>ULVV01019761.1_pt1 | contig 13848 bp, 10 predicted proteins | sample 1959761 | NCBI WGS metagenome assembly ULVV01 (sample SAMEA4835795, study PRJEB28245) | human gut metagenome | biome: gut microbiome; material: fecal sample | place: Denmark | collected 2008
CTCAAGGACCAAGTCAGCCCCGCCGCGCACGGCGGCCTCGGCGCGCGCATGCGCGCGCTCAACGGCAAAGTCGCCCCGCTGGACAAAATCGCCGCTCATCGCGCACACGACGGCACACTCTTCCTCGCCTGCCAGACGGCGCAATTCATCAATTTGCCACTTGTGGCCGCGGTGGAAGGGATTATATTCGCATATTATACCAAATACCCTCATGGAAGTCCTCTCAAAGCGGTTACAAAAGAGTTACGTTTTGTTAAATTTACTTGTCTTTGCGAAAAAAGTTGTTATAATATATTCTGTATCGAATTGTACATCCGATTAATTTGATTCTTATTTTATCGGAAATTCGGGCGCAATGCAAGCGCCCTCGGAAAAAGGAGTATACTTATGAATGTTCTGGTCATCAACGCAGGTTCTTCTTCCCTGAAGTATCAGCTGCTCAACCCCACCACGGGCGAGCTGCTGGCGAAGGGTCTGTGCGAGCGCATCGGCATCGACGGTCTGTTCACCTATAAGCCCCAGCTTCCCGGCAAGGAAGCCATCAAGGCCGCTTCCGTCTCCATGCCCACCCACAGCGAGGCCATCCAGGCCGTGCTGAACGCGCTTGTCGACGAGAAGAACGGCGTCATCGGCTCCATGAAGGAGATCGACGCTGTCGGCCACCGCGTCGTCCACGGCGGCGAAAAGTTTGCCAAGTCCGTCGTCATCACCGACGAGGTCATGCAGGCAATCGAGGAGTGCAATCCCCTCGCCCCGCTCCACAACCCCGCCAACATCATCGGCATCAAGGCCTGCCAGGAGCTCATGCCCGGCGTGCCCATGGTCGCCGTGTTCGACACCGCCTTCCACCAGACCATGCCCCCCGTGGCCTACACCTACGCTCTTCCCTATGAGTATTATGAGAAGGACAAGGTCCGCCGCTACGGCTTCCACGGCACCTCTCACAAGTATGTTTCCCAGCGCGCGGCCGATATGCTCGGCAAGCCCATCGAGCAGCTCAAGCTCATCTCCTGCCACCTCGGCAACGGCTCCTCCGTCACCGCGATCGAGGGCGGCAAGAGCATCGACACCTCCATGGGCTTCACCCCGCTCGCCGGTCTTCCCATGGGTACCCGCTCCGGCGACATTGACGCCGGTATCCTCGAGTACCTGATGAACAAGTACGGCATGGACATCAAGGAGATGGTCAATGTCCTCAACAAGAAGTCCGGCGTCATGGGCGTCAGCGGCGTCAGCTCCGACTTCCGCGATCTCGAAGAGGCCTTCGAGCAGGGCAATGAGCGCGCCGGCCTTGCCGTCGATATGTTCAACTACGGCGTGAAGAAGCTCATCGGTGCGTATGCCGCCGCGATGGGCGGCGTGGACGCCATCATCTTCACCGCAGGCGTCGGCGAGAACAGCGCCTCCCAGCGCATGGCCATCGCCTCCGGTCTCGAGTTCATGGGCGTCAAGATGGACGAGGACGCCAACAAGGTCCGCGGCGAAGAACGCGTCATCTCCGCGCCTGACTCCAAGGTCACCGTCCTCCTCATCCCCACGAACGAGGAGCTCATGATCGCCATGGATACCGAGGCGCTCGTCGGCTAAGTCATCGACAACCGATTATAAAAAATCCGCTTACGAAATTCGTAAGCGGATTTTTTTATTGCCGGTCTTCGAGCCACTGCATTGCGCCATAGGCGAGCAGTGCGCTCCCGCGCGGTAAAATGTTCTCGTTGAAGACGACGCTCTCGTTGTGCATGGGCTTTCCGTAGCGCGCGTCCTCCTGCGCCGTGCCCGCGCCGAGCAACAGATACGCGCACGGCAGCTCGTAGGTGTAGGACGCAAAGTCCTCCGAGCCCATTCCGCCCTCACGCAGGCGGTAGACGCTCTTCTCGCCGAACAGCATTTCGGCGCAGCGTGCCATCTGCTCGGTCAGCGCCTCGTCGTTTTTGAGCGGCGGCGCGCTCGCGAGCTCTTCGACGCTCGCACTGCCGCGGAAGGCCCTGGCCGTCGCGTCCGCGATCTCGCCGATGCGGCGCAGGATCAGCCCGGTCACGTCGCGGTCGAACGTGCGGATCGTGCCCTCGATCACGGCCTCCTGCGGGATGATATTCGGCGCGTGCCCCGCGCTGAATTTGCCCATTGTCACGATGGCGGGCGTCTTCGCGGGCAGCTCGCGCGCCGTGATCTCCTGAAGCGCAAGGTAGATGTGCGCGGCAATGTTGATTGGGTCGACGCCCGTCTCCGGCATTGCCCCGTGACAGCCGACACCCTTGACCGTGATGCGAAACAGCGTGCAGCCCGCCATAAACGTTCCCTTGCCGCACAGCACGAGGCCCGACGGCGTCCCGGAGTTCACGTGCAGCGCCATCGCCGCCTGCGGCTCCGGCGCCTCCAGCACACCGGCCTTAAGCATCGCTTTCGCGCCCGTGAAGCCTTCCTCGTCGGGCTGGAAGACGAGCTTCACCGTGCCCTTGAGTTCGCTTTGATGCACCTTGAGCAGCCTTGCAGCGCCCAGCAGCATCGCGGCATGCATATCGTGTCCGCAGGCGTGCATGCTGCCGTTTCCCGAACGGAACGGCAGGTCGGTCTTCTCCTTCACCTTGAGCGCGTCCATGTCGGCGCGCAGCAGGATACAGCGCCCCGTATCCTCGCCCGTGAGCTCCGCGACCACGCCGCCGCCCAGCTCGCGCGGTTCATAGCCGAGCGAGCGCAGCTTTTCTTCGACAAATTGAACCGTCTGCGGCAGGTGCGCGCCGACCTCCGGCGCGCGGTGGATCGCTCTCCGGTTCTCGACGATCTCGTCTTTCATTTCGATGGCTTCCGCCAGTAAAGTCTCTCCGTTCATGCAAACTTCCTTTCTCATTTCTGCGCGGCGGTTTTTTTCGCCGCGCGCTGCTGCGCTGTCCGCCGCACGAGCTCGCACAGCGGCAGGATGTATAAAAAGCACGCAAACGCCATACCCATCATCGGTGCGCCGACGGTCGAGAGCGGCGTCGCCCCCGCGATCGACCACGGGATCAGCGGCGCGACGACGACGGCGCTGTTTTCAAGGTTGATGGCAAATTCTTCTTTATCCTTCTGCGACGGCGCGCAGAGCTGGTGTGTCAGGATGATCGTCAACGTCTGGTTGCAGGCGAGAAGGCTCGCCAGAACCGCCGTCAGCAGCATCGAGGCATAGGGCGACGTTTTGTCGCGCAGCGCCGTCACACGCCCGCACAGCCCGTCGAGCAGCCCCGTCCTGCGGAAAAAGCCGGAATACGCCGACGAGATCATCACGATCAGCGCCACGCGCACCATTGAAATGATGCCGCCGCCGTTGAGCATCGCGCCGACCTCGGCGTCCGACGCCGTGTAGCCTAAGATTGCGGTCCTGAGGATCGTCATAACATCCAGATGCCGCAGGAAAATGCACAGCACGACCGCCGCTAAAATGCTGACCGACATCGCCTTTTTCACGTTCACGCGTAGGACCGACAGGATCAAAATGAGCACCGCCGGCAGGCACATGACCCAGTGAAGCGTCATCTCGCGCCCGTAGAGCGACCACAGCTCGCCCGCCGCGCCGCTGCCGCTTTTCACCATGCCGAGCGCCGCATAGACGCCGCAGCTCAGAAGAAACGGCACGAGCGCCGTCTTGAGCATGCGCTTGATGTTGTCGTAAATGTTCGTCTCCGTCAGCTCGCTCACGAGCAGCGCGCTCGTCGAGACCGGCGAGCAGCGGTCGCCGAAGTATACGCCCGAAAGCATCGCGCCGCCGAGCAGCACGGGGTCCATGCCCATCGAAATGCCGACGCTCACGCAGATGGTGCCCATCGTCGCCGCCGTGCCGAACGCCGTGCCTGTCAGCATCGAGACGCCGCAATTCAGGAGAAACGTCATCAGCAGCAAGATCTCCGGCCGGATGAGGTCGACGGCGCAGCAGATGATGAACGGCAGCGTGCCGCACGCGCGCCAGAACGCCGTCAGAATTCCGATGAGCGGAAAGACGAGCAGAACGCTTGCCGACGTCTTCACGCCCGAGCAGATCATCTTCCCGAGTTCTTTCCACGAAAAGCCCTGCTTTTTGCCGTACAGTGTGAAGATCACAAGCCCCGCCAGGAGCGCGTAGAGGATGTTCGTCCCCAGCACGATGCACACGAGCAGCGCAAGGCAAAATAAAACGATCGCAGCCATCCCAGTCCTCCCTATCCTTTTTCAACACAGTATCGCTATCTTAGCACGCACGGCGGAAAAAGGGAATCTTTTTCCTGCCGTCCGCACCCACTGCCCACAGTATAATTGCCGCCTTTGCGCTTGTAAAACTGTTAAAACTGATATATTCTACAATAATCAACTGTGAAAGGAGTGTTCCCATGAATTTCCATTCTCTTGACTATTTTCTCATGCTTGCGCGGGAGAAAAACTTCACCCGCGCCGCCGAAGCGCTGCACATCACGCAGCAATCGCTTTCGTCCCACATTGCGGGACTTGAAAAGGAGCTCGGCTGCACGCTCCTTGTGCGCCGCACGCCGCTTGAGCTCACCTACGCAGGCCGGACGTTTCTGCGCTATGCCGAATCCATCGGCCAGACGCGCCAGGCCATGGAGCGCGAATTCTGCGACATCTCCGAAAATCAGAAAGGCGAGCTGCGCGTCGGCATCGCCTATACGCGCGGCCGCGCCATCATGCCGCACCTGATCCCCGTCTTTCAGCGCAGATACCCGAATGTCGAGATCACGCTGCTCGAAGGCTCGAACGACGCGATCCAGAAGGCGCTGCTCAGCGGCGGCATTGACCTCGCCATCGCCGGCTTTCCACACCCGCTCCCCGGCGTGGTGCTTGAGGATTACTATCTGGAGCACATCGTGCTGTGCCTGTCCGATGGGCTGCTCGCGCAGTGCGGCATCGACCTCGACACGCACCGCGGCGAGATCGCCGCGGGAAACCTAAGTGCCCTGTGTGACTGCCCCTTTGTCCTCGGCTCCACGGAAGACATCGGCGGGCGCATCGGGCGCGGACTTTTGCGCTCCTCGGGCGTCTCGCCCGTCAGCAAAGCAACATCAGAAAACGTCGAAACGCTGCTCGCGCTCTGCGAGCAGGGCGTCGGCGCATGCTTCTGCCCGGAAAATCTGCTGCACACAGCGCTCTCGCCCGAGCAGCTCGCGCACCTGCACATTCTCCCGCTCTGCCCAGAGGCTTCCTATCCCATCTGCTTTGGGTACTTGAGCCGCTCGTATCCGTGGAGCGTGCTCTCGGAATTCATCCGCATCGCCCGCGAGCAAACTGCATAAGCACCATAAAAACGCCGCCCGTACATTTATTGCACGGACGGCGCTCTTTCTACTTCTTCACCGCAGGCTGCTGCTGGGTGATGCAGTGGATATTGCCGCCGCCGAAGGCGACCTCCTTCGTCTGCACGCCCACGACCTCGCGGTCGGGGAACATTTTCTGCACCTGTTCGATGGCGACTGCGTCGTTTTCGTCGCCGTACTGCGGCAGGATGACCGCACCGTTGACAATGAGGAAATTCATATACGACGCGATGCTGACCTCGCCGTCCTCACGCGGGATAGTACCCTCCACGGCGTCGATGGTATCCGCGCCCTCGAGCAGGCACGGCTTTTTCGTCAGGCAGAGCTTGTGAACCTTTAATTTGCGTCCCTTGGCGTCCGTCGCCTCGCTCAGGAATCTGTACGCCGCCTGCGCCTGCTCATAAAACGGATGGTTCTTGTCCTCCGTCCAGATGCACGCGACCTCGCCGGGTGCGACGAAGCACGCGACATCGTCAATGTGCCCGTTCGTCTCGTCGGGGTCGATGCCGTCCTTGATCCACAGCACCTTCTCGCACCCGAGGTATTCGCGCAGCATCTGCTCGATCTCTTCTTTGCTCTTGTCGGGGTTGCGCCCCGCGGAGAGCAGGCACATTTCAGTCGTCAGCACTGTGCCCTCTCCGTCGACGTGAATGGAGCCGCCCTCGAGCACGAAGCCCTCTGTGCGGTAGCTGTCCACATCCGCGATCTCGCAGATCTTGCGCGCGATCTGGTCGTCCTTGTCCCAGGGGAAATACAGCCCGTCGACGAGCCCGCCCCAGGCGTTGAACTCCCAGTCCACCGCGCGAAGACCGCCCTTGTCGTTCACAAGGAACGTCGGCCCGCAGTCGCGCACCCACGCGTCGTCGCTCTCGAGCTCCACGACGCGGATATTTTCGGGGAGCTTGGCACGCGCGTTCTGATACTGGCGCACGGATGCGCCGACCGTGACCTTTTCAAATCTTGCGATGGCTTTTGCCACGTCAGCAAAGGTCTTCTGCGCGGGCTTGCCGCCGTCGCGCCAGTTGTCGTTTCGCTCGGGCCAGAGCATCCACACGCCCTGCTGGGGCTCAAATTCGGCGGGCATGCGATACCCGTCCTGCTTCGGCGTTGTGCCGATGATTCGTTTTGCCATAGCTTTGTCTCCTTATGATGAAACCGTACTTAGCTGCGCGCGTTTTTTCCGCGCAGCGCGATCAGCACCTCGCCGATCGCCACGCTGAGGATCGACCCGATCGTAATGGGCAGAAAGCTCGCAAGCGTCTCTGCGTCAAACGAGAGCGGGACCGCAGTGAAAATGATCGAAATGACGATGAGCACCATCGGCACGTAGGCGATCCATTTGAGCGCCGTGTCAGACCCCGGCACGCGGAACGGGCGCGGCGTCTTCGCATCCTCGCGCCGCAGCTTCAAAAACGCCGGAAACACGGGAAGATAGCTCAAAAGCAGCATCACGAGATTCAGCGCGAAAAAGCTCCAGAAGAGTGACGAGTCCGGCGACGCCATCTCGATGAGCACGCCCAAAACACACACGCACGAGGCGACGACGCCCGACGTGACCGCCGCGCCGACGGGCATGTCGTTCTTTGCCCAGCGCTTAGCGAACACCCGCGGCATGTCGTTGTGGTCCGCCGCCAGCGCCGCCGTCGAATTGACGCCCATCGACCACGAGATCATGTTGCCGAACAGCGTCACGAGGAACAAAAGCGCCACCACGCCCACGAGCACGCCGCCGCTGCCGCCCAGAATGAGCGACACCGCGTCGATAAGCCCCGAATCCACGCTGATCTCACGCACATCCACTGCCGCGCCGATGCCGAACGCCGAGAAGAGGTAGATGGCCGCGATGACGATGCCGCCGGTTACGATGGACTGCGGGATCTGCTTTTTCGGGTCGCTCATATTGTTTGCGTACGTGCACACGACCTCAAAGCCGAGGAAGTTGAAGATGATGACGGAGATATACGAGAGGCTGTTTAAGTCGAATGACGGCAGAAATGTCCGCGCCGACATGTCGTTGACAAAGCCGTAACGGCTGATATACCACACGCCGAGCCCGCCGACAAGCAGCGCCAGCACGATCTTGATGACAGCGCTCACGTTCAGGATAATGATGCTGTCGCACACGGGATAGCACGCGATGAGCGTGACGATCCAGATGAACAGCAGCTCGACCACGAGCGAGCCGAACGTCCCGAGGCTCCGCCCCGTGATGAACGTGATGAGCTCGGGGCACATCACTGCGAGCGATGCCATCCACAGCGGAAAATTGATCCAGTAGTACCACGAGGCGCGCGCCGCCCACTTGCCGTTCGGATACGCCGCGTGGATCCAGTCATAGAGCCCGCCGTCTCCCGCGTAGGCTGTGCCGAGCTCGGCGGCGATGAGGCCGTAGGGCAGCAGAAACGCCAATATCATAAAGATCCACCAGAAATACTGGCTGTTGCCGATCGACGCGACCGGCGCCGCCGCCTCGGCGACAAACACCACGCAGATGACCGACAAAATGACGTCTGCGAGCCGGAATTGATTCTTCTCCATGGCTTATCTCAGCTCTTTTCCGCTTTCGAAACGCCGCAGTAGGCCTCGACGCAGCCGAGCTTGTCGCAGAGCACTTTGTCAAGCTCCTCTTTCGCCGCCGCGATCTGAAGACCGCTCGGCTCCTTGCGGCAGCGTGTAAAGTAGACAAGAAGGCCGCGCATGGCCGTCAGGCGGTTGCCCGCCTCCTCCCAGCAGAGGGAGGCGTCGCTGTCGGCGACCTCGTCGGTCACGTCCTCGCCGCGCGTCGCGGGCAGGCAGTGCATGAATTTGCAGCCAAGGTTCCCCAGCTGCATCAGCTCGCGGTTGACCTGATAGTCGTGGAAGACGCGCACGCGCTCTTCCTTCGGCATCTCGTTTTCGTAGAGGCCGTACCACACATCGGTATAGATGAAGTCCGCGCCGCGTACGCTCTCGCGGTCATCGGTGACAAGGTAGCTGCCGCCGGAGAGCGCGCAGTTCTTCTTCATGATCTCCTTGTGCTGCTCATTCAGCTGGTGGCCCTGGGGGCCGTACTGGACAAAGTGCATGCCGAGCTTCGTCGTGATAAAGCCGAGCGACGCGCACACCTGCGTCGCGTCGCCCACGAACACGACCTTGCAGTCCTCTAACTTCTTCCCCTGCGGAAGGTTCTCCACGATCGTGCAGAGGTCGCCGATCTCCTGCGTGGGGTGGTTGTAGTCCGACATGCCGTTGATGACGGGGATGGTGCAGCTTTTTGCGAGCTCTTCGATCGTCTTGTGCTCGATGACGCGCGCCATCACGACATCGACAAGCTTTGAGAGTACCTTGCCCGTGTCGCCGATGGTCTCATGTCCGCCGAGCTGGATCATACCGGGGCCTAAATACTGCGCGTGCCCGCCCATCTGGCTCATCGCGGTCTCAAACGAGACGCGCGTGCGCGTAGAGGACTGCTGGAAGATCATGCCGAGCGTCATGTTGCGCATCAGGGGCGGATAGTAGCCCGCCTTAATGGCCTTTTTGATGGCGAGCGACAAGTCGATGATGTCGAGCAGTTCCTGCTTTGTGAATTCATTGGTGTCGATAAAGTCTTTTTTCATACGATTCCTCCGACATTTCAAGTTGCTTTTTGCCGCGGAGGCAGACGCCGCGGCGAATGCTGCGCTTAGTGTCTGCACTTTTTTCCAGTTCATGCGAAAAAAACTGTGCAACATGACACAAATCACGCCGCATTCCGTCGCCGCTGTGTATTTTACATAGATTTTACAATTCTCCTCTGGCAGTTTTGACATTTGGCGCGTAAACTATTACTTGGTTATAAATAGAGTCTCAAAAAAGAAAAAAGGAAAGATAGAAAATATGGATATTTTCAATGTGCTCACGATGATCGGCGGGCTGTGCCTGTTCCTCTTCGGCATGAACCTGATGGGCCAGGCGCTCGAGCGCCGCGCGGGCGGCAAGCTCCGCTCCCTTCTCGACAAGATGACCGGCAGCGTGTTCGCCGGATTTTTAACGGGCCTTGGCATCACGGCCATCATCCAGAGCTCGTCCGCCACCACGGTCATGGTGGTCGGCTTTGTCAACTCGGGCCTGATGACGCTGCGTCAGGCCATCAACGTCATCATGGGCGCCAACGTCGGCACGACCGTCACGGCCTGGCTTTTGAGCCTTGGCGGCATCGACTCCGGCAACTTCTGGATCAAGCTCTTAAAGCCCTCATCCTTCACTCCCGTCCTTGCGCTCATCGGCATCATCTACTACATGTTCTGCAAGGACAACAAGAAAAAGGACACCGGCATGATCCTGCTCGGCTTTGCCACGCTCATGTTCGGCATGGAGACGATGAGCGGCGCGGTCGCGGGCCTCAAGGACGTCCCCGCGTTCACGAATCTCTTTGTTGCCTTTCAGAATCCCCTCCTCGGCGTGCTCGCCGGCGCGCTGCTCACGGCCATCATCCAGTCGAGCTCCGCGTCCGTCGGTATTTTGCAGGCGCTCGCCGTCACGGGTTCTGTGAGCTATGCTGCGGCCATTCCCATCATCATGGGCCAGAACATCGGCACGACCGTCACGGCCATGCTGTCGTCCATCGGCACGAACAAAAACGCCCGCCGCGCCGCGGTCGTTCACCTTCTCTTCAATGTTATCGGCGTTGTCGTGCTGCTGACGGTCTTCTGCATTGTGCGCGCGGCTTTTGCGCCCGCGCTGCTGGATGAATCCGCCACCATGGCGGGCATCGCCGTCACACACTCGGTCTTCAACGTCCTCTGCACCGCCATGCTCCTGCCCGCGGGCGGCCTTCTTGAAAAGCTCGCCTGCCGCATCGTCCCCGACGATCCTCAGACGCAGGGTGAAAAGACGACCGAGCTCGACGAGCGTCTTCTCCCCACCCCGTCCCTCGCCCTTCGCCAGAGCCGCGCCGTCGCCCGCGAAATGGCGGACTGCGCCGTGCGCGCGCTGAACAACGCTCTCACCGCCCTTGACCACAACACGCCCGAGCTCGCCCAGAGCATCCGCGACGATGAGGAGCTTTGCGACCACTATGAAGATATCCTCGGCACCTACCTCGTCAAGCTCAGCACGCAGAAAATGGGCCGCGACGAGAGCGAGGAGGCGACCGAACTCTTAAAGACCATCGGCGACTTTGAGCGCATTTCTGACCACGCGGTCAACATTCTCTCCTCCGCTGAGGAGATGGAGCAAAAGGGCCTCACGTTCTCCGGCAGCGCCCTCAACGAGCTCGCCATTCTCACCTCCGCCATCCGCGAGATCCTTTCGCTCTCGCTCAAGTCCTTCTCCTCGCAGGACGTCGCGCTCGCCCAACAGGTCGAGCCGCTCGAGCAGGTCATCGACACGCTCAAAGAGCAGATGCGCACGCGCCACATCCTGCGCATGCAGCAGGGCCATTGCAGCATTGAGGCTGGCTTTATCCTCTCCGATCTTCTGACCGACCTTGAGCGCACATCCGACCACTGCTCCAACATCGCCGGCTGCGTCATCGACGCCCGTGCGCATAACCTCAACCTGCACGAAACGCTGCGCCAGGCCAAGACTGCCGACGGCAGCTTCCAGCAGACGTACGAATCCTACGTGGAAAAGTACCAGCTTCCTGTTCCGTCGTCAAACGTGTAAAAAGCGGGGCGCTTGCGAGCGCCCCATTTTTGCTATTTTCTTGCTTGTAAAGCGCCCGTTTCCCTGCTATACTACGGTCATTAGGTTATTTCCGCGCAAACTGTCAATTTTGCGCGGTAGGAAAGGATGATACCATGGACCCGATTTATGAGATCGAATTGCAGGACTGCCCCTACTGCCGCGGCACCGGTACGGTGGAGGATGAGCAGGGCTGGTGCGTTTATGTCACCTGTGTCGACTGCGGCGCGCAGACCGCGCACGCAAGCTACGAGTCCCCCGAGGAACGTCTGGCCGCCGCGCAGCAGGTCGCGCACCTGTGGAACGTCGGCAAGGTTCTGAACCCCGGCGTCGGCGACTGATTCGACTGGAACTGCATAAAAAGGACGGAAGAAAAGCATCTTCCGTCCTTTTTGCGCTCAACCGCCGTTTGAGCGCGCGAAACTCCCCCTCCATTGCGCGTTTTCCTGCAATCGGCTATACTGAACTCATCAAGGACGTCCGCACTTTATAGAAACGGAGTTTTGCCTTTATGAACATCGACATCGGCAGCAAGATCAAAACGCTGCGCCTCTCCAAAAGCATGACGCAGGAGCAGCTTGCAAAAGCCCTCCACGTGAGCGCGCAGGCCGTGAGCAAGTGGGAAAACGGCAGCTCGCTTCCCGATATTCAGCTTTTGCCCGCGCTGTCCGTCACGCTGGGAACGAGCATCGACTCGCTCTTCTCCCTCACGGACGAGAGCCGCTTTACTCGCATCGACAATATGCTCTGGGACAAGCGCTTTCTCACACAGCAGGAATTTGACGAAGAGGAGCACTTTTTGCAGGAAAAGTGCCGCGAGGAGGAAACGCGCCCGCGCGCGACGCTGCTGCTCGCAGAGCTTTACTGCAAGCGCGCACGGGAATACAATGACCTCGCCTCTCCCCTCGCGCGTCAGGCGCTCGCACTGAATCTCGACTGCAAGGAGGCGCACAACGCCATCTTCGACGCCGAGCACGGCGCGTACCTCGACTGGAACGCGACGAACCACTACCGCACGATCGCCTTCTATCAGGAGTTTCTCGCCGCGCATCCGGAGAACCACAGCGCGCACCTGTGGCTTCTGGACCTTCTCACCGCCGACCGCCGCTGCGCGGAGGCGCGCGAGGTCTTGGACAAAATGCACCGCCTGAAGCCGACCTACAACGACGACTTTTACCTCGGCTGTATCCTTTTGCAGGAGGGGCACACCGACGACGCGCTCGCGCAGTGGGAGGCCATGTGCGCAAAGTATCCCGACACGTGGGAGGTCTACGTTATGCGCGCGAGCGAGCTCGCCAAGCTCGCTCACTACGACGAGGCCATCGCGGACTATGAAAAGGCGATGGCGCTCATGCCGCCGCCCCGCTTCGTCGACCCTGCCGAGGCCATCGCGCAGATCTGCGAAATTCGCGGTGACTATGAAACGGCGATCACCTACTACGAAAAGGTCATCGCCATCGAAAAGGCCGACTGGCACGAAACGCAGGGCGAAGCCATCGACGCCCCGCAGCGAAGCATCGCAAGGCTGCGCGAAAAGCTGGCAAGCCGCTGATATCGGGGCGAAAAGGCGCTTGCCAAAATCTTTTGACAAGCAATTTTTCCTCATGTAAAGCAGCTTTGCTCGACAAACTTTCCCGTTTTGGCTACCCTTAGGGGCAGATCGAACGAAACGCACAGGAGGCACTTATGGAACTCGGTAATCAGATCAAGGCACATCGCGCCGCGCTCTCGCTTTCGCAGGAGGAGCTGGCGGAAAAGGTCTACGTCACGCGCCAGACCGTTTCCAACTGGGAAACCAGCAAGAGCTACCCCGATATCCACAGCCTGCTCCTGCTCAGCGCCCTCTTCGATGTTTCGCTCGACCAACTCATCAAAGGAGATTTGGAAACCATGAAACAGGAAGTCAACGCCGCCGACGTCAGGGCCATGAACCGCGACGGCATCATCTACGCCATTCTGCTCGCCGCCACGATCATCCTGCCCGTGCCTCTAATCAAGTGGTTTGGCCTGTACGGCCTCATTCCGGAGCTTTTGCTCTGGGGCAGCGCGATGTACTTTGCCCTCCGCCTTGAGCGCATCAAGAAGGCAAACAACGTCCAGTCCTACAAGGAGATTTTGGCCTTCAGCGAGGGCAGAAAGCTCGATGAGATCGAGCAAAAGGTCGAAGCGGGCAAGCGGCCCTATCAGAAGCTTCTGCTCGTCCTGCTCACCGCCGGGATCACACTGCTTGTCGGCATGGTGCTCAGTTGGCTGCTGCTGTAAGCAAACATCACAAAACCCGCCCCGACGCAAAAGCGTCAGGGCGGGTTTTCCATTTTCAGAAGCAGGTTTCACATATTGAAGCGTCTGCGCGCTTCCTCGCGCAGCGACGGGACGCGGCGCACGATGCGCAGCGGGATGATGAGCCCGATGCAGATGACGAGCACGACGAGCGACCAGCTCGGCTGCCACACCTCTCGAAAATAGCGGTCGAGGCAGAATTCGACGCCCATCGCCATCAGGCCCACCGCGCCGATGCACATGGCGATGGAAGAAAGGCGCGAGCGCCTGCCGTCGCGCAGCAGAAAGCTCAGCAGGAATACGACGACGCACGCCCAGCCGAGCATCGGCAGCACGAGCCCGCGGAACCAGCGTCCTCCGTGCAGCGCAACGGAGATGATCCACACGTAAATGCCGACAGCGGCAACATCGGCCGTCAGCCGGAAGAAGATTGGAATGCCGCGCACAAGCATCGGCAGCGCAAACCAGATCCACAGCATCACTGCCGCGCCCGCGACGTAGAGCGCCCAAGGGTGCTCCGTCGGCAAAATGAGATTCAGCAGCCCGCAGCAGAGCGACACGGACGCGAGCATCGCCGTCAGCAGTGCGGCGGCGGCTCTGCGCGACGCTCGCGGCACCTCGGCCGGCTTGGTCGGGAAATAGCGCGGCG
>ULVV01046584.1_pt1 | contig 13848 bp, 10 predicted proteins | sample 1959761 | NCBI WGS metagenome assembly ULVV01 (sample SAMEA4835795, study PRJEB28245) | human gut metagenome | biome: gut microbiome; material: fecal sample | place: Denmark | collected 2008
GAAGCCGGAATATCTGACGGTCGCGTTCGACGTGAAAGCGCCGACGTTCCGGCACGAGATGTATCCGGAATATAAAGGGACGAGAAAGCCGATGCCGCAGGAGCTGCACGAGCAGGTTCCTGTGATGAAGCAGGTGCTGCATGCCATGGGAATCCGGACGATGGAGCAGCCCGGACTGGAAGCGGACGATATTTTGGGGACGCTTGCAAAGCGCGCGGAAAAAGAGGGGATGGATGTATCCCTGGTTTCCGGGGACAGGGATCTTTTACAGATCGCGAGTGACAAAATTAAAATCAGAATTCCGAAAACCAAGGGCGCGCGGACAGAGGTCGAGGATTATTATGCAGCAGACGTCGAAGCAAAGTACGGCGTGACGCCTGCCGGCTTTATCGAATTAAAGGCGCTGATGGGCGATACGGCGGACAATATCCCCGGCGTGCCCAAGGTCGGTGAAAAGACGGCTTCCGAGCTGTTAAAGCAGTTTCAGACGCTGGACAATTTGTATGCGCATGTCGAAGAGGTGACGAAAAAAGCGGTGCGAGAATCGCTGATCGCCAATAAAGATCTGGCATATCTGAGTCTCGATCTTGCGACGATCCGCATCGACAGTCCTGTGGTGCTTGACTGGAATGAAGCGCGGCTGGGAGAGCTGTATACAGAGGATGCGTATCAGCTGTTCCGGAAGTTGGAATTTAAAAATCTGCTTGGACGATTCGAGCAGAAAGAGACGAAGCAGGATAGCTTGACGGCAAAAATTCATGTGACGAGCGATTTGGCAGATGCACAGGAGATTTTCGAGGCGGTCAAAAAAGCGGGACACTGTGGCTTTGCAGTGTTATCCGATCAGAAAAAATGCAGAAAAATAGAAGAAACCGAGTTTTGCGGACTGGCGCTGTGCTGGGGCGAAGAACAGATCGCAGTGCTTCCGGCGGAGGGCTTTTTGACCGCGCAGTGGCTCTGCAGTCAGCTTTCCGATCTGTATCTGGCGGGCATAGACCTTTCTACGTTTGAAATCAAAAAAGCGTATCCTGCTCTTTTGTCCAATGGAGAAAAAGACCAGGACAGCTGCGGTACAAAGACGCTGTTCGATGTTTTGATTGCCGCGTATCTGTTAAATCCGCTCAAAAACGATTATGAGCCGGAGGACATTGCAAAGGAGCAGCTCGACCGCATGATCCGCACGAGAAAGCAGCTGTTTGAAAAGCTTTCTTTAAAGGAAGCATATGCGCAGAGACCGGAAGAATTTTATGAATATGCCGGAACACTGGCGTATGTGTGCTATGCGGCTGTGCCGGTGCTTTCCCAAAAACTGGAAGAAGCCGGGATGCAGAAGCTGTTTGACGAAATTGAGATGCCGGTATCCCGTGTGCTTTATGAGATGGAAAAAGAGGGCGTGCTGGTACGCAGACAGGAGCTGCAGGCATACGGTGATGCGCTGGTGGACAGGATTAACGAGCTGGAAACAAAAATCCACGAAGCGGCAGGCTGTGAATTTAATATCAATTCGCCGAAGCAGCTGGGAGAAATTTTGTTTGAAAAGATGGGCTTAAAGGGCGGAAAGAAAACCAAAACCGGATATTCGACCGCTGCAGACATTCTGGAAAAGCTCGCAGCAGACAATCCGATTGTTGCGGATATCCTGGAATATCGGGGTCTGACGAAATTAAAATCGACCTATGCGGACGGTCTGGCGGATTATATCGAGGAGGACGGCAGAATCCACACGTCCTTCAATCAGACGATCACGGCGACCGGACGGATTTCTTCAACGGAACCGAATCTGCAGAACATTCCGATGCGTACAGAACTGGGACGGCTGATCCGCAAGGTATTTGTGCCAAAGGACAACTACTTGTTTACGGACGCGGACTATTCCCAGATCGAGCTTCGTGTGCTCGCGCATATTTCCGGGGACGAGCAGCTGATCGAGGCGTACAAAAGTGACGCGGATATCCATCGGATTACGGCATCCAAGGTGTTCCATACGCCGTTTGAGGAAGTCACGGACTTACAGCGGCGCAATGCAAAGGCGGTCAATTTCGGTATCGTTTACGGCATCAGCTCCTTTGGTTTGAGTCAGGATCTGAGCATCACGCGGAAAGAGGCAGCAACCTATATCGAGCAGTATTTTGCAACCTATCCGCAGGTCAAGACATTTCTGGACAAACAGGTGGAGGATGCGAAGCAAAACGGTTATGTGACGACGCTCTACGGGCGCAGACGTCCGATTCCGGAGCTGAAATCCAGTAATTTTATGCAGCGTTCCTTTGGCGAGCGCGTGGCGATGAATTCTCCGATTCAGGGTACGGCGGCAGATATCATGAAGCTTGCGATGATCCATGTCTGGGAAGAGCTGCATCGCAGGAAATTGAATTCCAGGCTCAGTCTGCAGATTCACGACGAGCTGCTGATCGAGACCGATCGTGCGGAAGCTACGGAGGTGGCAGAGCTTTTAAAGGATAAGATGAAGCATGCGGCAGAGCTTTCCGTTTCGCTGGAGGTGGATCTGCATACCGGCGAAAACTGGTATGACGCGAAATAGTAGAATGCACGCTCTGCGAGCATTCTACTGTCATGAATAAAAGGAACGAAATGATGAAAACAATAGGAATTACCGGCGGGGTTGGTGCCGGAAAATCGAAGATTTTAGCATATATTCAGACACACTGCAACTGCCGGATTTTGCTGGCGGATGAAGCAGCGCATAAGGTTCGTGAGCCGGGAAATCCCTGCTACAACGCCCTCGTCCGGCTTCTGGGAACAGACACGCTGGAAGAGGACGGTCAGATCAACCGGCAGAAAATGGCGGCGAAAATTTTTGCAGACCATAAGTTGCTGGAAGCGATCAATGCGGTCATCCATCCGGCGGTTAAAGCCTATATTTTGCAGGAGATCGAAGCCGAACGCGAAGCTGGAAAAATCGACGCCTTTTTTGTGGAAGCGGCGCTCCTGATTGAGGAAGGCTATGGCGAGCTGCTGGATGAGCTATGGTACATTTTTGCACAAAAAGAAGTACGCAGGAAGCGGCTGATGCAGGATCGTGGATATTCCGAAGAAAAGGTAGAACAGATTTTTGCGAGTCAGCTTTCGGAAGAAGAATTTCGATGTCACTGTAAAGTGGTGATTGACAATAGTGCCGACCTGGGGGATACTTACAGACAGATAGACGAAAGATTAAAGGAAGCAGGGCTGAGCAGATGAGATTATGCAGTATTGCCAGCGGAAGCAGCGGAAACTGTATTTATGCGGGAACGGATACGACCCATGTGCTGGTGGATGCAGGCATCAGCGGCAAGCGCGTGGAAAACGGCTTGAACGATATTGGTTTGACAGGACGGGATATTGATGCGATTTTGATCACTCATGAACATATTGACCATATCGCCGGACTTGGTGTTTTAAGCAGACGGTATGGAATTCCGATTTATACGACGGAAAAGACTGCGGACGCGATTCAGGAAACGAAGAGTGTGGGAAAGATCCCGGAAGAGCTTTTTCATCCCATTTGTGCAGAGGAAGCGTTTACAATTAAGGATCTGACGGTAAATCCGATGCGTATTTCTCATGATGCCGCAGATCCTGTGGGCTATCGTTTTTCTTATGGCAGCAGCCATGCTGCTGTGTGTACAGACCTTGGTACTTATAATGACTACACCGTGGAATGCTTAAAGGGGATGGATGTCCTTTTACTGGAGGCAAATCACGATGTAAATATGCTGCAGGTGGGGAGCTATCCCTATTATCTCAAGCAGCGGATACTCGGAAACCGCGGGCACCTTTCGAATGAAAATTCGGGCAGACTGTTAAGCAGGGTGCTGCATGATAACCTGAAAAAAGTGATCCTGGGACATCTGAGTCAGGAAAACAACCTGCCGGAGCTTGCATATGAGACCGTGCGGATGGAAATTGACCTGGCGGATAATCCGTATCATGGGGGTGATTTCCCGATTCAGGTGGCGAAGCGCAATGAGGTTTCGGAGATGATCTGTTTTTAAAAAAATGAGGAACTGCGAGAGGAGAAAGATTGAAAAATAAAATTTTTCAATCGCGGGATTTGTGTCTGCGCGCACTTGACACAAACTTGACATGCGCAAAAAGCGTGCGCGGAAAAGAGGAGAAAAGCATGAAGAAAAGCATTATCACTGTAGTAGGAAAGGATACTGTCGGAATTATTGCAAGAGTATGTGCATATCTGGCAGATAACAACATCAACATTCTGGATATTTCCCAGACCATTGTGCAGGGATATTTTAATATGATGATGATCGTGGATATGAATAATGTATCCAAGGAGTTCGGAACCATTGCGCAGGAGCTGGATGCGCTCGGAGAGAATATTGGCGTTATTATCAAATGCCAGCGGGAAGAAATTTTTGACCAGATGCACAGAATCTGAGACACCAGTTTACTCGTGGCTTCCTGTGAGCTGATTTCATGCTTGCATGAAAATCTGCTTGCAGGAAGGTACGAAGGAAGCGCCAATCCATGAGCAAAAGTAGCGGTGGCGTAGCCAGCGCGGAGAGCATCGAAGATGCGAGTTTGTGAATGGCGCGGTAAACGGCTCAATCACGACAAATACATCTGCGAAATGGAGAAAATAGCATGATCAATATCTATGAAGTAACCGAAACCAATAACATGGTGGAGAAAGAAAATCTGGACGTACGCACCATTACGATGGGAATCAGCCTTTTGGACTGCATCGATTCGGATTTAAACGCATGTCTGGATAAAATTTATAAAAAGATTACCGAATCCGCAAAGGATCTGGTAAAGACCGGCGAAGAGATTGCACAGGAATTCGGCGTGCCGATTGTAAACAAGCGTATTTCCGTGACTCCGATTGCGCTGGTCGGCGGTGCCGCATGTAAGACGCCGGAGGATTTTGCAAAGATCGCAGAAGTGATGGATAAAGCTGCCCACGAGGTAGGCGTAAACTTTATCGGCGGTTATTCTGCGTTGGTGAATAAAGGCATGACCCATGCGGATGAGCTTTTAATCCGTTCGATTCCGATGGCATTGTCCAGAACTGAAAATGTCTGCAGCTCTGTCAACGTCGGTTCCACCCGCTGCGGTATCAACATGGATGCTGTCCGACTGCTGGGCGAAATCATCAAAGAGACGGCGGAGTACACAAAGGAGCAGGATTCCTTAGGCTGTGCAAAGCTGGTGGTATTCTGCAATGCGCCGGACGATAACCCGTTCATGGCGGGCGCGTTCCACGGCGTGACAGAGGCTGACCGTATCATCAATGTCGGCGTCAGCGGTCCCGGCGTTGTAAAGACTGCACTGGAATCTGTGCGCGGCGAGAGCTTTGAGGTGCTCTGCGAGACGATCAAAAAGACCGCATTCAAGGTTACGAGAGTCGGTCAGCTGGTGGCAAAAGAGGCTTCGAAGCGGTTAAAGGTTCCCTTCGGTATTGTCGATCTTTCGCTGGCTCCGACGCCTGCAATCGGCGACTCTGTTGCAGATATTTTATGTGAAATCGGTCTGGAGCATGCCGGCGCACCTGGAACGACGGCAGCCCTTGCCCTGTTAAATGATCAGGTGAAAAAAGGCGGCGTTATGGCATCTTCCTATGTTGGCGGCTTGAGCGGGGCATTCATTCCGGTCAGTGAAGACCAGGGTATGATCGATGCGGTGACAGCAGGTGCGCTGACACTGGAAAAGCTCGAGGCGATGACCTGTGTCTGCTCTGTAGGCCTTGACATGATCGCGATTCCCGGAGATACAAAGGCAACCACGATTTCCGGCATCATTGCGGATGAAATGGCGATCGGTATGATCAATAACAAGACAACCGCTGTTCGCCTGATCCCCGTTATCGGTAAGGGTGTTGGCGAAACCGTTGAGTTTGGCGGACTGCTGGGCTATGCGCCGATTATGCCGGTCAACCAGTTCAGCTGTGACGCATTTGTAAACCGCGGCGGACGGATTCCTGCACCGATCCATAGCTTCAAGAACTAAGCGGCATTGTAGCAGGAGCAGGACGAATTCTGAAAAAATATAAACAATAGAATGCACGCTCTGCGAGCATTCTATTGTCATGAATGAAAAAGACCGTCGGTTTTGCAGAGCCTTGGGAAGGCGCGAACCGACGGTCTTTTGGATTTTTTGGAAAGAATTTTGTTTCACAGTTTTTCGCCTGTGGCAGGGAGGGAAAGCAATAGCTTTATGCAGCGTGCCGCTTTTCCAGTTCGACACAGATGCGGTCGTATTCTGTTTCGTCCAGAATATATTTTTTCTTATAAAGGAAGTAGGACAGAAGCATCATCGCGCAGGGCAGCAGGGACATGCACAGCAAAAGTCCGGTGCTCTGCAGCGAGGTCGTGCTGGAGAGCACGCCGGAAATTAAGTCGAGCTTTTCACTTTCGGTAATCAACCCCTGGGTGCACTGCTGCTCCAGCGAAGAAATCTGGTTGGTGTAGCTGGTAACGTCGAACAGCAGATAGGTTGCAGATGTCAGGACAGCGGTCAGTGCGGAGGCAAGCTTTGTGATGAATGGGCGAAGGGAAGCGATGACGGCTTCATCCCTCGTCCCGAATTTGTACTCATTATATTCCACCGTATTGAGGATGGAGATCATCATAATCAGGTAATAGCAATACTGACCGAAATTGGAGAGCATGTAGCCTAACACGAGCAGGGCAAAGCCGAGGGTGCCGGTCTTTGCCAGGAAGCCGGAGATCAGGAGGAACGCGTAGCCGATCACCGCGATGATTGCCATGATGGACATCAGCCGTTTGCGCGGACATTTGCGGGAAATAGCAGGGTAGAAGACCATCAGAAACGCGGTTGCGGACATGCCGACCATTGTGAACAGGGAATACAGACCGCCTTCATAGCCGAACGTCAGATAAATATAGGTAGATCCCAGTCCGCCGACGATCAGTCCATTACCGATCTGCTGCAGCAAAAAGATGACTGCGATCCAGACTAACTGATCGTTGCGCAGGATGGTCTGGATGATTTCGCGGAAGCGGAAGCGTTCCTGCTTTGGTGCAGGAGGATCGCGGCGTTCGCGTACGCCGAAGATTGTGATGCTCAAAAACAGAGGCGCTAAAATCGCAATGATCAGGGCGATGCGTCCATAGGCGGTAAAGGAACTTCCGCCGATGGCATTTTTTCCGGTAGAAAAGACTGGAATCAGGATAGAAGCCAGCGTAGAACCGATTCCTGCAAACAGCGTAGCACGGGAGGTAAACTGATTGCGTGCGTTGGCATCGGAGCCGAGCGCCGGAATCATACCCCAGTAGGAAATATCGTTCATGGTATAGGTGATGCTGAACAAAAAATAAAGGATACCGAACAGGCAGACGAAGCTCCAACCGTGCAGGTCTGTATTGAAAAACAGATAAATGACGACGGAGGTGGATAAAACGCCGATTGTCAGCCAGGGTTTAAATTTGCCGAAACGGGAATGGGTGTGTTCGATGATGCTTCCCATGATCGGGTCGTTTAGTGCGTCAAAAATCCGGGCAGCGACCATAATTGCGGTGATCGCGGTCAGCTGTGCGGCGTTTAACGAGCGGGTAAATAAAACGAAAGTCAGAAGAAAGCTGTTGATCAGGGCGTAAACAGCATCTCTTCCGACCGTCCCGAGGGGGAACAGAAGTAGGTTTCGTTTTTGGTACTTTTGCTGTTCGTTCATGGATTTTTCCTCCGTTTTTTATTCTGTTTTCATTATATTGCGATTTAAAACAGGATGCAACAGAGAAAAATGGCGAATTCCGGAGAGTGGGAAATGAGATTGTCGGAGGATGCGGCAGGGTGGCACAGCGTGCTGTAAAACGCGGGCACTGCAGCTGCAGCGCAGTCTTGTGTCTGACTACAGCAGAATCAGTTGGCGTGTATACTCGTGAACCGGCAGCTGCCCGGTTTTTGCGCAGCGTGCAGTTTGCGTCAGATGTGCAGCGAGCACATCCTTTTCATAGAGGGCGAGTGCCTCCGGAGAAAGGCTGCGGGCTGCAGCAGCGGGGCGGGAGATGAGCGGAATGCTGCTGTTTTTCTTGAGCACGGACAGCAGGGGAGACGCACTCTTACGAAAACCAAGAATCCGGGCGTAAGGTGTATAGTCGTTATCGCGGGCAGCAAGGAGCATTTCCTGCGAAACAGAGAGCAGAATCCGACACAGACAGCGGCTGATTTTGCTGTAGGTGATTTCGCGGGTCTTGAGTCTTACGCAGAGATCGTCCCAGTCGGTAAAGGAAAGGCGGTTCGCCTCGAGCTTGTCGGCAAGCTCTTTTCCGACCTCAGCATACGTCCCAAAGGAACCCGGAGCGGCAGTGAGCAGTCGATAGTGCAATGGACTGGATAAGTCATTGGAGAATAAAAACGTGTTCTGCGATAAAACTTCCTCCCAGAGCGGCAGCAAGGGCTGCAGTTCGGGATAGCACTGCAGCTGCGACAAAAGAGCCTGCTTCCCTTGTTTGGCGAGCAGACTGCGCAGCGCGGATGCAGAGGGAAAGTCTGCTGCACCGCCGAGCGGATCGTGATAGCCGCTGCCAACGCGCGAGATCGTGAACGGGCGGATGGAGCTGTTTCGCCGCAGCAGCGCCAAGGTATATTCCAATCCCAGAAGGTTGTTGGGGGAAGAAAGCAGGGCAACAGTCTGTTCTGCTGTGGAATTGTTGTCGGGGCAAGCTGTTGATGGCATATCTTTTGCCATATCGAGGCATAAAAGCAGCGCCTGCTGGCGTGCGGCAGGGAAAGATAGCCCGGATTTTAATGCTTTTTTCAAAGCATTGGAAAAAGCAGCAGATTCGCACTGCAGCAGAGTTGCCGCTTTTTCAAATAAGGAAATGTCGCCGGATTCGCTGCCAAAGCAAAGAACGTCCACGCAGCCGAGCTTGTCCAGCAGGGAAACTGCCCCGGCGGCAAAATCCCCGGCGCTTCCGGTGGCGAAGCAGACGGGCAGCTCAATCACGATGTCTGCTCCGGCAAGCAGCGCCATCCGTGTACGGGTATACTTGTCCAGAAGCGCCGGAGCGCCCCGCTGGACAAAGCTGCCGCTCATGACTGCGATCAAATAGTCCGCGCCGGTTTGCTTCCGCGTCTGTTCCATATGGTAAATATGTCCCGGGTGAAGCGGGTTGTATTCTACGATGATGCCTGTTGTTTTCAAGGTTAAATATACCTCCTTGCACATAGCTTATGCATAGCGTTTGAATGGGACGAAATAGCCGGATGAAACCGGAGGACGGGAAGTTGACGTTTTTCATCAGCATATAAATACGAAGTTGTCAGTCTAAAATCAGGATGCCTGCGCAATCGGACATTTGCGTAAATGAAAGACTTGGAAAATCTTTTCTCAGTTCCTCAACGACAAAGTAGATTTCATCATTATCCCAAGTGTCTCCAGCCTTCAATTTACACTCTTCTAAGTCCTTTCGTGTTTCAAAGGCAACATCGCCGATTATAATTTTACCGTTTTCCTTTAAGTGGTTACGCAAGTCTAACAGGAAATCGCTCCTTTGCGCATCCGTCAAATGATGCAGAGAGTATGTCGCAACAATATAATCATAACGAAAGTTCCGCAATGGTTCGACAAGCCCTTTTGAAAAGTCCCCCTGATATAAATGTGCATTTGGCATTTTCTCAGATGCCAGCGCAATCATTCTTGATGAAAAATCCTGCCCATAAATGGAGCAGCCTCGCTCGTATAGTTTTGTCGTTAATGTGCCTGTTCCGAATCCAATATCCAGCACAACGGCATTTTCGACTCTCATTATGGTCTGGAAAATGAACCCAAGTACCTTTTTATAACCGGCAAAAGGATATGTGTTTTCCTCATCAGAAATGCCGACAGTTTTGTCATAACCATCAGCCCAAAGGTCGAACTCTATGTTGTTTAGCATACTTACTTCCTCCATAACTTCCAATTGTTCTATGATGCGATAAACATGCCATATTCTTTTGGCACATTTAAAATTCCATTTGCAGAATGAGCGATCAAAATATCTTTTATAGCCTGTTTGGGAATGCCGGTGATCGACGTCATACTGGAAAGAGAATAAAGATATTCGATTATGTCATCGATATTGCTTTTGGCAGCTGCGATCATCGCTTTTGAAAAATCTGAAAGAATCAGCCTGGAACACAGACGGATCAAATCTTCTTTGTTTTTCCACATATCGCCCGTCCCGCAGCCTAATTCCAAAACGCGCATTCCGGGGTCAATTTTATAATTGGAAAAAATCCAGTTTCAGAATCCCATCTTGTTTGTCGAATATTTATCATGAATGGAAATTCTCGTTTGCAAATTGGTTGCAGTAGCATACTGCTGTTCCACAACGGACCTATCATTCAACTGATCCATACATAACCTCGCTTTGATTTCCTGTTTTTGATCCTGGTATTTACAAAACAGTATAACATAAAATAAAGGCACATGGGAAGCTGCGGAAAGCATTGAAGATGCAGCTTGGCGAATGGTGTAGATGAACGATAACCTAAAATAGCAAAAAGAAGTTTTAACGGAAAGATCTTGTGCTGCTTCATATAGATTTTTCTGTTTTGAGTATGGTATACTGTAAGAGTATGTGAGAAAACTTAGCCTTCTTATATATTTTTAACGAACTAAAAATTTATTTTATATAGAGAGGGATCGGCAGATGGGAAATAAGGAATTATTTAAAACAGTTTTATTCGGCGGATTTCAAAAAGAAGAAGTATGGAACTACATGCAGGAGGTTGAGGCGGAGATAGAAGGGGGACGTCAGGTTGCGGAACGCGCACAGCAGGAATATGCGCAGCAGTTGGAAGAGGAAAACCTGATGCGGCAGAAACTGAGCCAGCAGCTTTCGGATGAACAGGAACGCACGGAGAAGCTGGAAGAAGAAAAGAATGCGATGGAGTCGGAACTTGGCACACTGCAAGCAGAAGCAGAAAGTCTGCGCGCAGAAAAAGCAGAACTGCAGACCGAGCTGAACAAGCTGCAGGAAGAAAAGAGCGGGCTGGAAGCGGCAGTTGAAACCTTAAATACAGAAAAAGCCGGACAGCAGGCAGAAATGGAAGCGCTGCAGAAGGCAAAGGACGAATTACAGACAAGGGCGGAATCCTTACAGACGGAGAAGGAAGAGGCTTTGGAGGAGCTGGAAAATCTGCGGATAGCGCAGACAAAAATTCAGGCAGAGGCAGAAAGCCTACGTGCAGAAAAAACGGAGCTGCAGACCGAGCTGAACAAGCTGCAGGAAGAAAAGAGCGGGCTGGAAGCGGCAGTTGAAACCTTAAATACAGAAAAAGCCGGACAACAGGCAGAAGTTGAAGCGCTGCAGAAGGCAAAGGACGAATTACAGGCAAGAACAGAAGTTTTAGAAGCTGAGAAAGAGAAAGCTTTGTCAGAGCTGAAAAGTCTGAGGACTGAGAAAGTCAAACTGGAAACCGAAGCAGAAAAATTGCGTGCAGAGCAGCAGGAATTGAAAGCGGAAGCTGACGATCTGAGTGTCCAGCTGGAAACGCAGCAACTTGCGCTTGCAAAGGAGAAAGAACACACTGCAGCACGGCTGGCAGAATGGAAGAGCCGGGAGGACAGCCTGAAAACAGAATTAAAGCGCAAAAAGGCAGAGGCTCAGACGATTTTCCAGAAACAACAGCAGGAGATTCGGCAGTTAAAACAGCAGTTGGCAGCTTTAAAGTCAGATCATGCAAGAAGTGCAGGACAGAGTAGCCTGGACGGCTTGAAGAATGGTCTGGGACAGATGTTCTTTAAGGTTACAGGAAATGCAGGCAGAAATAGTGCTGGAAAACGCAGCGAAGCGATGCGGCAGTGGAACGCAGACAGCTACAGCGAAGAAAGAACGCAGTGGGGATATGCAGAAAATCCTAGCCGTGCCGAAAAAACGCAGGGACAAGCAGATGACTACAGGGAAAAATCGCAGGAAATCGTAAAAACGGACTATGCGAGTCAAAGAAACGATACGGCAGTCACAGAGCAGGGCGCGCCCGCTGCAGGACAGAACATGACCGTTACGGCTGCAGTCCACCCTGCGTCCGACACAATTTCCAATGTCGCACTCGACACCACATCTGATACAGTTCCGGCGCCAACCGCACCGGATGAAAATAACTTGACTGATACGGTCAATAAGATGACTGACGACGCGATCGCAGAAGTTGCAAAAGCCTGCGAGGACATGCAGGCGGCACAGGAAGCCAAAACGCAGGATTCGGAGAATGCGGATGTACAGCAAAAGCAGCAGGAAAAAGATACTTATTATAAAGAGCATGTGAATACGGTCAACGAGACGATCGCCCGGGCGCAGGAGCGGATTGCAAAAATGCTTCAGGAGCTTCAGACAGAGGTAGAATAAAAGGGAACCCTTTTGGACAGACTAAAGCAAAAAGTCCGGGAGGAAGATTTCCATGACGATGAAAAAAGTGAGCGGCGATCTGGCGAAGAACAGAGACTATCTGGATCGACAGCTGGGCGTTGGGGAAAGCTTTGACGTATTGTACCGAAATGTGGAGATCGGGAAGAAAAATGCAGCGCTGTATATGATCGACGGATTCTGTAAAGATGAAGTGATGCAGAAGCTGCTGCAGCATTTTATCGGAATCACGAAAGAGCAGATGCCGGAGGACGCGGCAGAGATGAGCAGGCAGCTTGTGCCTTATGGAGAGGTCGATCTATGCGACGATCTGGATGAAATCTGCAGGCAGGTGATGTCCGGCGTGACTGCCCTGCTGTTGGAGGGATATGAGCAGGGCATTTTGATCGATGCCAGAACCTATCCGGCGCGAAGTGTCGGGGAGCCGGAAAAGGATAAGGTGCTGCGCGGTTCGAAGGACGGTTTTGTGGAAACCATTGTCTTTAACACGGCGCTGATCCGCCGCAGGATCCGAAGCACACAGCTGAGGATGGAAATGCTGCAGGCAGGAAAAACGTCTCACACCGACATCGTTTTGTGCTATATGGAGGATCGGGTAGATCAGCAGTTCCTTGAAAAGATCCGGAACCGGATTCAGAACCTGCAGGTGGATGCGCTGACGCTGAACCAGGAAAGCCTTGCGGAGTGCCTGTATCAGGGACGTTGGTGGAATCCGTTTCCGAAGTTCCGATTTTCTGAACGTCCGGACACCGCGGCGGCACAGGTGTTGGAGGGAAATATCATCATTCTGGTGGACAACTCGCCGTCGGCGCTGATCACACCGACCTCCCTGTTTGACGTGCTGGAGGAAGCGGACGATTATTATTTTCCGCCGATCACGGGAACGTATCTGAGACTGTCGCGCCTGCTGATCGCCATTGTAACGTATTTTCTGACACCGACGTTTCTTTTGTTGATGGAATATCCACAGTGGATTCCCAAAGGCTTTGAGTTCATCGCAGTGCGGGATACGGTCTATATTCCGCTGATCTGGCAGCTTTTATTGCTGGAGCTTGCAATTGACGGTCTGAAGCTTGCGGCGGTCAACACCCCGAATATGCTAAGTACGCCGCTGTCGGTCATGGCGGCGTTGGTTTTGGGAGAGTTCAGTGTAAAGAGTGGGTGGTTTAATAGTGAGGTCATGTTGTACATGGCATTCGTCGCAGTCGCCAACTACACACAGAACAGCCTGGAGCTTGGCTATGCGCTGAAATTTATGCGGATTATCAATTTGGTGCTGACGGCAATTTTTGGCGTCTGGGGATATGTTGGAGGAATCGTGATTCTGGCGGTTTCTCTGTTGTTTAACCGGACGGTGAGCAGCAGAAGCTATCTGTATCCACTGGTGCCGTTTCATGGAAAACAGCTCGGGCATCAGCTGTTTCGGACAAGGCTGCCGGCGGCAAGAAAATAGGCCTGGCGCAAGGATGGAAAATAAAAAAGCAGCACTGGCAGCGCTTGTGAGAAAATGGTGCGAAGA
>ULVV01011657.1_pt1 | contig 13810 bp, 8 predicted proteins | sample 1959761 | NCBI WGS metagenome assembly ULVV01 (sample SAMEA4835795, study PRJEB28245) | human gut metagenome | biome: gut microbiome; material: fecal sample | place: Denmark | collected 2008
CACCAAATCTTTGATTTGGTGGTAGCGGAAATGCTTGGCGTTTCCGCAGACAGACCCAGCGCAAGCCCCAGGTGCCCCAGTCAGTATTGGCGTGTGGGTTCAAGTCCCATTTCCCGCACCAGTGTAAAGGACATTCGATTTTCGAGTGTCCTTTATTTTTATTCATAGAAGATTCGAAAATCAATAGCATTAAAGACAGTGATAATAGAATCAGAGTTTTCCGATAATGCAGAAGGTGAAGAAATTTTCAAAAAACACTTGACTTTGAAGTTCCGCTATGATATAATATCAACGTTGACTATTTGGCAACGCATTAAATACGCAGGTGTGGCGGAATTGGCAGACGCGCTAGCTTCAGGTGCTAGTGATCGCAAGGTCGTGTGGGTTCAAGTCCCGTCACCTGCACCATAACAGGACACCAATTTTGATACAAAGCGTATCGGGATTGGTGTCCGTTTTCTTTATCCGAAAGTCTTTATTTAATGGGATTTATCGATACAATTTAACGAAAGAAGGCTCTGCGGTGACAGAAAAACTGTCACCGCAGAGCCTTTTCTATTTTTTACCTTTATACTATTTAACGAAAGGTCGTGAGGGTGTGCATTTTCGGCAAAGGGGTGTGCATATTTTAATTATTCCTAAAATTAACAAAAAGCCGCAGAAAGCCGACCTTTGACCTGTAATAAGCAAACCACTATACCGTCCCGGTTGCAATCTGCTCGAAAATATGATATAATAACCTCAGACATAAAATCCGCCGAAAGCGGATTTTGCCGTGCTTTGCACGGCTTGCGGAGCACCGCAAGTCTGAGAACATTTTTCCGTCAAATCCTTTTGTCTGTTGACAAAAGCACGGCGTTCCGCCGTGTCGGCTGACGCCGATTTGATTTGTGGTATAATAACATATAATAATTCCGAATTTGCAGGTGAGAAGATGGACGCATACCGTATCGCAATTTGCGATGACGATGATATAATACGAGAAAATTTATGTTCTCTTTGTAGTGATATTTTAACTGATGACAGTGTTGAATATGAGCTTGAGCCTTTTTGTTCGGCTCAAGAGCTTGAAAAACGGCTTAACAGCGAAAACTGCCCCTTTGACCTGCTGATATTGGATATTCAGATGGACGGCATGACGGGTATGGAACTTGCCCGTTCTTTAAGAGAAAAAGGTAATCGGGTGTCAATCATTTTTGTGACAGCGTGTGAGGATTATCTTAGCGAAGGATACGGCGTTCAACCTATTCATTTTCTCTTAAAGCCTGTACGGCGGGAAGCACTGGCAAGTGCGATCTACACTGATCTGAAGCTGAATTACATACCGAAAACCGTTGTGGTTCACATCGGAAATAAACTGGTGCATTTATCTTTTTCGGACATACGATATGTCGAGAGCTATAATCACAGCATAGTAATCCACCAAAGTACAGGTAACAGCACCTATTATTTTTCGCTTTCGGATTTTGAAAAACAACTTCCTGCGGGGCAATTTGCCCGCTGTCATAACAGCTATCTTGTGAATTTGAATGAGGTGCGTGAGATCGGTAGAACGGAGCTTTCTCTGCAAAGCGGCGAAACGCTCCCGGTGGGAAGAGCCTATTACAAAGCCTTTCAAAGCGCATTTGTGCGATATATAAATCAATAACAAAGAGGTCACCGCTTATATTCGGCGGTGACCTCTTAATATTTATTTTTTAGGCAGCTTAAGCGCTGTCTGCACGGTGAAGATCCGATCCTCCGAAGTGAAAATATCCAGTATGCTGTGGTAACGCACGGCGACGGTGTTCATCAGCTTTAAGCCGAAGCCGTGGGTTTCGGCGTCATTTTTGGTTGTGAGATAGTTGCCGTCCGCGTCCTGTCTGTGCTTGCCGGAATATGAATTCTCACACTTTACAGCAAGAAAGCCGTTCTTTGTTTCAATTTGAAAGCGGACAAACCGTTTTCCGTCGGTAACCTCCGCGGTGGCTTCCAACGCATTATCAAGCATATTCATCAAAAGCTCGCATAAATCGCTTTCGGCAACAGTCAGCTGCGGCGGAACAGAAACGAGCACATCAAATCTGATGTCGGACTGTGCCGCACGGTAAGCGGCGTCCTGCAAAATCGTATTGACCGTGAAATTTTCGGTAAACTGCGTTTGTGCCAAATGATCGTTTTGCTGTTTTATATCTCCGATCAGCTCCCCCAGCGTCTTATAATCGCCCTTCTGATACAGCGCATCAAGGGCGATTATTTTATGCTTCATTTCATGGCGAATGGCGGCGCTGTCGGTCACCTTGCTTTCTATCGCATGATAGCTGTTCATGATAAGCTCGTTGCGCAGACGGAGCGTTTTGGTTTCCATCTGCTGCGAAATGATCGAACGTGTTACGGCATAGGCGGAGATGACCGCACATACGGCGACTGTCCAGACGGTGATCCAATACAGAAGTCCTGAATAATCATAAAACTCCGTGACATCTGAGATCAGCCTGCCGATATATTTTGAAAGGCGGCTGTTTGTGAAAAACGATATAGTGTATGCGACAGCCAATGTAACGGCACTTACGGCGGCGGAAACCCCAAAGTATTTCCAGAATTTACGTTGTCTGTTCATCACAAGATATACTATCAAAAGCACAAGCAACAGAATGCCTATTTCCTGCCGATTAAGGAAATCGACCAATCCGTCATCGAGAAAATGATGTCCCATTCCTTTGGTGATCCATTGCATAGTAAGCCCCACAGAGGCGAGGAAAAGCGGTATCAGACTCCAATCAGCATTTTTGCGTGCAATTCCCAAAAGAAACAGACCTGCGATCATCAGCGATATGAAAGCGGTCGCACCTGCTGGAATGCTGTAATAATTCGCGTAGGCGTAGCTTTCGATTGCTTCCGCATCTACAGGCACAAAGCGCGGAAAAGGCGGAAAAATAATGCTTGTCGTGTCGGTCACCGTGCCGATAACGGTAAGATTACATTCGGTATCGAGCGGCAGCGGAATAATCGCCTGGGTCTGCCCTGCCGCTCCCTCGGGCACAAGAGTTTCGGACTGCCACACCGCTTTTTCGTCTATGCTGACCGTCAGATTCATTCCTGCCGTTTCAAATACCAGATTACCGTATTTGCTGTTTGCGGGAATGACTGTTTCAAGCCGAAACCTGTCGCCTGTTTCAGGTGGTACGGAATAGTCAAGCTCGGTGAGCGAATCATCTTGTCCGATTTTGACGGCAGTTTGCCAGTCTATATATTGTATAGATGTATCAAGCTTAGTGAAATTCTGCAAAAACCATATCATTCCGATGCAAAGGATCGGAAACAGTGCCGTGCATATCCACCGTAAAGATTTTTGTATATTGTTCTCCATTATGACGAGAAACCTCCCGTTTACAGTAAAATTCATTGTGCCGATTGTCCGTATACTATTTTACATTAAAATCCGTCGTTTGACAAGCGATATTTTATTTGTGTAATTCTCTGCGACGTAAACGACAACAATACAGCGTAAACGACACGCCCGAAATCTCCGCATTATGATATAATATTTAATAAGAGCTATATGACTCATTTTTTTATTTTCTATTCTGCCGCTGTATGCGGTAAACCCGATTTTGAAGGAGTATGAACTATGAACAAGAAATTCATTTTTCGACGAGCGATAAGTGCGGTACTCGCTGTTGCGATGATAGCCGCAAGTCTGCCGTTTTCGTCATTTGCCGAGGACGGCTCGGACAGTCCGACCTTTTCATCTGATGCGGCAAATTCACTGATGAAAAACACCGTCCCCGCGGGGTACGACAAGACGACCAACCCCTACGGATACGATGTTGACCGCCCGTTTGCGATGGTGGAGCAAAACGAGCTTTTTTATTTGCAAACCACCGCATCATCGGTCAACGGAAAAATTGCCGATGTGGGAACGGCGGAAAGCCTGCTAAGCTTTATATCAAATAACAACACCGCATCGGACGGCTCTCTGCCGGACTTGAGCTTGTCCAGTAGTATTCAACAGCTTTCGTTTATACAGTCGGTAGCATTTGACCCTACAGGTTCCGGAAGAAAAGACTATGTTGTCTATGTCGGGGTTCACAGAACACGCAAACAAGTTTATGCCATTTTGTCCAATACCGTAACGGGTAAGCAGTGCGGCACCTATATTATTAATTTTCCCCTCGACTGGATCGCAGATTCCGACGGAGACTTTCAGGTCAACGGCTATGAGACAAATGCACTTCTTGATGTCGTCGCCGGCGACTTCGATAATGATGGCAAGGAAACCGTTATTGTCTATGTACCCGGCACAAAAAAGTCGGCAACATGGGTTACTACCGACCTTTACCAAGATATAAATAATGTCGGTAGTCTCCTCTGGGAATTGCGTTACGATGCTGACGGCAATAAGTTGACTAGTAATCACAATAATACAACCACAGGTGATGGCAGATCTTTGGGCTATGACCTGCTTCACGACCTCTATATTGAGACATACCAAAGCGGAAAATCGGTAAAAGGTGCAAGAAACGACAGCATCGGCGGCTCAAAACAAAATACATTGTATAACGCCATGCACAAGCTGAGCGTAAAAATGGTGGTCGGTGATTTCAACGGCGACAATATAGATGACCTTGCCGTGCTTTCGTATTTCCATGTAAACTGCATAACGAGCGACAACAAAAATGTATACCGCCCGCAGGTAAAAATTAAATACGGCGGCACTATGCCGAAGGAAGGCTCTTTTATCGATCAGAAAGCAGATGAATCTTTCTATGTCTGCCCCGAGGGCAAGCTCTCCGATGGAGAAGTACAGTCGTCAAGTAGTATGAACGCCTGCAATATAACGGCAGGTGACATCAACAATGACGGTTACGACGACCTTGTTGTTGCAGGTATTAAGGCTGAAATCGAAGGTTACGGTGAAACAGATGAAAGCTATCTTGCCTATACAACGCTTCTGAACAACAAAAACAATGGCTTTATTCAATCTGATTACAAAACCATGTCAACAAACGAGTGGACATATAAAAGCACCGATGGCGAAGACATTGTTTCTCCTTTAGCGGTGGAGGCGGTTGCTTATAACGGAGCCAGTGCCGCAGATTTTATCTTTATCAACGGCACGCTGTATACATACAACACCGCTACCGGCGAATTAAACGCGGTTGCCTCCCAGGGCTATAAAATGAGCGGCTTTCAATTTGACGGTGCGCTCGGCGGGCACGAAGAATTCATCCGCTCGGTTGCTGTAGGTAATTTTGACGGCAACAATGCCGGCAGAGAGCAAATCGTATTTGTGACTTCCTGCCGGGACGGAGACGATACTTATTCTTTCAAAAAAGGTTTGATTTCCGCCACTTATAACGATACTGCCGCCGATTACGGCGCGGCTACCGGCTTTAAAACAACACTCTCCGATTGGGGTCCGAACAATGCAGACGGCGGTTATAAGGGCGGCGGTGCACAGGTACTGCTGACTGCCTGCGACCGTGACCAGGACGGCGTTATCGCCCGATATAAGGGCGTAAGCTACGCCTACAGCGACCCAGAGGTCAAGGCGGTCATGCAGGCGGCACCCTACTTTGCGGCACTGGGCGACTCGGCTAATAACGAAACTGACTATACCATAACCGAAAGCTACGAGCTGGAGCAGTCCTCTTCAAAAAATGTTTCCTACAGCGTGGGTATGTCCTACAGCTACGGCGGACTGTTTGCGCCTTTTGAGTTGGAGATCTCTGCCGGCTATTCTCTTGAATGGAGCAAGAGCTTTTCCGAAGCACTGGAAACCGAATACGCCATGACCGTCAAGGCGCAGGCGTATAATACGGCACTGGTTGCAAGAACGCCGGTATTCATTTACTGCTATGAGGTGCTGGATGAAAACGGCAAGTGGTCGGACGAAACGGCAATAAGCCTGTCTATCCCACAGCAACCGGTGTATCAGCAGATGAGCATTGACGACTACAACAGCTTTGCTGAAGAATACAACTCCTATATGGAGAAAAAGGGCAATCGCGCCATCACTAAGGAGTCGGATAAGACTTCCAAAGACGAAGCCTGCTATTATCCCCTTGAGCAGATCAACGAAGAGGAAAACTGGCTGAACGGCAACGAGGGCAACCCTTATATGTACAATCAGCTGGGCTGGGGCGCATACAGTGCACTCGGCGCTCAGCAGCTCAGCCAGAACACTATCCGTCTGGGCTATGCGGGAGGTCTGAATGAGGTTTCCTATTCAAAGAGCAATATCAAATCGGTTTCTGAGGAGATTTCTCACGGATTTTACTTCAACTTCTCCATCAGCTTCGGTGTATTCGGCGATGGTATACTATTCTCGCATGATGTTGGTTTTGAAACCAGTCTGAGCTACAGCAACGGTTCGGGCGTTTCGACCACGAAAACCTCCTCGCAGGGGTGCATCGGTGCAGTCAATGATATTGACGGTCCTGCTCTTGCCGAGGAGGGAATCCCCGCAAGCATTTACACGCAGTACACATTCGACTGGACGCTGGGACAGTGGTTCCGTCACCTCTACGGTGAGGAAGGCAACAAGACTGTCTTTATCGGCTACAGCCTGTCAAATGTCAGCACACCCGCTCCTGCGGTAGATGATCTGGAAGCTGAACTGTTCGCAGATGATGCAGTGCGCCTTACATGGTCTCAGCCCGACAAGACTCCCGGTTGGCCGGAGGTAGAGGGCTACTATGTGTACAGCATTGAAAACGGCGAGTATACGAAAATTTCCGATCTGCTCTCCGCCGACACGACCTCCTATGACATTGAAAACATGAAAACCAACACCGACTTTAGCTTTGTTGTTACCTCCGTTCGCAAGGTGGACGGCAAAGAAAATGAAAGCACATGGTCGAATATCGCCGAGGTTACAACGGCAAAGAAAGACTATAAGGTCAACTACTCTGTCGATAACGAAGATGCCGCCGACATCAAGGTGCGCCATCTCGGTAATGTTGAGATCAAGTCGGGAGATGAGATAAGCGAGAGCGAGATCATCAAGGTAAAGGTCACCCCGAAGAGCGAGCTGTATAAGCTTGTATCCATGACACTTAACAACGGCGGAGAAACAATGGTATTCACGCCGGAAGCAGACGGAACTATCGAATGTGCCTTTACCCTGAACGGTGAAGCAAATATTCAGGTTTCGACCAAGCGTGCGGTAACTTCCGCTCAGGTCACATTTACCGATACATATACGGCGGACGGCGCGGTAATAGGTACGGTCAGTGCGACAGTGGGAGATGCTCCGCTGAGCGCTCCCGGCGGCACAGTCACCGATGATGTAACATTTGCCGCAGTACCGGAAAGCGGCTACGGACTTAAATCGTGGAAGATCACCGATGCGGATAACAATACCGTAACCATAGATGCCGCAGGCTCAGACACCTATACGCTGAGATTGGCATCGGAAGAATACACTGTTGAAGCAGAATTTGCTTCTCTTTCCGAGATCGGCAAGCAGGTAAAGGTAAATATCCCCGCAGATGGCGGTACAATAGAGATCACCGATGCAAACGGCAATATTATAGAACTGAATGACAACAACAGCGTGTATGTTCCTGTTGATTGTGAACTGACATTCACTGTCAAAGCTGACGCAGACTGCAAGTTCCGTGCATGGACAGGCGACGCCGAGGGTCAAAGCGGCGAAAGCTTCACTATGACTATTACAAAGGACACTGAGATCGGTGCAGAATTTGATGTTCCTGTTCGTTTAAAGCTGACCTATTCTGCCGCAAGCGGCGATCAGACAGGCGCAGTGGCAACCAAGCAGGGTTATCAGTCGGGTGCGGGTGTTATTGTCGGCACAAAAATTGTTCTTACCGCACAGGCGGCAGAAAATTACAGCGTGCAGAAGCTCGTCATTACCCGTGGCGGCAAGGTTGACACCGTAACGATCGACGACAAGCTGTACAGCCAGTATGATTATGAGCTTGTTGTGGACGCCGAAACCGACATTCAGGTGTATTTCACCGAAATCGAGCAATATACGGTTACGGTGGATAACCCGAAGCACGCAGATATGACAATCAAAAACGGTGACAAAGATTTCGTAAGCGGCAAAACCGTCCGTTACGGCGATGAAATCATCGTAACGGTCAAGCCGAATGAAAACTACCACCTTGCGGACGCGGCTTCTTGGAGCGACAACGGCGACGGCAGCTATACCTATAAAACCGGCGCAATCAAGGCGGATACCAATATCTCGGTGAAAATCGAGGAGATACCGGAATATACGGTCACATTCCCCACAACTATTGATGGCTGTATCCTTTCGGTTAAAAACGATAAAGAAAAGATTTCAAGCGGTGACAAGCTTCGTGAGGGAACACGGCTTACAGCAACCGTGACACTTGACCCGACCTTTATTCTCAAGGGCTGGTACATCGGCGGCGAGCTGCTTTCCGAAACAAACAAAAACGAAATAACATTTACTGTAGACAGCGATATACTCCTTACTGTTATTGTGACAGATGTAAAGGGTGATACAGGCGACCAAGGCGACAAGGGTGATACTGGCGCTACAGGTGTAGGCGTTAAGTCGGTAACTATCGACGAGGACGGAAATCTTATTATCACACTGACCGATGACACCGTGCATAATGCAGGCAAGGTAACAGGAGATAAAGGTGAACAGGGCAATCAAGGCGATAAGGGTGACAAAGGCGACAAGGGAGATACAGGCATAGGCGTTAAGTCGGTAGCGATAGATGATGACGGAAACCTCATAATCACTCTGACTGACGACACTGTGCATAATGCAGGCAAGGTAAACGCAAGCAACGGTGAAAACGGTAGAAACGGTGCTGACGGAGTCGGCATTGAGAATGCTGTTGTTGACGAAAACGGCAACCTTATCATTACACTGTCAGACGGTACTGTACACAACCTCGGCAAAGTCACCGGAGAAAAAGGTGACGCAGGAAAGGACGGTCAAGACGGTTCAAACGGCAACGGAATACAATCGGCTGAAATTGATGCCGACGGCAATCTGATTATCACGTTTACCGATGGCGTTGTTACCAATCTCGGTAAAATCGTCGGCACTGACGGCAAGAACGGTACGGACGGAAAAGACGGTAAGGACGGTGCTGACGGTAAAGACGGCATCGGAATCAAGGGTTGCCGTATTGACGATGACGGCAACCTGATACTGACGCTGACCGACAACACAACGCTGGACGCGGGCAATATTTCCGCGATCAGCGACAGCGTTAATGTTTCCAAGCCGCTTGCCACTGCGGCAGTATCCGTTGCAGGCACATCACTGCTCTGGAATGTCGTGAGCGTTGCAATCAGTATCATAAGAAAGAAAAAATTGGTCTGAGCGTAATTGAGGCTTCCGGTGAAGCAGCATATCGTGTACGATAAGAAAATATGAAGGAACACCGCCGCACAGAGAGTAGCTTCTCTATGCGGCGGTGTTTACTGTTTGATTTTATTGAGATGGCATTGATTTTTAGTAGAGCGATCGTTTTATTGCCTCACTTTAACCTTAGTACCATTGTAGAATTCAAAGGTTATCTCGCTGTTCCTGTGTACGATTGCTTTCTCTACCATCACAGTCCATAAGGTGTCGTTCCACTCGCTCAATACGGTCGGTTGTTTTTTCAGGGTTCGTATGTAAAGTGCCATCGCCTTATCTTTTTGACTGCGGAGAGTACGGAGGTTTTGCAGGCGTTCCAGTTCCGCTGCCGCTGTTTCGTACCGTTTAGTAAGTGCTTCATACTTTTTCAAGTACGCTTCCTGCGATTGTGCGGTGACTGCATTATCCTTAACTGCAGCCTTGACAAGTTCGGCAACAATCTGCGTTTCCTCAAACTGACGCTCAATATCAGCGTCAAGCGACTTGAAATCGGTCAGCTTTTTACGCATTATTTCGCAGTCCTCGATGATTTGCTTTCTATTTCCCATCATCTGGTTATAGGCTTTTATGAAGAGCTGCTGTACGGTTTCCGTATCCACAGTTGGCGTCAGACAGCGTTCACCGCCTTTGAATTTATTGTTGCACTGCCAAACGGTGCGACGGTAGCAATCTGTGGAATGCCAGACCTTTGAGCCAAAGAATCCGCCGCAGTCCTCACAGACTAGCTTTGCCGAGAAAATGCTCTTCCCGCTGTATGCGTTGCCGAGTGCTTTTCGTCTGGCAAATTCAGCTTGAACATGATTCCACTCGTCTGGTTCAATAATGGCGGGGTGGCTGCTCTCAACATAATACTGCGGCACCTCGCCTTCATTTTGCTTTGTTTTCTTTTGCAGAAAATCTACTGTAAAAGACTTTTGGAGAAGTGCGTCACCCTTGTATTTTTCATTTGTCAGAATACTGGTAACTGTGGTTTTGCTCCACTTTGCCTTACCGCTTGGTGACGGTATTTCCAAGTCCTCAAGATACCTGCAAATTCCTGCTTGGGTTTTGCCGTCAAGAAATAATCTGTAAATCAGCCGAACAACGACGGCTTCTTCCTCGACAATGGCAGGCCGTCCGTCCTCGCCCTTTTTATAACCGAGGAAATGCTTATATGCCAAATGAATCTTGCCGTCAGCGAAGCTCTTGCGCTGACCCCACGTAATGTTTTCGGAAATACTGCGGCTTTCTTCCTGCGCCAGTGAGGACATTATGGTTATGAGCAGTTCGCCCTTGCCGTCGAAGGTGTAAATACCCTCCTTTTCAAAATAACACTCAACGCCGTTTTCTTTCAGCTTTCGGATAGTTACAAGGCTGTCAACCGTGTTTCGAGCAAATCTGCTGACCGACTTTGTAACAATAAGGTCGATTTTACCCGCCAATGCGTCCGCTATCATCTCCTTGAAACCTTCGCGGCGCTTGGTATTTGTGCCGGAAATTCCTTCATCGGTATAGACCCTTACGAAATCCCACTCCGGCTTTGACTGAATGTATCGGGTGTAGTAGTCCACCTGCGCTTCATAGCTTGTGAACTGCTCATCACTGTCAGTTGAAACTCGGGCATATCCGGCAACACGCCTTTTCTGCACGGATGCCTTTGGCAGATGCGTCAAGGAATTTACAGTCGCCGGTATCATCGTAACTTTAGGCATTATGCTTGCTCCTTTCTAATGTTTTCTGACGGGCGGCTTCTTTCATCTCGTCCGTCCAACTTTGACTGCGTGAGCGGTCTTTCCAAATTCGTGTAATTTCAGAACCGTCATTGAAACAGAAAATCAGAGCATTATCATTGCAGACACGAATATGCTGAATTCGGTCGCAAAGCCACTCGTGCGTAAAATCATTCTGACCCAGGACATCAGCAGTGACTTGCTGTAGGGTAAACTCCGGTATCTGCTTAGACGCACAAGCTGCTTTACCAAGTGAATTGTATGTTCCGCACACCCAGACCGCTCCCGTTTTTGTGATCTTTCGGCGATAGTTTTTGCCGCAGTTATCGCACACCATAAGGCTTGAAAAGGGATATGTTTTCTTTGGCACAGACTTCTTGTTAAACCGAGCCGCCCGCCTTGACTTTTCCTCTTGAACAGCTTGAAAAGTTTTTTCGTCAACAATGGCTTCGTGGCTTTCTTCAGCAAGATACTTCGGAAGTTCGCCGTTATTGAAGATTTTCCGTTTAGTGATATGGTTTTCACGGAATGTCTTTTGCAGCAAAAGATTACCCGTATAGGTGTGATTGCTGAGTATTCGTGAAACTGCGGACTGATTCCATTTACCGCCAAACCGTGACGGAACACCCTCCTCATTCAAGCGTTTTGCAATAAGCTGGTAGCCGCTGCCCGAAAGGTATTCATTATAAATACGGCGGACGATTTCGGCTTCCCTCGGAACAATAACATAATGCTCGTTTTCCATACGATACCCCATTAAAGTCCTATCCCAGGGAATACCGGATTCAAAACTACGCTTGATTCGCCACTTCTGATTTTCGCTTGCCGAGCGGCTTTCTTCCTGTGCGTATGAAGCAAGAATCGTCATCATCAATTCTCCGTCACCGCTAATTGTGTGAATATTCTGCTCCTCAAAATAAATATCCACCCCCAGAGCTTTGAACTCACGAACTGTCTGTAGCAAAGTGACTGTGTTTCGTGCAAAGCGGGAGATGGATTTTGTAATCACCATATCAATTTTACCGTCACGGCAGTCCGCAACCAAATTCTGAAAACCTGCTCTTGAATCCTTGGTGCCTGTCTTGGCTTCGTCGGAATATACACCCGTATAGAGCCAGTCACCGTGGTTTTGAATGAGGTCGCTGTAATAGCTGACCTGTGCTGAGAGCGAATGGAGCATAGCGTCCTTACCGCTCGACACACGAGCATAGGCGGCTACTCTCTTTTTTCTTTCCAGCTTTGGCGGTTTTGATACGATGGTTATTTTTCCTGACATAACGTCACCTCCTTATAGTGTGACATATTACCTCTAAAGCCATCATATATCAAGTCCATTCCGCAATATAAACTACACGAAGATATACCGTATTTTTCGTTCATAATTGTATCAATATCGGCGTAATCTTCCGGGGTTATAATCCCCATCGACAGCATTCGTTTCGCCTGGAGCATGGAAGCAAGGTAGCTTTCCAACCGATTTCTGTAATTGTCATTCATCGGAAATATGCCCCTTTCTGAAACGGTCTGTTATGTAGCAGGCATGAGAACAGTATTTTCTGTGATCATTTCCGTAAGCGGTGAAATGCCGCCCACAACAGGCGCAGGTATATTCATAATTTGCTTTTCGGTTGACGCAATTCTGGTGTTCGTTCCACCATGTATTTCGACAGGCATCAGAGCAGAATTTTTTCGGTTTCTGCTTAGGAATGATTTTTATCAGCTTTCCGCACTGTTTACAAGCCACGGCATTCTTTGATTTGTTACCCAGACCGTTGCGGTGGCAGAATGAGCGCACCGTATTATCTGATATACCGAGGGCTTTTCCTATTTTAATATATCCGACACCTTGCAGGCGCATTGTTCGTATTTGTTCTTTTTGCTGATTCGTCATTGAGCTTTCCTCCAATCCGAGGGATTACCTCAATATCAACTGGAGGAAAAATAGTAATCCGGTCCGAAAAAATAAGAGATCTTATATGTTTTTTCATTTTGTTTTTTACAAATGCGCTTTATATTCAAAGATATGCTGTAATATATTACCGAATAAGTACGCCTATTAGAGCAAGACTAGATAATAGCCACTTTTTGTTCCACTGTCGTATAGGCATCTCCAATTCCTTATGTGTATATAGGCAAAAGGAAAATGTAAAATTTGAAGTGCTGTGAAATAAAAAATAAGCCGAGGATATCAGGAAATCCCGGATATCATCGGTTTGAACAAAATTTAATAATTATCAAACAATATCCCAATATTGGGGATACGCCATTTTTTTGAACTGTATTTATCATTTACTTTCATAGTGCATTCAAGATGTCGATATTTCGCACAAGTTAACCACTGATTTGGCGAAAAAGTCATAAGAAAAATGCGGCTGATGACCCGAAAGTATCAGCCGCTTAAATCATATTGTAATAGCGATCATTTATTATTATGTATAGACATTTTATGTTTTACGAGTAACACATAAGCATCTGCATTTACTTTAGCACAGCATATATCACTTATGTTTTTTATATATCCATCTAGTTAATTTCGCTAGAGCGAAAGACGGCAATTGTACAATAAGCATTTCTAATACTATAATTACCGCATCGGTATAAACATCGGGATTAAAAAATTGGGAACTTCCACTACGGAGATAGTACAATAAATACACCCCCTCGTTTTCGAATATCAAGACAAACAGAAGTGTAATAACTGCACCGCAGAATATTACGTATACGGGCAAATCAAAACAAAGAA
>ULVV01029803.1_pt1 | contig 13609 bp, 10 predicted proteins | sample 1959761 | NCBI WGS metagenome assembly ULVV01 (sample SAMEA4835795, study PRJEB28245) | human gut metagenome | biome: gut microbiome; material: fecal sample | place: Denmark | collected 2008
CTTTCGCAAATTGTATAGATTTACGAAAGCTCCGCCTTGTTTTTTTGCCAAGGGCAGCTGTGCCGAGTTCGGCTTGTTATTCCTCATACAAACACATAAAGACCCGTCACTGAGAGTTTACCTCTGAGTGACGGGTGTTTTTTGTCGAAAAAGATGCGGAATTATCAAAAAAACTTTATTAAGGCTATTCCCTGGCGTATAATGAGAGCTATGCTGTGAGAAAGGATAATCGAAACAAAATGAAACAGGCAGAGCTGAGATACTATATTTCCATCAATGTAAACGGCCAACATCCATTGATGAGGTCAGCGCAGGGCTACACTGAATATTATAGTGAAGCACTGGAATTCTCCGATCTTTTTGATGCCTATCGTTTTGTTGAACGGCACGGTTTGGAAAAACTGGCATCCATCATCACACGGCCAACCTAATCGTGCGATTGCCCCTCTACTATCGACTTCCTATCGGGAGCCATACTTTAGCAACAACTGTTGTTACTGGTACAAATGGGTCGTCCCAGTAACGGGAATCATAGGAGTCATCCGCATTGTCTCCCAGCATGTAGTAGGAGCCTTCGGGTACAGACATGTTGATTCCGTTATGCATGACCACATTCCCACCAACCGCTGCAATACGCTTGACAAAAAGATTCCCGCCATGGCAAAAGATAACAACGTCTCCGACTTCAAAGCTGCCTTTGATTCGTACACCGAGGATCAAGCTACCAGCTTCGAGCGTCGGTTTCATAGAGTTAGTAGGCACATAGCCCAGGATAAAAACCGTGCGAAACATAACGAGTACAAGCAGCGCCGCTATAACAGGCAGCAAACGGCTTAGACATAACTTCTTTTTCCTCATTTTGGATACCTCTAAATAAGAAAACAGGACAACGGAAGGGAGACCGCATGAGAAAGTAGCAGGTCTTTCGACTTCTATAATCCGTCGGAATGATTGAATTGATAGGACAAATCAAAGAATAATTATTGTGAACCAATACCGCGGTATTTGCTGCGAGTTCTACAAGAAGCACTGGTTCTGAGTGGAACTGATGAAGCAAGGGCTGAAAAGCGGCTTTTCACGAGAGTCCTGGAAGAATGCTTTATGACTCAGCCTGTAAAACAGCAGCCCAAGTTGTCAATATTCTAAAAGTAGAACATACACTACCCTTGCGGGATGGTGTATGTTCTACTAATGCACAGATAAGGGATGGCAACATCTATTTAGTAATACGAAAATCCGGAACTACAGTTACTCCTCACCTATATTCACTCGAACGATTTTTCTGGTAGGATAATTTGTCACTTGCAGCCAGATATTGCTTTGCTCTAAACGATTCCATTCAGCGGATGTGAAGCGATATCTATACAGATCAAATGGCAGCAAAATATCACATGAGGCGCCATCCTGTAACCGAATCCCGGTGGCACCGTCCAATATAGGATTGACCACACCCAAGAGATCCCAATCCATATTCATGAGCATATCCGTGGTGTATAATGATAGTTCCGTTAAAGGGAATCCTTCTGCGGGACTATTCTGCTGCGAAACAGTAACGCTGACCAATGCGACCTTATCGGGGATCCGACTTCGATCGGTCCCGTCATACTGCAAAGCTGAAGTATAGGCACGATAATCTACAATTTCAAAACGGTTGACCCGAAGCATATAGCCTTCAGCCGCCAAATTATACCCGACAAAATCCGGCGCAATAGGAACGATTTCTCCAACGGAGTATGTCTTCTCTGTATTGGCAGACCATCGTTGACGATAATCCTGATTAATTGCTTTATAGCGGATTATCCAAACAAAGAGCACTACTGCCGCAACGGAGAAAATCAGCCAGAATTTCTTTTTGCCTTTCATTTGCCTATCACCGATGTTACCCTTCCCGCTTGCATTTGAATAACAACATCCGATACGCTCTGCACAAAGTCAGCATCATGACACGCAACGACCACTAATGCACCGCACTGACATTCTTTACGGATCAACTGTGCGATCATAGCAACGCCCTGCTCATCCAGTGCATTTGTTGGTTCATCCAAAATCAGCAGATCGGGCTTTTCCATCAAGGCCGCAGCAATACCCAGGCGTTGCTTCATGCCTAATGAATATTTTTTGAAAGTCCGTTTATCATTCGGGTCCAGGCCAACCGCATGCAGGGTGTTATGGATGTTGGAAGCCGAAATCAGCTGTTTTAGACCGGCAAGCAGCTCCAGATTTTTTTGCCCGGTATACTCGTCAATAAATGCGGGACTCTCGATCATCACGCCCACAGATTCAGGGAAATCTAGATCCTTCCCCAGGCGACGATCGTTTACTGAAACACTGCCCTCTGTCGCGTAGATCAACCCACACATCAGACGCAGAAGCATCGTTTTACCCGATCCATTTTCCCCTTGCAATCCGTAGACTTTTCCGCTTTCAAAATTCAAACTGATGTCTTGCAGCACGACCGCTCCGTGAATGGTTTTTGTGACATGATCCACCACAATATTCATCGTATCACCGTCCTATTTTTCAAGAGATATGAGGTCTTTTCTTTGTATCAGTAAATATCCTGCGCCTATTGATAAGAGCAACAGTAGCAGTGTAAACACCAGTTCTTTACGATAACTCAATCCATTTGCATCAAAAAGCTGGTATCGCATCACCATCGCTCCGTTGCCGACCAACCATTCAATAGGGAAATATGCGGCAGCAATATATGTGACAAAGCATATTAGAAAGCTAATGGCCGGACGGACGACAAGGTTTAAGAGTGTTTGCAGCATACATACGGCCGTAAGAGTCACAAACGGAAGGAGCAAAGCGTATAGGATAACACTTGCCGGCGTGAGTGAAATTGTCTCTCCACACAAGACCTCCGAAAACAAGAATGCGGTGATTTCGGGCGTGTTGTTCAGGCCGAAGGTAACGGGTGTTAGAATCGCTGTGCCTATTATGGCAATCATTTCACAGGCAAAGTATAGAGTACAGCTTGCTATGCACCATATACACTTAGACAGCCACCATTTCCCACGCGATGTGCGTAGGAAAACTTGCTGACCTTGTACACTGATACCTTGCGCAGGATATGCTGCTGTTATATACAGGCAAAAGCCGCACACAATCAGCCATTCGATGGGGACCGACACCTTTTCTTCCATAGAGCCGTGTTGTATGATTGCCATGCCGCGAAATAGACACAGCATATAGTCGCCAATTGAACCCCGGCTTGAAATGGATTCCACATTGCAATAGAATTGCACAGAGCGATATACTGCGAATAAGCGCATGGAAAAGAGGAGAGTGGCAATCAGATAGTTTCTCCTTTGCAATCCCTGCCGCAGATCATAGCGCAACAGCCTATAAAACCTCATGTCTGTATTTCCTATATATCCCCGCAAGAACAGATACGAATGTCAAAAGAATAAGTTCCGCAAGTATGATCCATGTGGGACTGGGATTTGTACTTGCCAAATTGCACAGCCTTAAAGGCGAGAGCTCTATATACCAGTTCATTGCGTCGGCAAGCATGGGGGTAATGAAATCAAGTAATAGGAACAGCAGAAGTGGAGTTGCTGTCACAAAGAATCGGTGTTTTACCTTATGCCCGACGATAATGCACAGACTGGCCGCAACGCCGCCCCAGAAAAACTCAATAACGCACCAGATGATTGCATGCAGCCAAGGGTGGGTATAGTATAGCTTCGCCAAAAAGGCTGTGCCTGAACAGAATCCTGTAATAGGCAGTGCAACCCGAGGAATACAGGCGGGACATACCATCGCGGATGCAAACAGATCCGCAGTTACCGGCAATGCAATAGCAATGCCGCCACTAACAAATACAGCCGCCATTTTGGCTGTTAGGTATTGAGAATACGGAACTCTGGTAAGAATATTATTTGTCATATGAGACCTGTTGTCCTCATACAATGACCACCCATAAGGCATAGCAGCCAAAAATGGCCAAACGGCATAGAAGACTACAGCCCCGACGGTGACTCCGTTGACGCCGATCCAATTGACAAATAAGCTGCACCCATCATATCCGCCCGGGGAATGTGCATAGGATGCGCCTAAGTCACTGACGGTAATTGCAGTTTGAACCAAATCAGCTATGACAAGAATAAAACCGATCAGCAATGCACTGCGCATCATTTTGTTGTGAAATGCTTTCCACATTTCGGTTCTAATACAGTTCCCCATTGCCTTTTTTTTCATAAATACACCCCCTTTCTCTATTCTTCTAAGCATTAGAACGGAGAAAGGGGGTGCTTTTTGGACACCATAATTACATGATTTTATTATTTTGTAGGAATCGACAAAATAAGGGATTGCGCTATGTGCACTATGTCCTCGTTGCTGATATTTCCCTGTATATTAAACACAACCTGATTCGCTTCGTCCACCCATATTAAAGCTTTTTCTGGTGAAGTTTCATTGCCAATGTATAAATCTGCTGGAATTCCGTTGATATCGACTTTGACTACTTCGCTATACTCCTGTGCTGTTGTGCTCATGCTGGTATGCTGCATCAAGGTATATTCAACAGAAAACATTTTTTCTCCGGTATCGTTGGCATATACGCGAAGACAATAATCGCTATCTTGATAGTTATCTACCAGCGAAAATCCGTCCGGTATCCACGACGGCTCATAACAGATGTGATCTATTTCATTATCTTCGCTATTGAAAAGATAGATCGTTATGCTCTCGTAGATTTCTTTTATCCATTGGAAGGCACGCTCTCTTGCCTGTATATCAACTGTCAGCCATGTACTGACAGACAGAATCGTCACAATTGATATTACCGCAACCCGATGCCATATTTTATGCGCAACAACCCTACGCTTGTTTTTTTTTCGTAATATCTCCATGCTATGTTCAAAATCATCGGAAAATACATGTTCGCATTCACTGGGAGATGGGAATGAAGTAAGCATGGACTCTGCTACAGACTTTGCTGCGTTGGACAGTTCCTGTTCTGACCATATCATGTTTGACATTTTACGCATCTCCTTTCAAATGTTTTTGCAAAGCGGCCTTGGCTCTCCAAAGCTGCTTTTGTGCGGTATCCTTTTTTATATGCAGCATAGATGATATTTCTCGTACAGAGTATCCATTATAATAGCGCAGCAATAGGATATCACGATAGGCAGCCGGTAATCGTGCCATAGCATCGGCCAAACCATGATCACCAGGCAATGGGATTTCGATGCCATAGGTACTCTCCCAAAATTCCATATCTACCAGTTTTGATCGGCTGCGAATGATATCTATTGCTTTCCGTTCTGTAATAATAACGATATAAGCTCTGGTTTTTGGACATTTGACATCCGATATTTTTTTCAGATTCTCAATAAGGGATAGAAACGCCTGATGTACTGCATCCTCGGCATCAAATTCATTCTTCAGAATTTTCATGGCAACATGGAACATCAAGCCCTTGTACATTATGTAAAGCTGTTCAAACTTGGATTTATCTTCGTCGCTTTCTATCATCTGTAAGTAGATAATCAACGAAATTCCCTCCTACAATAATGATGTCATTATATGTCGTTAATTATATCATCACACGATGTAGAAGACAAGAAGCAGCTTGCCGCCAGGCACCGGGAGCTGAGCAAGGTGAAGAATCGTATTGCTGAGATTGACACATTGCTCTAGAAAAACTACGAAGGTAACGATAGAGGGAAGTTGACTGGCGAGCAGCGCTATGCCGCATCCCAGTCCTACGAAGATGGGGAAAAGCTGAAAGCTGCCGCACCAGAGGCCTCTATTTGGAAATCGAAACAGATAAGACCGAGAGCTTGCAGAGTTTCATTCAGAAGGTCAAGAGAATCACAGAGCTGAAAACCTTGACCCCGGAACTGACTCACGAGTTTGTGGACAGGATCGTAATGTATGCGCCTATGTGCATTAACAGCAAGCAAGTGTAGCTTCTGTACATCCACAATAGCGGCGTAGACTTCTTCCTCAAGTTGACACACCCAAGAGGCGATGGAAGAAGCCCACCAGCAGCGCCTTACCGAGTGCAGCCAAGGGAAAACGGCGTAACCGCAAGGGATACACCGTCTTCCGAAAACTTATTAAACTAAGATACAAGAGCCGCTCAGGGGCCCCCTCCCTACGGAGGGTGCCCTGATGGTGTCCTGTTCTTTTTAGCGCTTCGTTCTATTGTTCCACTAACGCACGGATTTCCGGCCGATTCCGAAGGTACGCCCGCGCCTTTGATATCCAAGCACAGACCAGTTTAGCAGAGACACCCAAGGCGTCTCCAATTTCCCTGCTCGATGTTCCAGTAGCCATTTGCTGCATGGCCGCGATGCCCTTTACCACACAGGGAGATGCTTCCTGTTTTGCGAGTTCCAGCGCATTGTGCATATCTATCTGCTGCATCAAGGTGTCTGTAGTCATTTCCCTTTTATCCTGTGCAAGCGGCACTAAATCGCAGGAAGATTCATGAGCCTGCCGCCGAGTAATGTAAATCAATGCGTCACAGATCTCATTCCATATCAAGCGATAGGCATAGGTAGAAAAGGTCCCGCCTTTATCTGTTGCCGCAGCTTTACAGAGGCCGATGCAGCCAATCTGGAAAATATCGTCATAGGTGTAAAAGCCCAACTGATACGGGCCGTGAACTTTATCGTTGATCACTTTCTGGACCAGCCGAATATTCTGCTCCACTTTCTTTTGCTGTTCTGCTGTCAGGGTCATGACGCCAGTGCGCCTCCTTTCTGTGTATAATATCGCCCCCGCGTTTTGGCTTTCTGCCGTTCTAAGAGCTTTCTGCTTTCTTCGATCACCTGCTTACAGTAATACTCACCAAGATACCCAATGTGCGCTTCGGAAAGCGGTGCCATAATCAGGTCGGCCAGCCACTGGTATGCATCCTGCTTACTCATATAACCGGATTCATAAAGCTGGTCAAAGTAATGGTGCGCTGTACGGCGCAATGTACGCAGCTCGTGATTGGCCATACTTCCTACCGGAATATTGGTACCGGTGTGAACCCGAACATAGGCATCGCACTCTGGATAGTGCGAACACACATATAGCATCGTTCCTCTCGAATTATCGCGATAGATTCCGTCTGCGCTCCGATAAATAACCGGACTGCCGCAATACGGGCATCGCATACTGCTTCGGTTAAACCCCTTTCGTTTTTTCTTTTTATTCATAAATTAACCTCCGAGTTCTTAAAGGAAAAGCCGGAAGGTTGCTAAGTGCATACAAAGTCTGTTGGAAAACGTATCTCCCCAACACTCAACCTGTAAGCATCCAAGCAGCCTTCCGGCTATCATATTCAATTGCCTGCGTTGTTGTGGACTTGCTCAGTGCGCAAATCCGTAACGATTCCTTGCCTCATCCCCGAGGCGAAGTCTGACGCCGTACCATAGACGTATCGAGAGCCTGAACGCAAGCTCCTGCCACGCCTATAGTATATCAGAACGGCATACAAAAGTCAAGCCTTTTCGGAATATTTATATCATATCACGCAATCAATATTCCCATAAGTTTTGTGTTTTCTCCAAACTGAAATGGAATCGTTATTCCTCGTCTTCCTCATCATCCGGCGACTCATTTTCACGCTTTTTCTTGAAAATCTGCATGACGATCAGTGTGCCGATTGCAATGACCATACCGCCTGCGAAGAGGATGATATGCAGCGTCGGAATACCGGATGCAGCTTTCTCATTTGACTCAGGGGTTTGCTCTGTTGTGGCAGGAGCTTGCGTCTGGTCTGTTAAGTCTGCCGTGCCCTCCGGTTCCGGAATCGAAGTTGAGGAATTCATACAGGTCAGAATGTACTGGGAGCTGCCGCCGATCTCAAGGCGGAGCACGCCGTCCGTTCCGACCTTGACGGTGCCGGGGTAAACCCCGGCGTCCGTCTTGAGCTGGAACTCTACACCCGACCATGATGTGCCAAGCTGGATCTCCAGTTGTTCTGCTTTTACCACCTGCAGCTTGCTGCCGTCCGCACCTTGCTGCACCGCATAGACCGGTGTGACCGGAACGCAGAGGATGCATAGCAGCGACAGGATCAGCAGAATGCCTTTTGTCAGTTTTGTTTTCATTGCCTTACCTCCCTTTTCAGTCTGCAAGATGCTTCTTCTTGCGGGAATAAAGGATCGTACCGATCAGGACGCCAAGGCTTGCGAGCATCAGACCCAACCACAGAGCCATATGAGAATTGTCACCGGTCTTCGGGCTGTCCGGATGGTCGGTCGTGACCTTGTCGTTATGGACATTGACTGTCAGCGTTTCATCAGCGGTCAGCTCGATCTCAAATGGATCCGGGCGTTTATACCCGGCGCTGACGCTGTCCTCAACTTCCGTCACAGTATATTTGCCGATGCGCAGGTTTTCAATGAAGATCTCACCGTTTGCGTCGGTCGTGAAAACTTCATCGTAATCCTCACCCGTGATACGGAAGCTGAAGCCTTCCACACGGCCGTCCGAGGAGGTCTTCACGATCTTCAGATTGCCGACCATATGGTCGTTGATGAAGCCGACGCCGGCCTGATTCGCTACTTCCACCAGCTCTCCGTCATTTACGATCTCGAAATAGTAGTATCCATTGTCCTTGACGAAATTAACAGGCGCCTGCTTTTCATAGAGGAAGTACCCGCCGTAACGCAGCTCAGCGAGTTCATACAGACCGGGCTCGCATTCTGAAAGGGTACCGACCAGCTCATCCACATCCGGATCGAACTGCTGATTTCCGTTTGCATCACGGTAGACCTCAAACACAGCACCGCTAAGCAGATGGTCAGGGTAATCCTTATCGACCTTGGTCGTATGGACTGCGCCATAGATGTGGCGGTTCTCGGCCTTGAGCTCGATCACGGCACCATCCGTAGTAATGTCGATCGGGAACTCTGTCTCGTTGAGGACAAAGCCCTCGGCAGGTTTCAGCTCGCGCACGATCCATTTCCCGAATCGCACATTCTTAAAGATGAAGATGCCGTCTGCATCGGACACCGCTGTCAGCACGGCGTTTTCCTCTGTGAATTCCGTATCATCCTCCGTAAAGAGGCCAAACAGCGCACCCACAACCGACTTTCCGTCTTCGTCGACCTTGTAGCCTTTGATGTCGCCGCGAATGAATTTGTTCTCGACGGTAATGAAAACGGTTTTGCCGTCCTCGGTGATCTCTACCTCGATCGGCGTTTTATTGAGCACATAGCCGGTCGCCGGCTTCAGCTCACGGATGATCCATTTCCCGTACCGGATGTCTTCAAAGCGGAACTTACCGGTGCTGTCAGACTCCGTTATACGCACGGCAGTTTCCTCGGTAAACTCCGTTTCACCTTCACGGAATAAACCGAATACTGCGCCGGCGATCACATTGCCGTCCTCGTCGAGCTTGGTGCCTTCAATGTCACCGCGAATATACCGGTTCTCCAGTTGGATGTTCACCACATCGCCGTCTTCGGATACCGTGACCGGATACGCCTTCTCGTTGAGGACAAAGCCCTTGGCCGGCTGGATCTCACGAACGATCCAGGTCCCGAAGGGCACCTTTTCAAATTTGAAGGTACCGTCCTGTGCGCTTTCCGCCGTTAAATGCGCATTTTCAGCCGTATACTCATTTTCATCATTGCGGAACAGGCCGAAAATCGCACCGGCGATCACATGCCCATCCTCATCGACCTTGCGGCCGGAAACCATACCGTACTTGAGGTCGTTCTGGATTGGGACGCCGTCATTGACAGAGATCTCGACCACCTGAGTTTCCTGCGAACCGTAAGAAAACTCGAATTCATAATGGGTGTCATTCAGGATGTAGTGCTCGTCCGTACTGCGCTCCTGCAGGTAATAGCTGCCCAGAGGCAGGTCTGTACTGACCGTCGTCATACCGTTCTCGTCAAAGGTCACAATCTCAATGAGCCCACCTGCCGGAATGACAGTCCCGTCACCGGCAACCAGGTCAGTCTTGGCATACAGACCGAAGGTGATGTTTTTCAGCTCGCCGTTCATACCGATGCCAAACAATTCATTCTGCTCCAGCACCTTGCTCAGGGATACTTTGACCTTTTGGCGCTCGTTATAGAGATTTCCGGCAGTTTCCGTAACGGAGACCTCCTGACCGGCGTAAGTCAGCTCCACTGTCTGAATCGTGCCGTTCAAAACCATCCCGTGCGGCGCGGTGATCTCCTGGATCTCATATTTTCCGAGATACAGTTCCTTGCTCGACGCTACGCCGTCAGACCCGGTCGTGATCGTATCCACGATCTCGCCCTTTGCGTAATGCATGACGCCGTCAAGCGTATATATGTCTTCTGCGGCACGGATTTCAAACACTGCGCCGGGCAGACTCTTGACCGCATAAACCGGTTTATAGATTCCGTCCGCTTCCGTGACCGTCCAGAATACTTCGCCGGTCTTAGTGATACGGATGATACCTTTCTGCGGCATGTTGGAACGGGTGACTTCAATCAATGTGATGCCGCCGTCCTCGGTCGCTGTGTCTGCGGTCACATCAAAATAGACCGGATCGGAGTTCAATACATAGCCATACGGAGCCTTGACTTCCACAATGGAGTAGCCCTTCCCGAACGGAAGCACTTCCGGAGTGATCAGATAGCCTTCCTCGTTAGTGTAGAAGGTGTCGATCACCGTCAGCTCCGGGTAGGTATACTGCATGGTAACTCTGGTACCGTCCGGGTTATAAATCTGGAACGCCGCGCCTGCATACGGGATACTCAGACCGGATTCTGCATCCGTCTTCTGAATCTTGAGATATCCGGTAAAGGGCGCGTTGTTGAGCAGATACTGATAGCTGCATCCGTCTTTATCAATGAAAACATCGAAGGGCGCTGCCAGTTCAAAGCCTTCCGTGCCTTTCGCCTGTCTGACTGTATAGATGCCGTAAGGAAGCTGCTTCGTTCCGGCATAGCCGTGCTCGTCGGTGGTCAGGTAGTCCCGTTCCGTATCCCGGGCATTCTCATAAGAACCGGCGGTTTTCAAGAACACCTCGAATTCCGCTCCGGCCTCAACCGTCTCCAGACCGGTGCTGCCGTCATCCATGTGTTTGATGAGATACAGGCTGCCGAAGATGATGTCCTCATAGACATCCAACTCTTCTGTGTTCTTCTCCAGCGTATACTGTCCGGGCGTCACACCGAGCCAATAGACGGTCTCATCTAAAAGATAGCCTTCCGAGGGCGTGATCTCACGAATGTTCCAGCCCTCGCCGCAGGGATAGTAGTCGGTCAGGAAATACCCGTTTTTATCCGTCACATAGGTGTCCACGAGCTCATCATAACGATAAACACCGTAAACTGCTCCGGCGAGTGTGGCATTGCCTTGGGTTTCACCGTAAGGATAGCCGAGTTTCTCCACAATGCTGTCTGAGTCGAGCGAGAGCATCTTTGGGGTTTCATGCTCACTATTGCGGCGGAGAGAGGCATCGACCTTGAGGACATCAGCACGCCATTTCTTGAGGATATTATCAAACTGGCGCTCGGTTACTTTATTCCACTCGACCGAAATATTCTGGACCTCCGGGATCACATATCGCTCGGGGGTGTTCTCTTCAGAAAGCGTGTAGTCCGTACCGATCGGGACGCGCTCAAACACGGCTGTGCCGGCCGCATTGGTCACAGCGGTCATATTCACACGCTCACCATATTCGGAGGTGCCGGTCAGGCGGAAAGTCAGGCCCTCCACCAAGCCGTCTTCGGCGGTCTTGCGGACTTTGACCATACCGTACTGGCGCAGGTTGGCAATGTCCAGGGTGATAAGCGGACTGTTATCGTCGATCGTCACTTTCCACTGCGCATCGCCGTCAGGCTGGTAATTGACTGGAACCTTGGTCTCTTTCACAATATAATCGCCATAGATGATCTCACCGGACTTGGCATAGCCGTTTTTGTCTGTAGGTCCGATCACGGCGACTTCTTCACCGGCGAGATCGTATACGGTAAATTCTGCTCCGCTGAGGTCCTTCCCGGATTCGGCATCGGATTTCAGAACTTCAATATGACCCTTTTTGAGCCGGTTATAAGCATTGACCGTTGCCAGGCTGCCATGTGCGGTATCAATGGTGACCTTCCATTCCGTCTGACCGTCCGGCTCATAGTTGAATGGGAAGGTCGTCTCGACCACTCGGTAAGAGCCGTAAGGAATATCTGCGGATTTGGCATAGCCACGGTCGTTGGTCGGTCCGATGGTTGTTACCTTTGCGCCAGACATATCGTAGACTGTGAAAATGGCGTCCTTGAGTGCCTCGTTGGTGCCGGATGATTTTTTGTAGACCTCAATATTGCCTTTTTTCAGCTCATTGACAGCCTCAATCGTCACCACGCCGTTATTGGAAGCGCTGACCGTGCGGGTCCACTCCTTGGTTCCCGAATAGGTGTAGTCCGTCGGGAATACCGTTTCCACAATTCTGTAAGTGCCAAACGGCAGTCGCTCTTTGGTACAGGCGTAGCCGCGGCTGTCGGTAGGACCGATGGCATATTCTGTTCCGGTCGAGGTATTGGTGGCAATAAAATAGGCGCCGCTCAGTGCTGCGCCCTTCGGATCCTTTTTATAAACTTCGATTTTGCCGGCTGCCTCTACGAATTCCGGAGTAACGACCTGTACGACGGCTTCAGGGTAATCACCCTTAGACATGCCGACGATTGAGCTGATTTCCGGTCCTCTATCGTTACCGACATGAAAAACAAAGTGGGTTCCGTTGTAATAACCGGCGTACACGGCAACATGGGCGATGTCCCCGGTCGGAATGTGTTTGAAAATGATGAGGGACCCGATCGGGATATCCTCACTGGGGATAAAATTGTTGCCGTTCGCATTCTGACTGAAGCTGATGCGGCGTGCCGTACCGGCACTGACCCAAGCATTCGCAGCGGCGTTATATGCCGTTGCGGTACGCAGATTGTATGGGCGGGTTGCACTGCTGGTGTCAATGCCCGCAATGTTCGGCAGATAGTTGTAGTACACATACGAAACAAAAGAGGCACAGCAAAGGCCGCTGCTCTCGAATCCGGCGATATCCGGTGCGAGCCCGGTTGCCGTACCACTTTTTGCAACGGTTTCTGTGCCGTACTTATTCAGCCCGTAGGAGATTTTCGAGAGATAGGCGGTTGCGCCGCCGCTGTACTTTTTGAAAATTGTTCCGTCATCTCGTTGCGCCTGTACCTTATAGCCGGTGTACTCCAGCGCGTCGAGGAAAACATTGTCCAGCATCTCTGCCGGAATGTCAGATGCCGGTGCCGCAAAAACGCTTGTCGGCATCATCGAGATGAGCATCAGCACTGCCAAAAGCATTGACAGGATGCGTGAGGTGAATTTCTTGTTCATCTTGGTATCTTCCTTTCTTGATTTGGATATGAAAAGAGCCCCACCGTTTTGGGTGAGGCTACAATTCCTTGATGGTTCTTAAAGATTGTCCGTGTTTTCGGCAGCAACTGCGATGTCGCAGTACCACATACCGCTTTCATAAGTTACGCCAACGGCAATATAGCCATACTCGGCCGAGCCGATATAGCACCAGTGCTCCGCACTGTTTCTGACCAAGGTCGCAAGCCGATAGGCAACTTCGTCCACCGTACCGACATAACCGGCCTTTGCAATGGCTTCGTTGGCATTTGCACGGTAGTACGGCTCGCCG
>ULVV01044881.1_pt1 | contig 13581 bp, 8 predicted proteins | sample 1959761 | NCBI WGS metagenome assembly ULVV01 (sample SAMEA4835795, study PRJEB28245) | human gut metagenome | biome: gut microbiome; material: fecal sample | place: Denmark | collected 2008
GCAGAGGGAGTGTGATGCTGGTTGTTTGCTTCAGCCAAAGCCGTTGCCAGAATTTTGGCACGGGTCTCTTCTTCATAATCAGCCTGCGGTGCTGCATCGGGCGTACTGCGAACCAAACCGTTTTTTTCTTCCAGCTCGTCAACATACTGCTGCAAAACGGCTCCGCCCGGCAGCGAACTGAACATGCCGCGGATTTCTGCTGGCTGTTCCAATATCATTTGGTTGAAGGCTTGTTTTCTTTCGTCGGTAAAAATATGCAGCTGCCGGAAGATGTTTAAAAAGCGCTGCGCAATAATAACCGGGTCATCCTCTGTCCCGATTTTATTGTAGTTCTTTTTTGTTTTTCCGGCCGTTTCTACCAATTTTTTACCCGAATCTGTCTGTCATCAGTTTAAAATCTATCCATATTACCGATTTTACTTCTGATGTTGTAAATTTCAGGTTAATAAAACGGAGCGGAAACGGCAGAAATCAAAAAAAACTCCGCCGCAGCGGAGTTTTTTCTTAAAGGTAGATTGCAACCACTTTATGAAGGCTGTTCAAATCGTCGTTGCTGATTTCAATCCGTTCGTCCGGATTCCATCTCAAGCCGTAAAGCTGTCCGTTTTCATCTTCGCGGATACTGACGATTTTGGCTTCTTTTTCATTGCTGTAATAAACGGCAATGTCTCCGACGCTGACAACATCCTGCGGATCGACAAACAAAATTGAACGTGTCGGCAACAGGCTTCCGAGGCGGCGGGTGCAAAGATTAACGGCATAAGCGTCTTTTTTGTTGTATAACTGCGGCGGACGCTGAACTTTTTTGGTCTCCTGACTGAATTCAATGATAACGTCGCCGTCTTTTCCGGCCACGCCGTAAACTGAAATTTTAACGCCGTCCTGATTGGAATTTCCGAAAGCGGAAATTGCTCCGCGCGGGGTGGACAACAGTTTGTATTTGGCATCGTTGCGCTGAATAATCTCTTCCAGCATGCCTTTGTCTTCCAGAGCTTTAATCTGCTCTTTCAACTCTTCCGGAGCCATATTGATGGCCTTGGCAATATTTTTAAATTCTTTGTCGGAAACTTCACGCTGGCCCATTTCAATACGGTGGTAAACTGAAAGGGTCATATCGGCGCTTTCGGCAACTTCAATCAGCGTCAGGTTCTTTTCGTTGCGGATCTGACGCAAACCGGCACCCAAAGTTTTCAAACCGCTTTTTTCGTTGATTTTGTTTCTTCTCTCCTGTTCGCGCCTCCAGGATTGGACGACTTCCTGCTGGGAATTCTGTTCATTAACAAATAAATCCTGCAGCGGGCAGTCCAGAAATTCGGCAACACGAACCAGCTGCTCCTGGTCCACGCGGCGGTAACCCTTTTCAATTTTAGAGATTGCAGAAAGACTGACGGACAAATGATCGGCAAGTTCCTGCATCGAGCGTCCGCGAAGTCTTCTGTACATTCTGATTTGGTTCGGGAAAATAATTTCTTCCATTTGAGTCCACCTTTTATTGTAATAAACACAACTTCATAATTTGTTTGTATCATAAATATAAGCGTTATATTAATCAAGAAAATAGTACAAAAAAAGACAATTTGTGTACAAATATAACTGTAAAGCCGGGAATTTCTTCCCGGCTTTAATCAAGACGGCTGCCGCCTTATTTTCCGAATTCGGCCATCGGCTGGTCTTTTCCGTAAGTGGCGACTTGTTCTCTGAAAAGCTGCATATCCGCTTCGCTCATCATAATTTCGTCTGCCGGAACAGACCGGTTGAATTTGCCGTTGCTGTCCATTGAGCGGGTGTGTGCCGAATTATAGTTTTTGGCAAAGGCATAGTTGTTTTTAACGCTCTTGGCATCAACCGTGCCATCCTTGTTCAGACGGTAATTTGATTTTTTGTTGATGATGCCGTCGGACGCATAGCTTTCGGCTTTGCCGTTTTTGCCGATGTGGGTGTAAGTCAGCATATCACGCTTGTCACCCTTGGTCATCTCAAAGATGCTGGTCGAGCCGTCGGCATTGGTCTGCTTAACCCTGAAGACTTCGCGTCCCTGGTCATCCAGCGTACGGCTGACTTCGCGGTCTTTGAATTCGCGGTTCATATCTGCCCCGGGAACACCGCCCATACGTTCCTGCATCATCTGGTTCATAATCGCCTTATCGACATCGTCATTGGACATACCGCTGCCGCTGCGGATTGCATGAATGGCCACTTCGTTGCGGGTGCCGTCACGGTTCAGCAATGTCTTCCCGGCAGCGGTATTCATTCTTGTTTCCTCGCGAATAAGGTTTCCGTCTTTGTCATAAGTCTTCTTGTTCTGAATGAACTTGTCATTGTTAACGGAGGTTGCCTTATTGCCGCGCAGGCTCTGTTTTGCCCGTGTAACCGTTCTGGTGCCGTCCGGAGCAACTTGCAGCGTATCGGTAACCTTGCGGCCGTACCAGGTACGGTGTTGCAAAGTTTTGTTGCCGTCGGCATCGGTTACCGTTCGGTCATCGTTTTCAATTTTTTTAGCTCGGCGGTTTACTTTATATGAGTTATAAGCTTCCCGCCCGCGGTCAAGAGCCATGCCGCCGACTTTACGGGTTGCTTTGCCCGCTGTTTTGAGCCCTCCGATTGCCGCGGTGTTTGCCGTGGATGCGGCCAAACCGCCGACTTTCGAACCGATGTCTTTGACGCCGATGCTCTTGGCGAAACTTCCGGCAAAGGAATTGGCTTCACCCAGAACCGCCCAGCCGAGAATCATATAGAAAACGAGTTTCAGGAATGTGGTTCCCCACCATGCCAGATTGCTCAGAATAACCTTGTAACCGCTTCGGGTTCCGACATCAGACATCGCTCCGCCGCTCTCAACCCCTGCTTTTGATAAAACATCCATCAGACCGTTGGTCAGAATAAAGATAATCAGCGACAGGAAAATAAAGTTAAACATACAGTTAAGGAACGTATCCCACACTTTGCCCACATATTTTTGCGTTGATTTGAAAGCGTAAGCCCCGATTGCCGCCGGCAGCAGCGCCGTCGCCACCGTCAGCTGCAAAACCGAGTCAATCAGCAGGAACGGATAGATAATCAGCAGCAGAATTGCGGCAATCCACAACACAAGACCGACAATCAGATAGCCCAGATGCGGGAAGAGGGCAAGGCCGTGCCATGATTCGACATACAAAGCGACGCAAATGGATGTCGAGCCCAAAGCCATAACATCAAGAATTTTATCCTGAATGGTCTTAATTGTGCACAAAATGCTGACACCCATACTGGCCGGAAGGCCTGCACCTTTTTCTTCGGTTAAAATATCAAACGTGGATCCGTCGCAGGTTTCGCCGTTCGCACCTTCAGTCGCAATTTGCGCCAGTTTAAACCCGGTATTGAATATCGGTTCCATCGCCAGCCGGAAAAAGTCTGCCGAATTGAGACGCAGCAGCGTGACGACAATCAGCACCAGAAACGCTTTGTTCAAAATTGTTTTAACCAGAATACTCGGATTCTTTTGCTCCATGGAGGAAATAAACTGCATAACCGTAATGCCGAGCCAGAGAGCAAAGCCGACGCAAACCAGCATGATAACGCCGTCTGCCAGTGCATTGTATGATTTTTTCGCAACCGAGCTGGCGGTATTAAACAAAACACCGAAAATATCACAGAAAATACATGTCTTGAAACTGCTGCGATAACTTTCGACATTACATTCGCGATCGCCTTTATCTGCGGATTCGGTAGATACCGCGCCGGTATATTCATTTAAATAAGCCGGGCGGGACGCTTGCCCGAGCCGGACGGAAGCCGACGGATATTCGTCTTCTTCACAGGCGCGTTTGCCGGTAACTTTTTGTGAGGCTTCTTCCAAAGATGAGCCGTTTTCCATTTCTTTTCGAATAGCTAACGATTCGAGCGCTAATTTTTCATCTTTGGCCGCGCGTTTGGCATAAGGGGTTTTATCTGCATATCCCGAATACATGACCTCGGCATAGCTTGCATAATAAGCGGAAATAATCGTTTCGTCGGAAGCCGTTTCAAAGGTTTCGGGAGCAATTGCTCTTTGAACCGCCTGAAAATTGTTTCTCATCGGGCCTGCACCGGCAACCGCACCGGCTAAAATAATCATATCCATTTCGGGAGAGCGGTTAAGCAAACTTCCCATGCCGGCATTTTTCAAAACACTTTTGCCGTAGCTTAAATAGTGATTTTCAATATATTCTCTTTGTGAAGTTCCGAAAGAACTGTCTTGGGAGGCTAAGGCCTGCCATTTCTGCGAAAATTGCGTAGCCGGCGGATTGCAGGCGGCGTTAATGGTGCTTTGCAATGAGCCGCCTATTTCCAGTGCCTTATATTTACTGGGATCATTCTTCTGCAAATGTTGCAAATAACTGGCCATTGTTGAATTATTCCATTTTGAGGAATCCCGGTAGCAGACCATTTGCGAAACGCCATAAGAACAGCCGCCTTTATCATCTGCCCAGCATTTGTTGAAAGCGCCGGCATCGCCTCCGGATTCACCCTGTTGGTGAAAAGCGGACAGATTATCTGCCGGAAGCAGTTTGCCGCATTTGCCTAAACTGGCTTCCGCCGTCACCATTTGCGGATCCGGATCGTTTTCGATAACCGGTGCTTCCGGAACCGGAACGTTGCCGTCGCACAAAGCATCTGCCGAAGCGCAGGCGGGAGACAAAATCTTACCTTTTCCCGTGCCGCCGTCACGCAGTTCAATATGCAGGTGAGCGCCATATGCGCCGTGTTTGGTCGTGCCGTCCGAACAACCGGTGGTTCCGACGTAGCCGATGGTCGTTCCTTTGGCGATTTTTTCTTTGGTTCCTGCAATTTTTTTTGTTTTGTCGGCAAATTTTTGCAGATGCATATATGTTGTTGTATATTGTCCGCCGCCGGCTTTTTCATGCTGCATAATAACAGTATTGCCGCCGCCGCCGTAACAGGAGCTGATTGATAAAATAACTCCGTCGGCCGCTGCGGTAACCGGAGTCCCTTCCGGTACGGCGACATCCATCCCCTGATGTTCACGATAACATTTGCCGTCGGGATATTTTACTTTTGTGCTGTATGAACTGTTGCAACTGGTAGAACGGTGGCAGGCTTCTTCGGAAATTCGTCCGACGGAGTTGAGAGAACCTTTGGTTTCAACCGGAACAGTATTCAGACAGCCTTTTTGCATTTCTTCAATTCGGCTGTTGGGATAAAGCTTCCTTGAAGCTGCGGCACCGTCAATTTTACAGGGATGAAATTGAACGGCGCAGGTATTAGACACGTCTGCGGCCCGAGCGGAGGAGATGCCGGCCGTATTCAAGCCCAGCCATAAAACGGCGGCAAATGCCAATCCGGCTTGTCTGGTCAATTTAGATATGTTAGTCATCATCTCCATAATAACACCTGCTTAATTCGGCTTATTGTTGTCTTTCGGGCTGTCGCCTTCTTTCTTGCCCTCATTGTCTTTTTTGTCTGCGTCTTTATTGTCTTTGTTGGCATCTTTGCCGCCGTTTACCCGGTTTTTGACAAAGTTGACGGCCCCGCCGGCAACGGCTCCGGCAGCCCGTGTCGCCTGATGAGTGACAACGCCGCCGGCAAAAGACGCGGCCTGAGTGACCTTGTTTTTTACAAAGGCGGTCATCTGGGTTGCTTTCATGTGCATCGGAGAGGCATCACCGAATGTGCTGTCGTTAAAGAATTTTCCGACATAACCGGTAACCGTGGCGCCGATCATTTTAATGCTGTAAACATAAGCAAACATAATCAGGATAAAGTTTGCGCCTGAAATGGAAAAGGTGTTGGAAACCCATTCCGCATCGCCGGCCTTGATTTTGGCATAGAAAGTCGTCAAATCGCCTAATGACACGCTTATCAGCGATAATGCATAAGAAGTGGTCAAAGCTAGGAAAGTAAACAAAGCTGCCGAACGGAAAATAATGCTCATGCACGATGTAAACTTGCCTGATGTCGGCCCGAACGGCCAGAGACCGATAACAATCGGCAGTGCCATAATGCAGAATCCGATTTTGAAACAAACGTCAAGCAGATAGTAACCGATACCTAAAGTCAGCATAAAACCGCAGAACCAGATAGCGGCACCGCACAGCCAAATCCAGAGGTCAGGAATACGGATAGTGACGTTAACACCGAATAATCCGCCGGTATATTCCAACATGCCTGCATTAAAAGAGTGGCAGGTGAGGGCATGTCCGATAACCAGATTGGTGGAAACCGTCTTGTCGATTCCCTCGGTTAAAGCCATAATTTTGTTAATAACTACCGGAGAAATAATTTCTGTACCGTTATAGGTAAAGTTTGAGGTCAAAGCAACTTTGATTATTCCCTGATTTGCCGCCTGTAATAATCCCAGCCCGTAGTCGGCACCGGCCAGCAGCAAAGGATTGACGAACAGGTCAACAATGGCGCCGATACCCACGTTAATTACGATATAGGCGGCGGCAACCTTGAACATGAAGATCAGCAGTGTGTTGAGAATGCTCATCGGTTCTTGGTTGGTAAAAGCCGAGACCAGCTTCAGGGCAAATGCGGCCAGCCACAACATTGATCCGATAACCAACACCTTGCTTCCAGCTTCTCTGGTTAAATCATAAACTTTACCGCAGGCATTCATAAACGTCGTAATCAGCGTCATGATAATTTTGCAGGAATAACAGGTGGACTGATACATCTTCTGCATGTCGGGAATACTGCAAGCCGAATTGTCCCCGCGTTTTACCGTTATGCCGTCCTCTTCGGTTGTGTTTTTCCCTGTTTCATCAGTCTTAACCGTATAAGAAGAAAATCCGGCTGTTGTTGTAACAACGGTACTGGTATCCGTACCCTTTTCTACAGGTTTCTGTTTTTCTCCAAATAAAGGTTTTTTCACATCTTCAGGCTTTTTACATGTATAAGATAATGTTGATGAAGAATATGAACCTCCCGTCCCTTGAACTGACATACTGTAGCTGGAGTAGCATTCCATACCTTCCGGACATCCTCGCGGATATTCGCTGCCGCAAGGTTGATATTCTCCGGCTGCAACGGCACGCTTATGCTCAGCTAATTCTTCGGCACGTGCAAACTCTAATTCCGTGTTTAATTTTTCATATTCCGCTTTTAAGCTGTCGTATTCATTTTTAAAACTGGGGTTTTGAGCAATAATTTTATCAAATCTTTGGTTATATTCGTCAACAGTTTCCTGTTTCCATCCCCAGTCAAAAGATTGAGTTGGAAATACATTTGTATCTACTTTTTCACCATTATCTTCTCTTTGTTCTAAGTGTTTTGCTAATTTTTCGCAAAAATTTTTTAATTTTGTTGTGGCTGCATTAACTTCATTAACCTTTTGCTGCGTTTTTTGAGTGTCCAAAGGCTCAAAAGCTTTTTCTCCTTTGGAACGGCCTTGATAAGCAGAGCCGCATGTTTCTTCAGTAAAATTTATCGTCCAAGCATTAACCGGGCGGATAACGCTAAGGGAAAGAAATCCTGCCAGAAAGAAGTTAAAAATATGTTTGAGGAGTTTATCAGTCATTTTTACCTCCCCCGCAAACTGTTCATTTTGTTTTTGAACGAAGCGACTTTGGCTTTTCCGTTCTGAACTTTTTCAATAATTTTGCGTCCGGCGGCGACCTTGCTGACGGCGGCAACTGCACCGGCGGTAAAGATACTGCCCAGAACTTTGGCTGCACCGATAATAACTGCTTTGGCTTTGGCGTTAAAGCTGCCTTTTGAGCTGCCGCCGACCAGAGAATCGGTTACCTGCTGCGCCAGCTGAACGGAAGAAGCAATCAGAAAACCGATCATCAGCAGGCACATGAACGGAATGCTGAATTCTTTGAAATCTTTATCCGTGCCATTTTCAAAAATGTCGGCATTGTCGATGATAATTTGCTCCAAAGCCAGCATGGCAATTGCAATCATAATTGCCATAAACATCATAAATGCGGCAGAATTCAAAATGGTGACAAAGCCTTGCGACAGCCATTTTTTAGTTGGTCCGAAAGGATATCCCATAATCAAAATCGGCAGCATAACCACCATAATCGTGAATCTGAAAATAGTGTCAACCAGATAAAAAACAAATCCGAGTTTGACGAAAGTAAAGCAGGCGATAATCATCAATCCGATAACCGTGGCCATAAAACCCGGAGCTTTCAAAACCTTATAAGCCATTGCCAGTCCCAGATTCATCCGGTCATTCATGGCACAGACCATGCATTTCATCATCTCTTTCGGCGATTCGGGGAAACCGCTCAAATCGGCATTGGCAACAGCGTCGGACAATTTGCAGATAATGGATTTGCCTGCGGTAAAATTAAATCCGAAAACTTTTATGGAATTGGCCTTGCTGTCGCTGAGCGAGGCGTGAGCCAGCAATTCGCTTGAAAATTCCAGAAACGCGTTATAAACCGGAAAAATAATGTCATTCATGAAGAACAGCAGCTGCTGTGGAGATGATGCCACATAACCGCAGGCAAAACAAAGGAAGAATTTTCGGGCAATTTCGGTCCAGGTCTCTCCGATGTTTTCTTCGGTAAACGAACTGACATGTTTCAGCAGGCGGATAGAAAGCCAAACCGCAAAGGCAACCATCATGAAAGTCAGGGCGCCGGAAGTAATCTTGTTATAGGTTCCCATCGCCACTTTGCCCATGTTGTCATAAAGCAGTTCAATGATAGTATCCTGCCAGCATGTTGCCTGATCTTGTGCGATGCTCTGTTCATTAACGTCCCCTTTTACGGCTGCCCGCGATGTATCCGGGTTTTTATCGTCACTGGCACAGGCGGTAAGCATGAACATAGAGACTGCAACCACCAGCAGCAGTTTCAAAACTCGTCCTATGTCAATACTTTTCCACATTGTCGTTACTCTGTTATAAAATAATTATTTTTTCGGGTTGCGTTTTTTCATTTCGTCTTGAACATATTGGTTCTTGTAACGCTCATTCTCCTGTTTTATGGCATCCAGCTCGCTTTGGGCCTTTTGAGTGTCGGCTTTAGCCTTGTTATAGGCGGCTTCGGCTTTGACGGCCTCTTCAAACTGAGCGTTTGCCAGGTTTTCAAAGTTCTTTTTCTGAGCCGGGTCAGAGGCGGACTGAGCCTTTTTCAGGTAGTCATCGGCTCTGCGGTTATGATAATTCATTTTACCCTGAGCTTCGTTTTCCGCTTTTTTGTTGCGGGCAACTTCTGCCGTCTGGTTTTGAATCATCTGCCGGCCGGCTCTGCCGTTGGCGGTGTTGTTGTAATCGCTTTCCAGCTGCTGTCTCATTTGCTCGGGCGTCTGTTGCGGCGTCTGAGTCTGCTGTGTATCCGCCTGATTTCCGTGCGATGTTCCGCCTTGAGCGGCACCGCCTTGCGGGGTTGACGGATTCGTCGGTGTTTGCGGCGAAGGTGTTGCCGGTTGCTGCGACCGCGGTCCGGCCTGCTGCATCTTCTTGATTTGATTCTGAGCAGTCGGATTCGGTGCACCCGGTGTGGCAGGTCTTGTCTGCGTTTGCGGAGTTTGTCCGTCCGTGCTGCTTTGCTGTTGTTGCTGATCGCCCATCTGTGAACGTCTGGCCTGTTTGTTGCCGGCAGCGCCGCTGCGGCGTCCTAAGCCGACAGCACCCCAAACTTTATCTTTCGCCCAATCTCTGCCTTTGTTGACAACATTGGTAAGCCCGGTTTTATCACTGACGGCTTTAGCCGCGCCGAGACCTGTCTTAAGGGTTCCCTGAACGCCTTTTGTCGCAGCACCATAAGCCAGACCGCCGATGTTGGCACCAATTTTCGGTCCGCCGCCGCCGGCCATGGTTCCGGCCAAATCAGAAGCTTGTCCGGTCAGTTTAAAGGCAAACAGACAGCAGGCAACCAAGACCAGGAAGCCGGCAAAGCCGATATCCAGTAATTCTTTGAGTTCTTGAACGTTATTACCGTTCAAGGCTTTCATAATGGCATCAAACCCGCCTTTGGAACCGGTTAATCCCTGTCCCAGCAATTCAACGTTGATACTGACGACCAATCCCATGAAAACATAAACGAAGAATGTGTTCATAAAGATACCCCAGCCTTTGCTCGTATAGTTGCGGGTTGCCTTAAACGGCCAGCAGGCGATCAGGAACGGCATCAAAGCGCCGATAATACCCAGCTGAATTGTCGCATCAATCAGATAGAAAGCAAAAGCCAAAGAGATAATCCAGCCCATGACCCAAATGGCAAATCCTTGGAACATCATACCGAAATCCCACAAAACATTGCGGACCGGTCCGATACTCTCTTTACCGGCATTGCGGGCAACGCACATTAAAGACGAACCGACGCTCTGCGGAACGGCCACTTCGGCTTGTACGGCTCTGATAAAGCAATCCAGATTGGTGTAAAGATATGCCGGCATAACCCCGTTTGACACGTTCTGAAGCGTTTTTGAAACGTCACAGGCTGCCAGATAGCTGTCGTTTTTAGCAAACAGCAGACTTGAACCGAATTCAAAGCCGGCTTTAAGTACGGGGCCCACAATGTAGCCGTAAACAATATTGGCGTTTTTTAACATATAATAAGCTACCAGAACCTTAAACATATTGACCAGCAGCTCGGTTACGAATTTGGGTGCATCCTGCTTGGTAAACGAACTGACGTTTTTCAAAACCATAAAAGCAATCACGATTGCAAAACCAATCAGCATCACATTGGCCAACGGCCCGGCCAGTTTGTCATAAGCTTTGGTGGACATGCTTTGTGCCGCATTGAAAATCGTTTTAAATAACGGGCAGTAAATACAGCTTCTGGATTCTGCCAGCTTGGCCGGCAACGGCACACAACCGCGGGTAACGCCGGTAATGGACTGGAATTTGTCGCCCTCCATTATGAAATAATATTCAGCAAGGATAATGGGGTTGCCATCTTTGTCTTTACCCATGACCGTATATTTATAAAGAGATTGCCCGGCCTTAATAGTTGTCTGCATGCTGTTAAGTTCTTCGACTTTCTGATCAAGTTGCTGTGCTGTAGAAAGTGCAGATTTGCCAAGTTCATGAAGTTTTTGAGCTACGGCATTGTATTCTTGGACGACACTGATGGCCTTTTGCAGGGCTTGTTTCTGTTCCTCATCTTTGGCTTCCACATTAGTAATACTGGAAGCATCAATAGTTTTTGTATTGGAAATCAGCTGCTGTGTGGACCATGTATAGCTGCCGTTAATCAAGCGTCTCAGCGAATCCGGATCTTCGGCATAGTTTTTTGCCGCCATGGATCCTACTGCCAGAACTATACCGCCGATAACCAATCCCACACCCCCGGTGCCGATTGCCAGACCGACAGCACCGATAATGGCAAGGGCACCGCCGATAATTGCTGTCTTTTGAAAACCATCCAGCTCTTTTTGCACTTCTCCAACTTTTTTTTGCAATTCTTCAATCTGTTTCTGATAGCCTTCAATCCCTTCCATATTTTTTTTGTATTTATCTTGGAGACCTTTAATCTCAGAAAGCAGGTTACTGCGGATTTTGGCTAATTCTTCATTTTTTAATTTTTCTGCATGGGTGCCGTTGTCGTCAGGTGTCATCAGGCGATTGATTGTTTCATTAACCTCTTTGCTGACAGCTTCATTTTCAGCAAAAGCATTGCCCGGAGCAGACAGCATCCAGGTTCCGAGCACTAACAGGGAGGTATATTTTATAAACTTATTTATCGTCATCGTCGTCTCCTCCGGCAAAAGGATTGCCCAGAACTTTTATTGCAATAATAAATACAACCGCCACCAGAGCTAATGCGCCCCAAAAGGCATAACGAGAGGTAAACCAGCCGAAGAAGTCAATATAATAGGCTCCGATAATGGCCATAAAGATGATTATGTTTACCAGTATTGCTCTCATCATATCCTCGGTTTTTTAAAGCTTCTGCTTCATGCTATCTCTATTCTAGCATATAAAAGTAAAAAAATTTGTTACAGTTTTTTGATTTTTTCGCCATGTTTCAGAACTTGCCCTGATTCAAAAATTTGACGCATCTGCGAACAACTTCTTCATTTTTAAAAGGATTAAAAAACGTATTTTTTATCGTAATTGTTTGTTTGACGCCTTTTAGTTCGGCATCTTCGCCGCTTCCCAGCATTTGCCGCCATTTTTCGGGCAGCAGGAACAGGATTCGTTTCCACACCGGCACGCAATTGATAATGCCGACTTGCTGCGGATTCTCAAACGGCGGAAGGCGTTTGGCCGCTTCCGGCGTAACATCTTTCAGAATCGGTCCCAGAATCCGTTGAAAAAGCCGGTATTTGTCCAACAGCTTAAACAGAGTGCTTCCCTGATTCGGAGGGCTGACCTCTACAATCCGGTTGAGCTTTATTTTGTGCCGCCACGGCGAATCAAACGAAAGCAATTTCCTTAAAATGACGCCGCCGATACCGTTTGTTACAAAAGAAACTTCCTGTACGTCTTCCAGATGATTCATAAAAAAGTCAAGCTGGCGAATGTGTCCGTCGATTCTCTTGCGGGTGGAAGGATAGTTGATTGCCGCGGCCATATAGCCGTTTTTCAGCGCCTCTCGCCACAAAGGCTTGAAGATGTTTTTGCTTTCGCCGAGTCCGTGCAGCATAATAACCATATGTCCCTTCTGCCGCGAAAGCTGGAAGACTTCAATATATTTAAGAAAAGCACGCCGGCAGTTCTCAAAACGGCCTTCCGCGCGCCGAATGTCCCAGTTGTCCAGGAGCCGGTATTGTTTCGTCTTATAATTTCTCTGGATTCGCCACTTTTGATAAAAAAAGACGTCTTCCCAGAATTGGCTGCCGCCCAGAGTAAAAAAGTCGAATCGCATCGGTTAAGACTCCTGAATCAGTTCTTTTGTGTAACGCCGGTGTCATTCGGAATTGCCGTGATTGTCACCAGCGATTCGTCGCTGCCCAGCCGCTCAATCAGAATTTGAATTGCCCTGCGGTCGCGCAAGTAAGTCATATGGCTGATTTTTGCGCGCACAACCGCCACTTCCGACCAACGCAGCTTCGGCATTTCGGAAATGTAGAAATCATAAATGCTGTTGGCTGAAAAAGGAGTCGAAAAAATCAAACTGCCGCTCCAGTTCTGCCCGCTGCCCAGAGTTCTGGTCTCACCCATATCTATATAAGAGGGTTCCGGAAACGGAACATCGGGAAAACTTGCAAACGCCGGCGGAACTTCGGAACCGTCGACTCCTTTTAATATCGGCTTTTCCTGATTCCCGCAAGCCGAAAGGATTACAACTAAAGTTAGAGCTAAGATACTGTTTTTTAACATAAATGCTACCTTGTTATCTTTTTCTGTTATGCTATATTGAACCTATAGTAAGGCGATAAGGTTAAAAAAAAGGAAACAAACCCTCGTTTTCCTTTCAAAAAACATGCACAAAAAATTATCCTCTAATCAATGAGTTAGAAAAAATGTGAAAAAAAATCAAATTTTTTTGCTTTTTTGTGTTGACATCTTGCTTGGGTTGTCCTATAAACCACTTCGCCGACACGGTAACGGTGCTTCACTTAAAACACCAACCGAATGGCAGTTATAGAACAGAGTGAATAAGAAGAAAAAAGAGGATACGCAGACGGTATTTAATATTGAGAAAATATGAATAAAGTCTGAAGTATTCAAAGGAACCAAAGAAATTC
>ULVV01015828.1_pt1 | contig 13573 bp, 7 predicted proteins | sample 1959761 | NCBI WGS metagenome assembly ULVV01 (sample SAMEA4835795, study PRJEB28245) | human gut metagenome | biome: gut microbiome; material: fecal sample | place: Denmark | collected 2008
AACCGCGCCGAAGCCCGTCGCTTCGGGACGAATCAGCGAACCGCCGTAAGTCATGCCCTTGCCGGTCAGTACGCCCGTATTCTCGCGCGCCAGCTTGCGGTACATGCCGTAAAGGTAGCCGATTTCGCGGCCGCCCACGCCGATATCACCGGCCGGAACGTCTGTTTCGGGACCGATATGACGCCACAGTTCGACCATGAAGGCTTGGCAGAAGCGCATCACCTCGCGGTCCGACTTGCCTTTGGGGTTGAAGTCCGAGCCGCCCTTGGCGCCGCCCATCGGAAGCGTCGTCAGCGCATTCTTGAAAATCTGCTCGAAACCGAGGAATTTCAGGATCGAGGGATTCACCGAGGGGTGGAAACGCAGACCTCCCTTGTAGGGACCGATCGCGTTGTTGAACTGCACGCGGTAACCGGTATTGACCTGTACCTCGCCCTTGTCGTCTACCCAGACCACCTTGAAGGTAAAACTGCGGTCAGGCTCCACGATGCGCTCTGCGATACGGTTGGCCTCGAATTCCGGATGCTGGTTGTAGGTTTCCTCTACCGTCATGAGAACTTCGCGCACGGCCTGCAGGTATTCGCTTTCGCCGGGATGCTTGCGCTCAAGTTCCGCCATTAATTTGTTTACGTTCATATTGCCTGAAGTTTTAAAGGTTGTTTCTTTATTACAAATATAAAACTATTTCTTATAAATTGTAACTGCAACATGATTTTTTCCGAAAATTCGTTATTTATTTCTCCTTTTCTCCGGAAAATGTCGTATCGGTGCGCTGCGGGCTATTCCTCCCGCGCTTCGTCCGGCGTCTCTTTGACGATGCCTTTGTTCGAGCGGCCGTCGATGCAGACCCACAGCGGACGCTCGAAACGCACCTGCCGCAGGAAGCTGCCTTCGTAGATCGCGGCGCATTTGTCGAGCGTCTCTTCGCGGAATACGCCGTCGCCGCAGAAGGGGCTGATCGTCAGGTAACCCACGCCCAGCGAGGTGACGTTCTGGAAGAAGTGCGTGCCCTGCGACGGCTCGACGTCGAATTTCTCGATGCCGCATTCGACGATCACCTTGGCTTCGGAGATGTGGTTCCACTTGACGGGTACGCCGAGGAACGGATCCGACGAACCCCAGCGGCCGGGACCGACGAGTATGTAGGAGCGTTTTTCGTCGCGCATGCGGCGGTTCAGCTCCAGCAGTTCGTCGGCGATCTTCTCGGTCGAAAGCGAACTGAACGTGCCGCTTTTGATGTAGATGACGTCCGAGATGTCGCTCATCATGCCGATGCCGAGGGCGTTCTCGCCGTAGACCAGCGCATCGGAGGTGTCCACCGCGCTCCAGTCGATCGGCCGGTTGTCCTGATTGTCGATGATCGGGCGGATTTGCAGCAGGTTGAAAATCTGCTGCTCCCCCGGCGCCACGTCCATATTGACGGCGAATTCGACCTCCACGGGGCAGCGCATCTCCTCGGCGCCCATGTGCAGGATGTCGGTGACGATCTCCGCCAGCGGGAAGGTGTTGTATTTCAGTATGTTGTTGAATGTTATGACTTTGCGGCCCCGGTCGAAGGGGCTGTCCGAGATGCGCTCGTTCTCGCGGTCCCACACCGAGCAGACGAAGCGCGAATTGCGCAGCTCGGCGATCTGGGCGATGTCGAGCCGCCGCAGGTTCACCGCGTCGTCGATCGACGTGCGGAACTCTTCGGGCTGCAGGCTCAGGGCCAGCACTTCGTTCTGCGTGTCGCGCAGCGCCAGTTCGGGCGTCGAGGTCTGGAGCACCTTCTGCGGATAGCGGGGCGAGAAGCGCAGCGTGCGCCCTCCGTCCACGACCAGCTTGCCCAGTCCCATGGCGACGTTGCACACGCCGTCTTCGGGAGCTTCGTCGCCGATGGGGTAGTAGTTGATCGAACGCGCCACGCCCGAAAAGGTCGGGAAGAAAAGTCCGTTCTGCTCCGTGCCGCACACCTCCTGTATGATGACGGCCATCTTCTCCTCCGAGATCAGGTTCTGCGACGAGGAGAGGTAGGCTCTCGACGATGCGAAGTAGACCGAGGCGTATACGCTCTTGACCGCCTTGAGCAGCAGACGCAGCATCTGGTCCTCGTTGTCCACATAGGGGATCATGTAGGTCGAGTAGATGCCGGCGAACGGCTGGTAGTGCGAATCCTCCAGCTTCGACGACGACCGCACGGCCAGCGGCGTACTGACGGTCTTGATGTAGGCTTTCAGCTCGCGCTGCAGTTTGACGGGAATCGTCGAACTGACGAACTCCGAGAGTATCTCCTCGTCCGAAAACTCCTGCGAAATGATGTATTTGAGTCCGTTGTTGCGGATGAATTCGTCGAAATAGTCCGTTGCGATCACCACCGAGCGGGGAATCATGATGCGCAGGTTGTCGTGCTTGTCGTACTGGCGGTGCTTGAGCAGCATCGAGTTCATGAACGCCAGACCGCGGGCCTTGCCGCCGAGCGACCCTTCGCCGATGCGGGCGAAAGCCACCGCATCGCTGTAGGTCTCGGTGTCGAAGCGCGCCACCACGCCCTGTCCGAGCAGGATGCGGTAGTCCTTGATGAGGTTCACGATGCGCTGGCGGTGTTCTTCGGTGGTGGCGAACTGGCTCTTGTTGCCCCGGCGGATGGCCGCGGCCAGCGGGAAGAGGCCCCGCGAGTAGAGCCATTTCGAGAGGTGGTTCTGCGAGGTGTGGTATTCGAACGCCTTGTCGGGAATCGTGGCGATCATCTCCTGCATCTGCGCCAGATCCTTGGCGCGGCCGATGACGGCTCCCGTATCGGGGTCCTTGAAGAGGAAGTCGCCGAATGCGAACTCCTTGGCGATATATTCGTGCAGCTGCGAGAGCAGCGTTTTCGAATTCTTGGCGATGAATCCGGCTCCCAGCCCGCGGGCCTGCGCCTCGAATTCGGTCTGCGACGACTGCAGCAGTACGGGCATCAGCGGGTTGTCCTCCTTGATGCGGCGGCAGAGGTCGATGCCGGCGTCGCGCTTCTCGCTTTCGGGCGGGTCGTTGCGGTGGAGTACGAACCCCACGTCGGAAATCACGCCCAGCATGTTCTTCTTGTAACGGTCGTAAAGCTCCACGGCCTCCTCGTAGTTGGTGGCGAGCAGGATCTTGGGGCGTGCGCGTTTGCGCAGGATCTGCTGCTGTTCGTTGAGGGCGTCCTTCAGGAATTCGGTGTTCTGCAGCAGGATCAGTTTGTAGAGTTCGGGCAGGTAGGTCGAGTAGAAGCGGATCGAGTCCTCGACCAGCAGAATGGCCTGCACGCCGCCCTCGACGATATCCTCCTCGGCGTTCATCTTGTCCTCGACCAGCTTGATGATCGCCATGATCAGGTCGGTGTTGCCGTGCCAGCCGAAGATGTAGTCGAGTCCCGAACGGTCCTGCTCCTCGATGCGGCGGTAGATGTCCTTCGAGAAGGAGGTGAGCAGCGCCACGGGAATCTGCGGATGGCGCTCCTTGACGATCTTGGCGAACGTGAAGACGTCCAGTTCCCCCACGTTGTACATCGTCAGGATGAAGTCGAACGAATCGTCGCGTCCGAGCAGGTCCAGCGCCTCGCGCGTCGAGCTGACGCGTGTGAATGACGGCGGGTTCGACATGTTCAGGTCGAGGTACTCCTGATTGATCTGCGACTCGATATGTCCGTCTTCTTCGAGAATATACCCGTCGTAGCTGCAGCAGACCAGCAGGATTTTGTGGATGCGGTATTTCATGAAGCGGTACTGGGGCCTGTTTCCGTCCGAAAGGGATTGTTCGAGATTCTTGTTCATCGTGTCGCCTGATTTGTTTTAACAAAAATAGAAAAAAATCCGCGAAATGAGAAACCGTGCGTTTTTACCTCCGTGCCGCCGCCCTGCCGTCTCCGTGCTGCTTCCGTGCCGTACCCCGTACTGCTTCCGTACCATACCCTGTGCTGCCTCTGTGCCGTTTCCGCGCTGTTTCGGCGGCATCTGTCTCCGTACGGCTCCGCCGGCCGGAACGGCAGCGGGGTTTTCACGGTTCCGCAGCCGGGTCGCAGGCCCGGACTTCCGCGGCCGCCGGCGCTTCGGCGCTGAACACCATGTGCCGCCACAGGTACGGGATGCGCCCCGCGCCGGTGAAGGCCATGTTGCGGAACCCGGCTTCCCGCAGCAGGATGGCGAGCGTCCTGCGGGACCAGAATTTGATATGGCCGCCCTCCCACAATGCGCTGTAGTGGCGGTCCGCTTTGCCGGCGAGGGCGATCGAGAGGTTTTTCAGGTACCCGTGGTAAGGCGTGGTGAGTATGAAACGTCCGCCGCCGTTGGCTTCGAGGATGCTGCGGACGAAGGCGGCGAATGTCCGCGGGCTGTAAAGGTGCTCGATGACCTCCATCGAGATCACGGTCCTGAAGGGGATCTTCCGCAGTTCGGGCAGCAGCTCGCCCGTCGTCACGTCGCAGACGAAGAAACGGCCGGGATTCCCCCCCCCGTCCGATTGGCGATGGCTATGCCCTGCCGCGATGCGTCGATGCCGTAAACGTCGTAGCCCTTGCCGGCCAGATAATTTGCGGTGAATCCGTTGCCGCAGCCCACGTCCAGAATCGGGGTGCCGTCGGCCGGAAGCAGCCGCTCGATGTATTTGCAGAGGAGTTGGTGGTAGAATGCGGGCTGAGCATCGCTCCAGCCGAATTCGCTGTAGTCTGTTGTCATGGGGATCGGGGGATTGTGCGGACGCAGTTTCCACAAAGATAAACAATTTTTCCTTGCGGACAAGCGAACCGGCCGCCGCGTACGGGTCTGCGGCTTTGCGACTTTCCCGCCCGTTTCATTCCATTTTCGTTTTTTATTTCTATCTTTGTTCTGGTCTATAAAAAACATGCATGAATGAACAGTGACAAATACGTGCTTCAGGAGGTCGTCACGCCCGCGCTCGAACGTGAGTGGCTCGACCTCCCCAAGAAGATTTACAAGGGCAACCGCAACTGGGTCTGCCCGCTGGATACCGATATCCGCAAGGTTTTCGATCCGGCCCGCAACGAGCAGTTCGCCGACGGCGAAGCCGTCCGCTGGGTGGTGCGCAACCGTGCCGGCGAGGTCGTGGGGCGCATCGCGGCGTTCTACAACCGCGAGAAGGCCTCACTCGAAGAGCAGCCCACGGGCGGCTGCGGATTCTTCGAGTCGATCGACGACCAGCAGGTCGCCGACCTGATGTTCGACGCTTCGCGCATGTGGCTGGCCAGCCGCGGCATGGAGGCGATGGACGGCCCGATCAATTTCGGACAGCGCGACGCGTGGTGGGGCCTGCTGGTCGAGGGCTACGAGTTCCAGCCGCTGTACGAGAATCCCTACAACCCGCCTTATTACAAGGAGCTGTTCGAGAACTACGGATTCCGGAACTACTTCAACCAGAACACCTACATCTGGAAAATCTACGACGACGACGTGAACGCCATGGTCCACGACCGGGCCAAGCGTCTCTTCTCGACGCCGGGCTACGGTTTCCGCCAGATCGACATGTCGCGCATCGAGGAGGAGGCCGAGAACTTCCGCATCATATATAATAAGGCGTGGTCGCTCTTTTCGGGCGTGAAGCCCATGACGCAGGAGGAGGCGATGAAGATCATGGAGACGATGAAGCCGATCATCGACCCGGAGATCATCTTCTTTGCCTATTTCAACGACGAGCCGATCGGTTTCTTCATCATGGTTCCCGACCTGAACCGCATCATCGGCAAGTTCAACGGCAAATTCGGACTCATTCAGAAGCTGCGGATGCTCTGGGACCTGAAGGTCCGCAAGGCCAGCGACCGCATTTTCGGCATCATCTTCGGCATCGCCCCCGAATTCCACGGCAAGGGCGTCGAATCGGGCATGATGCGCTTCATCCTCGAAAAATACATGCGCACGCCGCGCAACCACTACAAGACCATCGAATTCGCATGGGTGGGCGACTTCAATCCGGTGATGAACCGCATGATCGAAAGCTACGTCTGCGCCACGCGCCACAAGATGCACACCACCTACCGTTACCTGTTCGACCGGACGAAGGAGTTCCACCGCTGTCCGCGTCTGGGTGTCAAACGCCGCGAATAAAACCTTAAAATCCTGATATGAAAACCACTGCATTCACCAAGTACCACATTGCCGCGGGGGCTAAAATGGCCGAATTCGCGGGATACAATATGCCCATCGAGTTCACGGGCATCAACGACGAGCACATGGCCGTCCGCGGCGCCGCCGGCGTCTTCGACGTGAGCCACATGGGCGAAATCTGGGTCAAGGGACCTAAGGCCCTCGGCCTGCTGCAGCGCATCACGACCAACGACGTGTCGAAACTCTACGACGGCAAGGTGCAGTATACCTGCATGCCCAACGGCCGGGGCGGTATCGTGGACGACATCCTCGTCTACCGGGTCGATGCCGAGACCTACATGCTCTGCGTCAATGCCGCCAACATCGAAAAGGACTGGAACCACATCTGCGAACAGGGCCGGGCGTTCGGCATGGAGGCAGGCCACGGCAAGGAGCTTTACAACGCTTCGGACGAAATCTGCCAGCTCGCCGTGCAGGGACCTCTGGCCATGAAGATCGTGCAGAAGATGTGCGACGAGCCGGTCGAGGAGATGGAGTACTATACCTTCAAAAAGATGAAGGTCGCAGGCTGCGACGCCATCCTTTCGATCACGGGCTATACCGGATCGGGCGGCTGCGAGATTTACGCGGCCAACGAAGACGGCGACAAACTCTGGAAAGCGCTCTGGGAGGCCGGCGAAGAGTTCGGACTCAAGAATATCGGTCTGGGCGCGCGCGATACGCTGCGTCTGGAGAAGGGCTTCTGCCTCTACGGCAACGACATCGACGACAACACCTCGCCGCTCGAAGGCGGACTGGGCTGGATCACCAAATTCGCCGAGGGCAAGGAGTTCATCGACCGCCCTCTGCTGGAGAAGCAGAAGGCCGAGGGCGTGACCCGCAGGCTGGTGGGATTCAAGATGATCGACCGCGGCATTCCGCGCCACGGCTACGAGATCGCCGCACCCGACGGCACGCGGATCGGCCATGTCACTTCGGGTACGATGTCGCCCTGCATGAAGGTCGGTTTCGGACTGGGCTACGTGACGCCCGAATACGCCAAGGCGGGTACGGAAATCGCCGTCGTCGTGCGCGAGAAACCCCTCCGCGCCGAAGTGGTGAAGATTCCGTTCGTTTAATCCGCTGCGGCGGGGCTGTGCCGAACAGCCGCCTGAGCCGGGCCATTCCCGGCCGTGAAAGCGATTAGTAACTATAAAAAGCTCGTTTTATGAAAGCAAAATACCTCGGACTCGACCTTTCGAGTCCCGTCGTGGTCAGCAGTTCGCCCTATACGGCCACGGTGTCCAACATCGAACAGTGCGTGCGCAACGGTGCGGGCGCCGTGGTCCTCAAGTCGATCTTCGAGGAGCAGATCATCCGCCATGCCGCGGCCCTCGACTATGCGTCGCAGCAGGGCATGGGCGATTCGGGCGAGTACCTCGAACGTTATATCGGCGATGCCTACAAGGGTGAATTCCTCAAACTCGTCGCCGATGCGCGCACGACGGGCGTGCCCGTCATCGCCAGCATCAACTGCATCGCTTCGGCCGAAGCGTGGACCGACTATGCCGTCTCGATGGAGCAGGCCGGCGCCGCGGCGCTGGAGCTGAACATCTTCCTGCAGCCGACCGACCGTCACCGTTCGGCGCAGGAGCTGGAACAGGAGTACGCCGACGTCGTCCGCCGCGTGGCCGAGGCCGTGAAGATTCCCGTGTCGGTGAAGCTTCCCATGCGCCTGACCAACGTGCTGGCCGTGGCCGATTCGCTGCTGGCGCGCGGCGCCCGCGGCGTGGTGATGTTCAACCGCTTCTTCGAACCCGATATCGACGTGGAGCGCATGACCTTCGTGAACGGCGATCCGTTCAGCGAGCCGGCCGAACTGCGCAACGTACTGCGCAGCGTGGCGCTCTGCACGACGGCCGTGCCGCAGCTCGACGTCTCCGTATCGACGGGCGTGCACGACGGCGAAGCGGCCGTGAAGGCGCTGTTGTGCGGCGCGAACGCCGTGCAGATCTGCTCGGCGATCCACGAGAAGGGCTACGGCGTGATCGTGGACATCAACCGCTTCATCGACCTGTGGGCCGAACGCCACGGCTTCGAGTCGCTGGCCGAGTTCCGCGGGAAGATGAATTACGGCAATGCCGAAAGCGACGTCTACCAGCGCGTTCAATACATGAAATATTTCCCGCACGACGCCGAATAGCGGCGCGCGGAACCGATCTGAGGAGGTGCGTCCCGGAGACCGTTGCGGTCTCCGGGACGTCTCTTTTCGGGCCGTTCCCGCCGCCGGGGCATGCGGAGCGGATTTTTTCATTCGTCAGGCAAAAACATCTTTTGCGGGTTACGTATTCGGAGCCGGATATGTGTTCTTAATATAGGCGTCGTTACGGCGGCGCCTCTGAACCGACCGAAACTCAACAAACCTTAAAATTAAAACGAATGAAAAGAATCTTGACTCTGATGTTCGCCGCTGCGACCGTTTTCGCTTACGGATGCAGCGACAACTTCGACGATTCGGCCCTGTGGAAGGACATCGACGGGATGTACAAGAGCCTCAACGAACTCAAGGCTCAGGTCACGACGATGCAGCAGCAGCTCGACGCGCTGGCCGCAGTCGTCAGCGGCGGTGCCGTCACCTCGATCACGCAGGATGCCGACGGGCACTATGTCCTCAGCTACAAGGATGCCGACAACGTGGAGCACACGATCGACATCGCGACCATGGACGACGCCAATACCCAGCCGATCATCGGCATGAAGGCCGACGGCGAAATCTACTATTGGACCGTCACCACGGGCGGCAAGACCTCGTGGCTGCTCGATACCGACGGCGCCAAAATTCCCGTTACGGGCCGTACGCCCGAAATCGGCGTAGACGATCAGGGCTACTGGACGCTCTTCGGCAAGCGGATAACCGATGCGTCGGGCAATCCGGTGAAGGCCGAGGGCAAGAGCGCTTCGGTGATCACCAAGGTCGAAATGAAGGACGACGGCACGGTGGTCTTCACGCTGGGCGACGGCGTGCAGGTCACGGCGCAGGTGCAGAACGGCTTCAACGTGCTGCTGAGCGTCGAACCCCGGACCGTAGTGCCCGACGTCGCGCAGCCGCTCGTGATCACTTATACGCTCGTGGGCGAGACCGAAACTTCGGTGCTGACCGTCGAGAAGGCCGAAGGACTCGCGGCCAAACTCGATGAACAGGCCAAAACCATTACCGTGACCTTCCCCGACGGCTTCGAGGAGGGCCGTTTGGTCGTGATGTTCTACGACGGCGCGGACAACGTGATTATCAAGCCGCTGATCTTTACGACGATGGAGGGCGCGCCGACGGGCATTCGCAACGCCGACGATCTCAAGGCTTTCGCCTCGGCGGTCAATGCCGGCAAGAGTCTGGCCAAATATACGATCGACGGCGAAGTCTGCCTGATGAACGACATCGACATGGCAGGCACGGACTGGAGCGATTATGTGATCGGCGGAGTCGTAACTCCCAGCACCGCCGATGCGAACAAGGCAGTCACCTATGCAATGGGTGAAAATGTCTTCGATAAAGTGTTCAACGGCAAGAATTTCGCGCTGAAGAACGTCGATTGGACCTTCGACCTTGCGGACGGCAACGTCGCCCACGGCCTCTTCTCGGCCCTCGGCGCCGAAGGCGAAATCAAGAACCTCACCATCGAAGGCGTCATCCGTCTGACTGGCGCGGCTCCGCAGGGTGCGGCGATCGGCGCTTTCGCCGGCTATGCCGAAGGCAAAATCACCTCCTGCACCAATAAGGCCGCGATCGCATTCGCGGGCAGCGACGCCGCCAACATCTCGGTATGTCTGGGCGGCATCGCCGGATATCTCCAGAACGCGACGCTGACGCAGTGCGTCAACGACGGCGCGCTGACCTGCGGCACGATCGCCAACACGGGCAACGGCTCCAATTCGGGATTCCATCAGGGCGGCATCGTCGGTTACATGAAGACTTCGTCGCTGACCGAATGCACCAATAACGGCGCCCTGAGCGCTCCGTCGGGACGCAGCGGCGGCATCGTGGCCGTGGCTACCAGCGGTCAAGTGACCGCATGCGTCAATAACGGAAAGGTGCAGGACGACGTGAACGGTATTTTCGGCGCCAATCCGGGCTATAAGCGCATGGGCGGACTCGCCGGCGGCGCTTCGGCCGACGCCGCGTTCACTTCGTGCGTCAACAACGGCGACGTCTTCTCGCAGCTGGGCTGCCGCACGGGCGGCTTCGTCGGCCATAACGAGGCCAAGATCACCAAGTGCGAGAACAAGGGCGTCATCCTTTCGGACCACACGCTGTCGGGGACCAATTACCACGGTTCGGGTTGGGCGGCAGGCTACAACAAGAGCGCCGACCTGATTACCGAATGTGTGGTCGGCGGCCGCGTGGGCGACTATACCGTATACAAGGACAATCCGCAGTCGGCTCCCGAAGCGACCTATGCCATGGCGATCGTACACGGAAAATTCGATCCGACGCTCAACGGCCTGAGCGACCAGTACGAGGAGTTCTACGACTGGGAGGTGAAGGCGGAGACGCAGCTGGCCGAGGGTGTGAAGTTCTACCACTACGCGATGAAGAATTTCGCCCAGAACGTCTACGTCGTCGAGGCCGACCTGACCAATCCCAACGTGGTGCTCGAAACGGTCATGGCCGACGAACTCTGTCTCAACCCCAATGCCAACAACAACTCGAACAACGGCAAGAAACTGCGCGAAACGCTCTCCGAAACCTGTACGCGCCGCCGCGCCGAGGGCCGCAACATCGTTGCGGGCATCAACACGGGCTTCTTCAATTCGCACGACGGTTTCCCGCGCGGATTCCACATCGAATACGGCGAACCGGTCTTCATCAACAATCCGACCGTGCGCCAGTCGCTTTCGAACCACCGTCCCGGCTTCACCTTCTTCGAGGACCGTACCGTCAGCTTCGACAACCGCAGCTTCACGGGCTATCTCAAGGTGAACGATACGGACTACGAATACTACTCGGTGAACGATACGATCGTCCGGCTCAATAATACCGACGGTTACGACGCCAATCTCTATACTTCGCGCTTCCGAAAGGAGCCGCATCCGGGCATCTACAATCCGGTGGGCAGCGATGCGCTCTTCGTCGTGGGCCGCTGCTCGCAGCAGATGACCGTCAACGACGGCTGGTTCGATGCGACGGTCACGGCGATCGTGGACGGTCGCAACGGAGCCTCGGTCGAGGTGCCGTTCGTGAGCGAAAAGACCGACTGGGTGCTTCAGGTGACGGGCGAAAAGGCTGCGGCGCTGGCTGCGGCACTCAAGGTGGGCGACGCTGTCCGGATCAACGCCAACGTGTCTATCGGCAGCGTCTCCAAACAGATTATCATGCACAACTCCAGCATGTACCGCTTCCTGAACGGCGGCAACTGGAATGCGGTGAACGACGCGACGCTCATGCCGGCCACCTGCATCGGAGCCGATCAGGCCGGCACGACCGTCAAGCTGGTCTGCGTGGACGGCCGCACGAGCATCGACACCGGCATGAACTACTGGCAGCTTTACATGACCATGAAGAAACTGGGGCTTCACAATGCGATCCGTTTCGACGGCGGCGGCTCCACGACGTTGTGGAAATGGGAGAACGGCGCCGGCGCGATCGCCAACAGGCCCTGCGACTCGAAGGGCGAGCGCAGCTGCATGAACTACATGCATGTCAGGATCAAGTAGCAAGGAACCCATAAACGACTAAATGAACAGAACGATGAAAAAGATATTGAATACGATCTTCCTCGCTACATTCCTGTTTGCAGCGGCATGCAGCGACGGATACGACGATACCCGTATCAAGAAGGACCTCGACGACGTGGGACAGATTCTCGATGAACTGGAACAGGCCGTGGACGGACTCCGTACGCAGATGGACGCGCTCACGCAGCTGATAAACAGCTCGTTCGTGTCGCTCATCTCGACCGATGCCGAAGGCAACTACGTCATCACCTACATCGACCGCGGCGGGGAGAGCCGCACGCTCACCCTCGCCACCCAGAAAGAGGTCGTGACCCTGCCGATCGTCGGCATCGCCAAGGACGAGGACGGCGTGTGGTACTGGCGCCAGACCTCCGACAACGGCGAGACCTACGAATGGATACTCGTGGATGGCGAGAAGGTTCCCGCAGGCGGTGAGAAACCCGAAGTGGGCATTGACGCCGAGGGCTTCTGGACGGTGAACGGCAAGCCGATCACCGACGCCAAGGGCAACAAGGTGCTGGCCGACGACGTCAGCAACATCCTCTTCAAAGAGGCTTACGTGGACGAAAAGACCGGCGAAGCCGTCTTCATTCTCGCCGACGGCACCGAACTGCGCCTGCAGATGTTCGAGGCGCTGTCCGTTTCGTTCGACTCGCCGACCTACACGGCCGTTCCGGACTATGCCTCGAAAGTGAAGATCAGATACACCGTCGGCGGTTCGCAGGCGGAAGGCGCGCTGGTGGATATCTTCACCTCCTATAACGTCGACGCCGAGATCGACGAATCCATATCGACGATCACCGTCTCGCTCAAGGAGGGCGCCCAAGAGGGCAATATCCTCGTCATGGCGCACGCCGGGGGCAATACGATTCTCAAACCGCTCTTCTTCACCTACGGCACGGCCGAGATTCAGGATCCGGTTTACAACGGTTCGACGGCCGACATCGTGCTCGAAGGCGACATGACGCAGTTCGAAGTCAAGGTTTCGGCCAGCATCGACTATGAAGTGACGGTCGAGGAGTCGGCGTCCAAGTGGCTCATATACAACTCGACCCGCGCGATGACGACCCTCACGCACGTCTTCACGGCCGATTACTACGAGGATGCGAGCGGCGCGCTCCGCACGGGCGAAATCCGCTTCTCGAATGCGCTTTACGACATCTCGGCGGCAATCGTCGTCAAGCAGTCGCCCAAGATTCCCGAAGGCGGCGGAGGCGGCATCTCGACCGCGGCCGACCTCATGGGCTTCGCCGCGGCGGTCAATGCCGGAGCCAGCACCGCACGCTGGGAGAACGAGGCGGGCGAAGTCGTGCTGCTGAACGATATCGACATGGCGGCCGTCGAGTCGTGGACGCCGATCGGCGGCGTGGATGCCAGCGAGTACAATACGACGACTCCCTACAAGACGGTCAATCCCTTCAAGGGCACCTTCGACGGTCAGGGCTTCGCCGTCAAGAACCTGAACTATACGGCCGACATGTCCACCGGCAAGTGGGGCTACGCGTTCTTCGGCTCGCTCGACGGGGCTACGGTCCGCAACCTGACGCTGGGCGATCCCGACACCGACATCACGTGGACCTTCACGGGCGACGCCCCGAAGGCGACGAGCGTCGCGTCGCTGGCCGTCTATGCGGTCAACTCGACGATCGAATCGTGCACCAACTACTACAACATCGACTTCGCCGGAGACAGCGGTTCCGAAGTGCTCTGCGTGGCTTCGGGTCTGGTCGGAGTGATGAAGAACTCGACCATCGGCGGCCGCGCCAAGTCGCTGGGATGCGCGAATTACGGGTTCGTACGCACGG
>ULVV01049879.1_pt1 | contig 13535 bp, 11 predicted proteins | sample 1959761 | NCBI WGS metagenome assembly ULVV01 (sample SAMEA4835795, study PRJEB28245) | human gut metagenome | biome: gut microbiome; material: fecal sample | place: Denmark | collected 2008
CTGCCGTGATCTTCAACGAAGCAAATGGTTCATCCATATTGACCGCCGTGTGAACATGGATGATCTGCCGGAATCTGCTGTTCCCTTCGAGCTGCCTGACGATACCGTAACCAACGCCATCCTTTCTTTACCCACTGCTCTGCGGCAGGTGATTACACTTCGTTACTTCCAGAGCTTAACCGTTCAGGAGGTTGCCGAGGTAATTCATGTTTCCCGCAGGACAGTTCACTACCGTCTGGATAAAGCAGAACGCTACCTGAAAAGCAGCTTGGAGGAATGGTACAATGATCAATGAGAAGGACATTCAGGATCGGGTCAACAGACGCCTTTCCGGGCTGGCTGCTTCCGAACAGCGTCGTATGCGCATCCGGACTGCGATTAACGCAGAAAGGGAGGAAGCCCAACCCATGAAGAGAACCATTTCAAAGACGCTTGTGTTTGCGATTGTTGCTGTTATGCTCATGGCTACGGTTGCGATTGCAGAACACTTCAACCTTTTCAATTTCTTCGGAGCGCACGATGAGAGATACAATGCTGTTGCTCCTCATGCTACCCTTACCGTGTCGGAACCGGCTCTGGTTGCACACCCCCATTTGGGCGAAGTGAAGGCATCCATTGATAGTGCCTACTTCGATGGTTTGTCACTGAACCTTGCCTACCGGATTGAAAACCACATGTATGTAGAAGCATTTACGCCCACAGCGGATGAACTTGCTGCCATGCAGCCGGATGAACCGTTGATCATCGCATTGATCGGCAATGAACCTGGGCTTGAGATCTATGAAGCCTACCATGATGCTGTCGCCAATGGAACACCCTTCGGCTATCGCCAGTATACTGTTTACCCCAGTGACCATACGGTAACGGATGACGGTGTTGATATTCCTCCGTATAGCGCAATGGAAGAATACGATGAAACTGGCGCATACTGTGAAATGCGTGAGTTTGAAACGCCCTTGCCTGCTGAACTGAGTGCCCGCAAGGAACTGGATGTGTCCATCAAAATGTACCAGCAAGAAACGACCGTATGGTTTGACGGACAGAACTGTTACATCAAGTATGACCGTAGCGAAGTTGGACATATGGACGCTACCATTCCTCTAACTAAGGACGCTGTGCAGATCATGGAGGGCAGCGGTGAAATCAATGGTGTGAAGTGCGAAGCGACTGCCACGGTTTCTAAGATGGCTGCATCGGTCACTGTGAATTGTGAAGCGCCGGTCAATACGTTCCTGGCTGCTGCACCAGAAGGAACAGATAAACATGATATGTGGGTAGATGTTCTCGCAGTAGATGAAAGTGGCAACAAGTTCCGTGCGCAGGAAGCTATCATGCTTGATGATAGTACCAGTTTCTCGCTCCCGTTCCTTGGGACGGGTACAATGCCGAAGACGCTGACCATCTATGTATACTCAATGTGGGAAGGTTTCGACGATCCTGACCTTACCACACTGGATGGCATTGTTCTTACAATAACCAAGTGAATAGCAGGGGCCGATGCACACGCATCGGCTCCTGTCTTGCATTTCAGCACCATACTTTCTGGTTAATCATTTCTTTTCTGCGCTGCGCTCTATAAGGGCACCTGAGAGTGGTCTTTACGACTCTGCAATCGCGACTCCGCATGCATAACACGCACATTATGGGTATAGCATGTGGAAAACAAACTGCAATCGAATCTCGTTACGACCAAATCGACGTCTTTACTACCCATATTCTTCGTGTTAGAATTATGTACGAAAGGATGGTGACAGAAATGATTACCGCGGAACAGAAGCAGTTTATCAGCAAGCATGTGGATTGTGAATGCTATGATGTTGAGCGACTGACGAAATACTTGTCTATGCACGACATAGTTGGCGTTGAGATTTTCCAATACTGCGAAAAAGAAAAACCGGATGGAAGGCGCACGCTTTCCTCGTTTTTTGAGGATGATGATGCGTTCCTACCCATGAGCGTGGATACCTTCATTCACAGAATTCCTTTCCTGTTTTACAGCTCAAAGCCCAACAGAGAAGAGGGATTCAGCAGCTTGGGTGACATACACTATGTACTCAGTTCGCATCTTGAAATCGCACTGGAGAACGGCGATCACTATGAACCCGTCTTCGCAGAGCTGGAGCACCTGTACTACGACCTTCATCTTCCGCTGAAGAAGATCTTCTCTTACTGGATTGATCAGACAGGTCGTGTTGGCACAAAGTTGTTTGAGCAGTGGGCGCACTATGTACGTCTGATCGAGAAGCAGGATTCACCCGACTTCTTTCCTGAACGATTCATCACAGCATACAATTACGCCCTTGAATCTGCTGGTTATCCAGCTATCGTGTATGAGATTCAGGACATGGGAATTGTTGAACCGTTTTTCAGAAGTGGCAACAGCTTTGAGTTTGAAGGAAGGTTCCCGTGCACTGATGATGGCAAACCAATCATGAAATGGATCGGACTTGAAGTGACAGATGCAGCCTCTATTACTTGCAGCTGTAAACAATCCGAAGTTGGTCGCCTGACCATCATTGTGAAGCCCACCACCATCATCAAGGCACTCAACTTCTATTCAGACCGCAATGATGACGAGGATGTGTGGTATCAGCTCTACGCTGGTCCACTGAATATGGAATTTGATTATACAGCTCTACGTGATAGCCGTGATCGACTGGGCTATACACAGCAGCAGGTGGCCGATGCTGTTGGCACATCCGTCAGAACATATCAGAAGTGGGAAGCTGGTAATACAATCCCCGATGGGTATTTCCTCTTGAAGCTCCTGAACTGGCTGGATATCCCCGATATTCAGAATGTAGTCAAGTACAAATGAACCAACTGAATAGCAAGTATAGCAGGGGCATTCTTGTAGATGCTCCTGCTTTTCGATCCACCATATACAGCAAGCAAAACTTGACGCAGCAACAGGTTGAATGGTATACTTAAATGCTAAGAAACCCTATCTGCGAAACGATTTGACACGCATGATTGTGCTGCACACCACAATGATACAGGAGGAAACCATATGCCTACCCTGCAATGGATCGGAAAAGAGAAAGTGGTCAACCATCATCTGGATGTACCCTTCCGCACTTTGGAGAAGCAGTACACCTATGCCTCCGAGGGGCAGGATGATGGCGGCAACATGATCATTCATGGTGACAATCTGGATGCGCTGAAAGCTCTGCTTCCTCAGTTTGAGGGGCGGGTGAAGTGCATCTATATTGATCCTCCCTACAACACTGGCAATGAAGGATGGGTCTACAACGACAACGTGAACGACCCGAAGATTCGCAAATGGCTCGGTGAAGTGGTCGGTAAAGAGGGAGAAGATCTGAGCCGTCATGATAAGTGGCTGTGCATGATGTATCCCCGGTTGAAGCTTTTACAAAAGCTGCTGTCTGACGATGGTGTTATTGTTATTAGCATTGATGACAACGAACTCTATAATCTCAAAATGATCTGCGATGAGATTTTTGGAAGTCGCAACTTTGTCGCAAATGTCATTTGGCAGAAAACATACTCACCAAGAAACGATGCAAACGGAATACCCTATGAAACAGACTGTCTGCTCGTATATTCTAAGATGCCTGGTTGGAGCCCCAATGATCTGCCGCGTACTGAGAAAATGAACTCTATATATAAATCACCCGACAATGATCCCGTCGTATGGACTTCAGGAGATCCTTGTGCAGCGGATAGTGTTATGCATCAAGGAATGGTATATGCCATCCAGCATCCCGTAACCGGCAAAATGATGTATCCACCTGTTGGCTCCCATTGGCGTATCGGACAAGCAGAATTATTGAATATCATGCAAGAATGGGCCCCATATGAATTGCGCGACCTCAACGACGCAGAAGAACGCGCTCGGATCTGCGATATTTCCGCAGAGGAAGTAAAGCCAGATGTGAAAGGTGTTGTTCTCTCATGTGATTTGGAGGAGGCTTCTTTCCGTGCAGCTAAGCGGCTGAATCAAGGTAACTGGCCTATCCTCTATTTCACCAATTCAGGTCGAGGCGGTCTACGTCGCAAGCGCCACTTGGAAGAAGACCAAGGAAGAAAAGCAACTAATCTTTGGCCTCACGCTGAAGTTGGACACACAGACGAAGCCAAGAAAGAGATTAAAGCAATCTTTGATGGTCAAGCACCTTTCCAGACACCAAAGCCCACACGACTTCTTGAACGTATTTTGCAAATCGCAACCGATCCCGATAGTATCATTCTCGATTCCTTCGCAGGTTCTGGCACCACCGCCCATGCCGTCTTGAACATGAACAAGCAAGATGGCAGTCATCGCCGTTTCATTCTCGTAGAAATGATGGACTATGCTGACAGTATCACAGCTGAACGTGTAAAGCGTGTCATCTCTGGTTACGGCGAAGGCAAGAAGGCTGTTGAAGGTACAGAAGGTGGCTTCAGCTTCTACGAGCTGGGTGAACCGCTGCTGACAGATGGCCTTCTCAATCCCAATGTGCCTGTTGAGAAGATCCGTGAGTATGTGTTCTACACTGAAACGAAAGCAGCGCTTCCGGCTCCCTCTGATACAGAGAAGTATCTGCTTGGTGTCCATGACCATCACGCATACTACTTCTATTACGAGCCTGATCAGTTGACAACACTCAACCGTTCCTTCCTCCGCACGATCCAGACAAAGGCAGAAGGCTACCTGATCTATGCCGATGTTAATGCACTCAGCCCGGAGGATATGGAACGATTCCACATCACCTTTAAGAAGATTCCGCGCGATATTGCGCTGCTGTAAGGAGGGTAAGCATGGAACTGAAGAATTATCAGAAACGTGTTCTACGTGATCTGGATAGCTACATGGCCCTGCTGAACAGCACTCAGAACCTGTATGCTGCCTACAATCAGCACTGGGAAGCGAAAGGTGTCTATGTGGGTATGACAGGTCTGCAGCCCTACAATGATGTGCTGCCCAACGTTCCTCATGTTTGCTTCAAGGTTCCCACTGGTGGTGGTAAGACCCTCCTTGCCTGTGCATCCATGAAGCATATCTTTGATGCCATGGGCATGATGAAGACCAAGGCGGTTGTATGGCTGGTTCCGTCCACTACCATCCTGGAACAGACGCTGCGTGATCTTCGCAACCCGGATCATCCGTACCGGCAGCAGATCAATTATGACTTTGGCTCCCGCGTGGAGATCTATGATGGCACCCAGGCTCTGAACGGACAATCGCTGTCTCCGTCTTCTGTTCGGGAGAACCTTTCAATCTTTGTTCTGAGCTATGACGCCCTTCGCATCCGCAAGAAGGAAGGCCGCAAGGTGTATCAGGAGAACGGTAACCTTGCTCAGTTTGTTCCGCACTACACCGACCGTGATGCCCTCATCCCCGAGGTGGATGAGACGGCTCTGATTCAGGTGATCAATCAGCTTTCTCCCGTTGTGATCGTGGACGAAAGCCACAACGCACAGAGCGACCTGAGCGTTGAGATGCTGCGCAACCTGAATCCTTCCTTCGTTCTTGACCTGACCGCAACGCCCAAGAAGAACAGCAACCTGATCTCCATTGTTGATGCCCGTGAGCTGAAAAAGGAGAACATGGTCAAGCTGCCGGTGATCATCTACAACCGTCAGACCAAGGACGATGTGCTGATCGACGCCATCCAGCTGCGCGCTCAGCTTGAGAATGAAGCCAAGTTGGAGCAGACACAGAGTGGAACCTATATCCGTCCCATAGTTCTTTTCCAGGCTCAGCCCAAGGGCAAAGAGAATGCCGAAACCTTTGAGAAGCTCAAGGCAGAGCTGATTGAAATCGGGATCCCCCGTGAACAGATTGCCATCAAGACATCGGAGATCAACGAGCTTCGCGGCGTCAATCTGAAAGCGTCCGACTGTCCCATTCGGTACATCATTACCGTGAACGCTCTGAAAGAGGGCTGGGACTGCTCCTTTGCCTACATCCTGGCAACACTCGCAAACCGTACGTCTCGTGTGGATGTCGAGCAGATTGTCGGTCGTGTTCTGCGTCTGCTTGATGCCCGGAAGCACTCACGTCTATTGCTCAATATGGCGTATGTGCTTACTTCGTCCATTGACTTCCGCACAACTGTTGAGAACGTAGTGCAGGGTCTGAATCGTGCCGGTTTCTCCGACAAGGACTACCGCATCGGCTCTGAACTGCCGACTCCGGTTCCCACTCCTGCTCCCCAGCAGCAGACGATGGATGATATTCCCCAGCAGCCTGCTGAACCCGATAGCAATGAAGAGGAATTCACGGGATTCAACACCAGTCAGGTGAAAGAACGACTGGAAGCAGGGCAGCAAGGCACGTCCTCTGTCATGCCCGATACCGTAGCTGAGATGGCGCAGCAGGCACAACAGCAAGGTGAAGCGTTTGAAGCGGAAACACAGCAAGCAGAGAATATGGGCTTGCCGTTGGAAGGAGGAAGTGAGTTGCGTAAGTATTATGAGATGCAATCTGAATACGAAGATGCTCTTGAACTCCGCCTTCCCATGTTCTTTGAAGATATCGGCGCTTCTCTTCTGTTTGAACATGATCATGCTCCTGTAAGCCGTGAATCGCTGACTGATGGCTTCACTCTGGCAGACAAGGATACACAGATTTCCTTCGGCATGTCCCATGGTGATATTGCTGTGCTGGATGTTACAAACAATGCACGTCCCCGTCAGGTTGCATTGTCTGAGCGCGATGCACAGGACTTCAAGACGCTGATTAAGAGCAGTCCCGCTGAGAAGCGCAAGGAATCCTGTATTGAGAAGATCTACATGCAGATCAACCGTCTGGATTTCCTCGCTGCTGGTGAACTGAAAGCATACATCACCCGCATCGTGGATCAGATGAGCAATGATCAGATCGCTCAGATGGAAAGTGCATTGCCCGCTTATGCTGCACAGATTAAGCAGAAGATCCTGTCTCTGATTGAGGAATATCGGATCAAGCGGTTCTTTGAGCGCATTGAATGTGGCGAGATCATTGTTGAGCCGAGCTATTCGTTCCCCAAGGTGATCACACCCGCTGTGACCAGACTGCCGATCAGCAAGTCTCTGTATACGGACGAGGCTGATATGAATGATTTTGAGTATAAGGTGATCAATGCGATTGCCGGTTTACCCAACATTCGCTGGTGGCACAGGGTAATCGAACGCAATCCCCACAGCTTTGTGCTGAACGGATTCATCAATCATTATCCCGACTTCATCCTCGCTACGGAGAAGGGCCATATCATCCTGTTGGAAACCAAGGGTGATGATCGTGATAACAGCGATAGCAAGGCTAAACTCCGCCTGGGGCGTAAATGGGCAGAACTGGCAGGCAATCAGTATCATTACTTTATGGTATTCGATGAAAATGATACGGGTTTTGATGGTGCCTTTCGAATCTCTGACTTTATGTCCTTGTTGAAGAAGTTGTAATCACCATCGACAAGAAACCCTCCCCGCACTTTTTCGAGGATTTGCACTCACTCACTGGTCGGGCCACAAGCGGCCCTCCCGGCCGTTCGTTCGTGTAAGGAAGCGATTTTGCAAGCAAAATCGCGCGAAAATCGCCGCGCATGTCGCCGATTTTCGATTTACAGTCTGCCGACGGCGAGTTACAAAGATCTTTTTGACATTCTGGGGCGTTCCGGGAGACCGGAGCGCCTTTTCTTTTACCTCGTGTTCGTTATTCCGGATTTCCGCATTTCAGGTATTGACATATTCCGTTTTCTGTGCTACACTGTCATTGAAACATTCCGGATTTCCGGATTCCCGAAAGGAGTAACACCATGGAACGCAACTTCGCCGAAGAGATCGACGCCCTGAAGCAGCAGATGAACGAGATGCAGTCCGCGATGATGGACGCGCTGAAGCAGTTTGCCCCCCAGCTCCCGCCCTGCGCGACGGGCAGCCCCAACCCCACCGTCGGCCATGTGGAAAAGATGGCCCAGATGCACCCGGACGAAAGGATTTCCTCCCTCGTCAGCGATCTGGAGGACGCCTGCGGCAATGACGGCAGCACCGGCCGCATCACCTACATGGGCGTGTTTGCCTCCGGCGGACGGCAGTCTACCTGGGTCAAGAATGACCTGAACACTGACGGTCTGCTGGCCCTGATCGAGAAGGGCACGGCGGAAAAGGTGCTCAGCTGCGTGGGCAGCAACGACCGGCTGAACATGCTCCTGGCGATTCTCCGCAAGCCCCGCACGGTGGCCGAGCTGGTCAGCGACTGCGGCTTCTCCTCCGGCGGTCAGGTGTATCATCACCTGAAGCCCCTGCTCACCGCCGACCTCGTCGTCGAGGACAAGGCGCATCGCGGCTCTTACATCATCCAGCCCCACCGCGTGCAGGGCGTGATCATGCTGCTGGCGGGCGTGGCCGATCTGGTGGACGGGACGTATACGCAGGGGCAGATGGAGTAAGCAAAGGGCTCCCACCAGCGGGGAGAGTGTAAAGGAAGGAGTTATCCCTCACGTTCCATCATACAAACAATGGCACCGCAAGCCTTTGCTGGCTTGCGGTGCTATGCACTACTGTGATAGAATAAGAGCGATAAACTTGAATTTAGCGAACAGTTACTCTATAAAAATTTTTTTAACAAATTGAGAAATGGAATGATTATTATGATAAAAATCGGAACCTGTGTAAAAGGTGAAGAATTACTTACTGCACTGCCGACAGTAATTAGTGCCGGATTTGAAGCGATAGAAGTATATTTCGATGCCGGACTCAAAGATATTGATCTCAAGGAATTATCTCAAAAAGCAAAGGAAATAGTCCAAGACAGTAATATAGAATTTTCAAGTATAGGGATTTATGTTAATCCTCTGCAAAATGAAGATCAAAGAAAAGAAGTTGAAAAATGTATTGATAATGCAAAATATTTTGGTGCAAAGGTAGTTTCAACCTTTGCAGGGGCAATAGAAAATGCTCCTGTATTTGTTTCGATCCCTAAATTCAAAGATTTATTCGGCGAGCTTACAAAAAGAGCTGAAGCTAATGGACTAAAGATCGGAATCGAAAACGCACACATGAATGGCTTCTGGTATCGAGCAACATGCAATATCGGTTTTTGCCCAAGTGCATGGGAATTGATGTTTGATTCTGTTCCAAGCGATGCTCTTGGACTTACATGGGAGCCTTCTCATCAGGTAGAGCAATTCATTGATGTAAACGCTCAGTTGGAAGAATGGCTCCCCAAAATAGTACACGTTCATGGAAAAGACGGAAAAATTGACAAGCCGTTTGTATCAAAATACGGTGCGTGGTTTGGGCAGCATTATTGCGACCACAAATTTCCGGGTTTGGGCGATTCGGACTGGGTAAAAATATTATCCGTTCTGTCAAACAAAGGCTATCGTGGCAGCTTAACTATCGAAGGCTTTCACGATCCTGAGTTTATCGGTGAACGTGAAATGGAAGGTCAGATCAATGCTATGAATTATCTGAAAAAATGTCGCACTCAGATATAAACTCCAATTTGCTGAGCAGATGAAAACAGATTCTTGTTCCATCAGGAGGGCGCAATTATACGCACTGTACCAGCGCATTGCGTTTGTAAACCTGCATAAGCAAATGAGCATCCGAATGTCGGATGCTCATTTGTTCATTGTTGGATAAGTTGTTTCTTAACAACGCCCCCGCCAGCGCTTCATTGATGAAGTCTGGCCGGGGGTGAAGCCGGGATGATGGTTTATTCGTCAATAGTGATTGTCGGATCTTTCATAATTCGGAGTAGCGTCCATTGCGCCATTTCGACATTTCCTTCGAATGGATTATACTTTGGGTTTGCAACAACCAAAATATAACCATCCAAATTGCCGTTTTCCTCGCTCATAAACTCAACAAACGAACTTTCTTCATTAGCACCGGAGAACAGGTTAACCTCTCCGGTTTCATCAACGGCAAGGGCTACGACGGGATTAAGTACCTGCTTGATTTTCAGAAGCAGCATACAGTCGCCGCATTCTCCTTTGGCATCCAGCCATTCCTGAATAGTAACGAATTTAGGCCCTTCTTCGGCCTGCGTGGGGCATGAAAGTGAAACGAGGACGAGGACAATGGAAAGTGCCAGTGCGATGGTCTTTTTCATTGGGGGTCAACTCCTTTCATTTGTGCACTTGTCTGATATTGACCATTATAACTGATTTTCTCTTATAACGCAAGGAAAAGAAGGTGAAAACTTATGGCCGAAACCCTGCGCGAACTGGTGGTCGCGCTGTCGCTGGACTCCAGCAAAGTATTCACCCTCATCTCCCTCCGCAAGCAGCAGATTGCAAAGCTGGATGAGCTGGTCAAAGCACGGTTTGTCGAGATGTTTGGGGATCCGGTGAAGAACCCTAAAAAATGGGCAACGAAGTGCTTTGATGATGTTTGCGATGGAATTGGTGACGGTTTGCATGGGACACCCGAGTATGATGATAACGGTGATTATCCCTTTATCAATGGCAATAATCTAATAGATGGACACATTGTTATCACTCCTGCAACCAAAAAGGTATCTGCTGATACATACAAGCAGCATTTCATCGAAATTTCTTCGAATGCAATATTGATTTCGATAAATGGCACATTAGGTAAATTGGCTTATTACAATGACGAAAAAGTCATGCTCGGCAGTAAGAGGGATGGAAAGGAAGGAGTTGTCCTTCCCTTTGCACCAAAGAAATACCGAAACAGCAAGCCCACCAAGGCTTGCTGTTTCTTGTTCTGCGTGATAGAATGAAAGCGACAAACTTGAAGTTGTAGGTGTCAATATAATAATAAAATTTTGACTTACCCCGAAAGGCAAGCACTCTCAGTTTTCTTATTTGATCTTTATTGGGCAGGTCAACACGGTACCATCATCCTTAACAAAGGACATACTGATCGTTTCTGGAAGATCCTGATCCGCAGCGAAAGACAGCGTATATGATTCGCACCAACGGCCATCAGACATCTGTTCTGCTCCTCCGTTTTCGCCAGAAAGCACATTGACATCCAACCAGCTTCCGTCCGTCTGTGTCAGTGTCACATAACCTTCATTCCAGATGTACCGGGCTGCATCATGAGTGTTTTCATCCGGAATCAGCAAAAGCGTCAGGGTCGTCTGTAACGGGGTGGCTTCGGCGCGCTGGTACTGCAGCGTCACACCTTCATGAGCAACAGGCTCCGGGAGTGACAATGTAGAAGGAGCTGGAATATCCGTCAGCGGCAGGTCGAAAGCGATCCTCATTTCCGAACGCGTGAACCCCTCGGCGGAGGCATCACGTACCGTGCCAAAGCATTGCACCAGCCCTTCTTCAGGCAGTTCCTTCACAAAGCCATCGCCACCGACAATGACGTAATAGCCCTCTTGTTGCTTCTGCCGAGCATGTAAATTATGTGAGCAAAATGTTGACATATATAGACATCCGTGCTATTCTTCCAACTGTACTACTCGTATTAATACAGTGGTACAGCTTTCGAAGAAGGGAGGCAGAAAGATGTTCCTTGTGAATCCAAAAAGCAAGCAGCCCCTGTACGAGCAGCTTGTGGAGCAGCTTCGCAGACAGCTGATCCTGGGCGGAATGGAGGCGGGTGCGGCCATGCCCTCCGTCCGGCAGCTTGCTACCGAGCTGGGTATCAATCCCAATACCATCCAGAAGGCCTACCGCCGTATGGAAGAGGAAGGCATGATCATCTCTGTGCCGGGCCGTGGGAGCTTCGTCAGCGACGACCTGGCGGATATGCTGAAGCGGCAGCGGGCGGAGCAGCTGGAACAAACCCGGAAGATGATCAGCTTGTGCCGGGAGATGGGACTTCCCAAGAACACCATTGATGAAATTGTTGAGACCGTTTATAAGGAGGGAGACGCTTGTTAATTGTCAACCAGATCGATAAAAGTTTTGGAAAGAAGCGGGCCATTGCCGATCTTTCCCTGAGACTGGAGGAAGGGCATATTTTCGGCATGCTGGGTACCAACGGTGCCGGGAAGTCCACCCTTCTGCGTGTAATGACCGGCATCCTGAAGCCCGACCGGGGCAGTGTGCTGCTGGACACTATGCCCGTGTACGAAAATCCCTTGGCCAAGCAGGAGATTTGCTACTTGAGCGACGAGCCCACCTTCCTGCCTAACGCCAGCATTGCGGAAATGGGACGGATGCAGGCAGCTTACTATCCCAGTTTTGATAGCCAGAAGCTGAAGGAGCTGTGCCAGCGGTTCGCGCTGCCAATGAACGAGCGCATCACCAGCTTTTCCAAGGGCACCCAGAAGCGAGCACAGATCTGCCTTGGCCTTTCCCTGAACCCCCGGGTACTGCTCTGCGACGAAACCTTCGACGGCCTGGATCCCGTCATGCGTGACAACTTCAAGCGGGTCCTTAGCCAGGAGACGATCGACCGGGGGCTGATTACAGTGCTGGCAGGCCATAACCAGCAGGAGATGGAAGACATCTGCGACAGCGTTGGTTTCCTTCACGAGGGCAAGCTGGTCTGCTCCGGCGACCTGGACTCCCTGCTCAGCGATGTGCACCGTGTGCAGCTGATCCCTGCGGAAAACGTGACGGACGAGCAGCTGGCCGCCTTCCGGCCTCTGCGCCTGCAGCGGCAGGGCCGCCTGTGCATGATGACCCTCCGTGGAGACCGTGCCCAACTGGAAATGGAGCTTAATGAATTGAAACCCATGTTTATGGAGTTTTTGCCCCTCTCCCTGGAGGAGGTATTCATTCTGGAAATGGAGGATCGTGGTTATGCGCAGCAATAAACTGAATGCAACCCAGTTTCTTCTGAAAAGAAATCTGTTTATCGGCGTGATGGTATTTTTGATCGTGTTCTTCACGCTTCCCTTCTGGGGCCTGGCCCACATTCCCAATGAGAAGGAAAACATCATGACCTGGCAGGAGCCCGCTTACCAGGCAGAAAGCCTCAAGAACGTTGTTACCAACGACCTGCTGAACTCCCAGAGCCTGGAAAGCTGGGTGGTTCTCTTTGGCGCACTGGGTTTCCTGACCGCCATGATGATGATGCGTCACCTGTTCAGCCGCCGTCAGGGTATGCTGCACGCCGCTTTGCCTGACAAGCGTGAAACGGACTTCCTGCGGCGAATCATCGGGTATATGGTTTTATGTCTTGCGCCCATCGTGCTGAACATGCTGCTCTACCTGCTGGTGGTGGCTGTGAACGGTCTGCTGCCCTACGTGGAATGGGCTAAGCTACTGGCCAAATTCGGCATGATGCTGCTCATTAACCTGTACGGCTTTGCCATTGGCCTGCTGGCCAGCGTGCTGACCGGCACCTACTGGGCCGCGCTGCTGGCTGGGGCTGTGCTCATCGTGGGCGCGGAAGGCCTGGCCTACCTGTGGAACTATCTGGCCGGCCGATACCTGCACACCATGATCACCGGTGGTGTTGGCACAACGCTCGTGCGCTACTCTCCGGCATTTTCCCTCTACAAGGGCCTCTATCGCCCGGCAGAGTTTGCCTGGGTACCCGCTGTACTGGGTATCGTCGCTGCCTGGGGGCTGAGCTTTATGCTCTACCGCATCCGCAAGGCGGAAGCCACCGAGCGCACGCTGGCTTTTGGCTGGCTGCACACCGTCATGGGCTTTATTCTGCCTCTCATGGGC
>ULVV01058632.1_pt1 | contig 13201 bp, 10 predicted proteins | sample 1959761 | NCBI WGS metagenome assembly ULVV01 (sample SAMEA4835795, study PRJEB28245) | human gut metagenome | biome: gut microbiome; material: fecal sample | place: Denmark | collected 2008
CCGCCCTCGTAATAATCACGAGAACCCGGGTCGGTATAACCGGCCTCATGGGCATCGTACCAGGAACCGGCATAGGCATACATCGTATCATGGCCGATGCACATGCCATAGCCCTGACTCAGAAACGCTTTGATTGCGTAATAGGCTTTACCAGAAAGGTCCGGCTCTTGATTGACGCAGACACCCCAGCCGATAGAGTCAATTCGATAATTACCCTCGGCATCCATCATATAACGGTCAGGGTCTTGGTTAAAAGTTTCAACCTTAACAGAAAGGACCGTAATATGCTGGTTTGTCTTTTGTCCACTTGTATTTTTCAGCCATCCGTTATCAGAAACATCAGGATGGGACAGAAACTTGGCATACATACACCCGGCATCAGATACCCAGGGGTTCAGGAACACAACGGCATCTTTGTATTTCGTACCAGAAGCACCAGTGCCATTGCTGCCATTGTTGCGAAGCACAGCCGTGTAAGCAGGAACATTAACTGCAGTGCCAGTCAGATTCCAGTCGTTGCTGTCGTTATGAGGACGAAAATAGACGGTCTGACCATACCACTCAGAGTTGACTTCAAGTTTGTCACCATCAGTCAAGGGAAAGCCCATGTATTCGCGGGTAGTACCAGTCGGAAATTTATTATCATCCAACACATTTGCCGTAAAGCGACTCGTATTGAAAGACCCACCAATCTGCGTCCAATAGCGGTCAGCAGTGGCTTTGTCGATTTTGCCAGCATTGAACCATTCGGTAACCTGGTCGTACATGTTTTTGGTGATGTACTCGTAGTTGCTATCCAGGCCAGTAATCCACTGGTTGTCAGAGGAAATGGCAACACCGCCAGTAGCACGAGCAGAGAAAGTATCCGCCAGCATAGCCACTGTTGCAGGCATACGCCGAACAGCGATATCGCTGCTGTTTTCGTCTTCAGGCAGGCTGATGCTGAACTGAACTGTCTGGAGAATAATATCTCCAGTCTTATCTTCTTCAGTCAGTTCATTGCCCAAATCTTCGAGAGCTTTGAAGTTTTCTTCGCGGTATGCTTCATCCGTTACCGTGATGCGGCAGCGATAGGTAGCGAACAGGTCATCTTCCGTTACTTCAAAAGTATAGGTAGATTCTGTTGCACCTTCGATATCCTGCCAATCATTTTTCAGATTTGCAGTGCTTTCATCGGAAAATTCCCACTTGCCTTCGTCATTGACGCGGGCGGTGTAGGTGTTTTCCTCGTTGGATGCATAGATTTCAGTGGTTCCATCCTCAGCAGTACCAGCGGAAATGCTATAACCGTCCAGCACGAAGTTCGGAGTATGCCACGCAACCTGCACATCGCTGCTATCTGCGCCAATCTCGTCTAGGGCATCAACTATTGCAAAATACATCTCGCAGCCCTGCCAAGTGAAATCAGGTGTGCTTTCAAGAGTTTCTGCTTCAGTTGAGTCTTCCCAGACAAAATCGTACCAGGTAGGCTCGTCCTCTTCGTAGTTGTAGAGAGCCAACGCCGTATCAACAGCAAAGTTCTGCTTGCGCTGCCACTGATAGGTGACGGATACATCGTCACGATTCAGCAGAGCATCCAGAGTAACAGAATCGCCGACATTTGCGGTTAGCTTGTCGCCGTATTCCGGCGCTACTGTCTGCAAGCCGACGAAAGTGGGGGCTGCAGTTTCAGGAGTAGAGACTTCTGTGTCGTTGGCATCCGATTCAGAAGTCTCTTCCCCATCCACCACATCAGACGTTGCATCCTGAGTAGTTTCATCGTTAGAGTTGGCATCCTCATACGATTCATGCGTCAGGTCCACAACATCCGTGATAGTCGGCGCGGAAGTGGCATCAGAGGAGTCGGCATCATTTGAACTACCGGAATCCACCGCATCTGCCTCTTCCGCAGCCGGGGCATCCGTAACATCGGTCGAAACAGAGGTGCTGTCTACGGTATCGTCTGCGAACGCAAGTGCGGTCGTGGACATCATCGAAAACAGCATGCTGGCGGCCAATGCTACGGAGGTCACTTTTTGCATAATTTTCTGCATAATGCGATTTCCTTTCTGTACAGCGGCGTTTTTGCAGGCGCTTTGGCTGAGTGCCACGCTTCAACGCCCCTGCACGCATTGCTTTTTGCTTCCGTACATTTTCTATCATATGCGATTCGCAAGCCTTGGCAATAAGTCAGAAAAACAAATTTCGCGGAAAGTGAAAAGTAACTTCTCAACGATACAAATAACAAAAAAGAAGCCGAACCATTATGGAACGGCTTCTTTATCACATATTTGGGTTTGTGCAATTACGACAACATGGTGAGGAAAGCTTATGAAGACTACAAGTCAAATATATGGTATATTATTTGCAAGAAGTCTTTGAAAGTCTCAGGTATAAGCGTTGCTGTTAGCTCTTTTTCTGGGAGGCAGAATGTAGAATATCATTTTCCCGTCTTTTGCTTCCCACGCTTGAACTTGCTTTCGCGCATAAGGCAGGAATTTATTGTAGTCATCAACATCATCAATCGCGTATGTTCTATCGTGGACGCGGTCAACAAGCACTTCACCTGTTTTAATGTTGACAATGGCATAGTCGGTGTACGGGTCCCATTTGTGTACGCTACAAAGCTTATATCTGTCAGCTTTGTGGACTGTACACGGATGTGCGAGGGTAATCGCCATCGCAGCGGCTGCTACCACTGCTAAAATGATAGTCTTACGTTTCATATCTTACACTCCAAAAATAGCGGTAGGGCAACCTACCGCTATTTGGATTAGTCAATTTTACAGCAACGAAGAGTTAGCACCCTCCAGCATCAATTTCTTCCTGAGTACAACTATTGTCAGCACGACCTTCGATTACCTTACCGCCATTTGCGCCACTGCCATCCGTGTAATCTCGATTGTCAGGCTGAGGCTCTGCAGGAGCTTGGTCAGGCTGAGGGTCAGGTGCAGGTGCAGGTTCGCTCGGCTGGACAGGTGCCGGGTCCGGTACGGGAGCAGGAGCAGGATTACTCGGAGCGGCAGCCGCTGCTCCGCTGTTCGAACTACTACCAGTGTTTCCAGAATTGCTCTTACTGGAGGTCTTAGTGCTCGTGGAAGTGACTACCTTTTTAGCCTGCACAGTTACTGCATACGCTGCACTTGCATCAGGGTTGCTATCACTTGTTGCAGTGATTGTTGCAGTGCCAGGAGCAACGGCCGTAATCTTACCTTCAGAGTCAACAGTTGCAATTGCCTCATCGCTGGAGGTCCAAGTCACAGAGGCATTGGTTGCCGTATCGGGAGTGACAGTTGCGGTGACAGTGACAGTGTTACCTACCGTGAGGACACCCTCCGTTTTATCGAGGGTAATACCCTCAACATTCGTTGTAACGGTAACCTTGGTTTCAGCTTTCAGGTTCTCGGGAACAACGCCGAACGCGGAATCCATTGCTGCCAGGTCTTCGGGCATTGTGGCCACGCTGTCGTCAACTTCTTCAGAATCTGCTGCTTCAACCACGACAGCACTCAGCTCAGAGGCTTCAGCGTCTTCGGTTTTCGCAGTGACATAGGTTGTGATGGTGCATTCGCCGTTGGCCACCGCAGTCACCTTACCGGTTTCATCGACGGTAGCAACAGATTCGTCACTGGACTCGTATGCGAGCTTGACATCAGTTGCGTCTGCGGGAACCAGCTTAGCGTCCAGGTCCTTGGTGTTCTCGCCATTAGTGACGAGGTCAATAGACTCAGGTGCCGCGACACCGGTGGGAGTGACGACAACTTTGATGTGAGTGCTCGCGGCGATGTCGGCGTCCTTTACGGAAGCCGTAACGTTCGCCTCACCGGCCGCCACTGCAGTAACAGTACCGGTCTCATCAACCGTTGCAACACTCTCATCGGAGGAGGTCCACTCAATGGTGAGCTTCTCGGCAGCTTTGGCCACCTTTTCGTCGGTCTCTGCGCTGTCACCGGTTGCTGCGGTCTCAGGAGTCACGGCGGGTGCTTCGTCGGTGCCGAAAGCGACCGGCAAAACCACCGCCTCGCCTTTCTCGACAGTAATTGCGTCAGGAACCGCGATGTTCGTGATTTTCACGCCGCACCCTACCAGGGTAAGCGCCATCGCAGCGGCTGCTACCACTGCTAAAATGATAGTCTTACGTTTCATATTCATTTCTCCTTTACATCCCGGCGTCTAGTGCCGGGGCCACATTAGACTAATAGGTTCGACGTCAGCCCTACGCAGCTTTGGATTTCGTCATCGACGATGTGTGGACTCTTTTGCCGCCTATCCTTCTGTACAATTGCATAATACCATTTATGTGGTAGTTACACAATACGAACCCCGAAAAGTTCACAGATTGTTAATGCGGTCTATCGAATACCTTTATTTTATAGACAGTGTTTTGAATTGTCAATTTCATGATTAACAAAAAGCAACAAATACTTTTATTGATTATGACGAAATAAAACAACGTCCGATATAATACCAAATAAATCCATAGAGGTTCATAGAGGGACGGCTCTTCATGCAAAAAAGAAAGCGTACAGACCGGTATAGCCTATACGCTGTTATAATGATAGAAATGTAATTGTATCAGATTATTTCCGTCCTGCCTTACGAACAGGGTGCATCACTCGCATTTCAAACTTTCAAGGAAAGAAACTGCTTCTTGAACAGTAGAGAACGTCCTGCAATTCTTACATAGCCAGAGATTTCGCTCGTCTGTATCTTCCAGACCGGGCATTCCTTCTTTTAAGAGATTCTGCAGTACGATTCCTGCATTCTTCACTGCCGTGGGATAATGTTGGGCAATGCGTGCCGTAGCGATATAGTTCCCCTTCTTGTAAGTAGGTTCTTCTTTTATGACTTGTCGCAGCATTTGTTCTTTTTCTGGAACGGTCAATACCGGAGGGGCAAACAACCTGTAATGAAGCATCAACCAATATTCAATGCATCCAGTTGTCATTAGCAGACGAATCCTAATCTGAGGCTTTTTACGAAGATGTCGTAAACGCTTGATGATTTCCAGTCGTTTGCTCCAGTTATCTATGTCTTTTTCTTCTACATCAAAGAAAAACCATATCTCATCGATTACATCCGCATAGTCACGGTACTTCGGGTCTTTCTTAAAACGATTATCTGCTTCATCGAACAAGCCAGTTGATGACGGACGCTTGAATACTGCTACATCCTGGAATTTACTTTTAAGAAAATCAGTGTATGCCTGTTCACTTTCTCCTTCGCAGAAAACGCAGATGCTGACTTTGGACTTCTTTAGCTTGCGAGCCATCATTCAACCTCCTCAATTTCGACATTGGGAGTCGCGCCATATTTTCCGAGGAGATAGCCCTTGCGGACATTTTCGGTCGTACGAGTGGAAAAATCGCTGATACTGTAGAGTTCCGAAGCGCCATCTTTTTTATTCTTGTCTACAAAATACAACTGGTCCTTACGAAGTAACTCCATGCTCAAGAGGTCAGTGTTATGTGTTGTAAAGACAATTTGTGCTCCATTCGGGTTTGTCTTTTTGCTCTGGAATTTGGCAACAATAAACTCTACCAGAGCAGGATGCAGTTCTTTTTCGATTTCATCTACCAGCAAAAGGCCACCCTTTAACAATACAGACTCAATCGCGGGAGCAATAGCCATCAGCTTTCTTGTGCCATCAGACTCATCTGCCAGTTCCATCGAAAACATATGGCTTGTTCCGTCTTTGTTTTGGCCTTGATGCATAGAAGTTGCGTTAACCTGCCCCATCTTGAGGTGTGTTTCCGAATTGTTAGAGGTTTCCGAAAGCACATGCATGAACTGTACAAGTGCAGCTTTAACTTCTTCGGGAATGTTTGCAGGCAAATCAGCTTCTTCGTTAATTTCTTTACTATTGATTTCGAATTTCATATCTTCGATACCAACATCTGCAGCCTTCGCATAATCGGAAATCGCTTTCAGCATATTAGAGTCGTTCGAGTATTCGAGCAACTGCCGGGGAATATCCGAATAGTCTCTTGAAAAATAGATTTTCTCCCGGAACCAAGTCATAGCTTTGGAGCAGGCAACGTCATTCATGGTACATGCTACAGAAAAGAACAGTTGATTTTCGGCAACGACCTGACTAATCAGATTTCTACGAGCCTTCTCTTCGGTAAAGGTGAATTCCTGTCCTTCTCTAGCAAAAACCAGTGCCTTCTGCCCTTTCGGTGCATGATACAACGACTCAGCATATACCTTTTCTTTTGTGGCAGAAAAGGCATACCAATACTTGATTCCATCCAAGGTATATACAAACGAAAACTCTGTCGGCTCAGATGCCGAGTAGTCATTCAATGCAAACGGAACAACGGGGATAGCTGCTTTCTCATGCTGTGTCTTTTGTGCGTTTCTGATGAACTGAACCGCAAGCCAAAAAGCTCGGATAACATTGCTCTTACCGCCACCGTTCTTACCGTATATGGCAGCACCCGGCAGAATTCGCATCCCGCCATATGGGATAAGCACACTTTTCAACGTACTTACTCCCGTAGCTTCCATTGAAAGAGTCGCTTCGTCTCGAAAAGACCGATAATTTTTCACAGTAAACTCAATCAGCACAATACCACTCCCTTCCTTCTAATAGTATACCCTGCAAATTAAAGAAATTCAATCGAATTTATCAAAATTCATGATTTTTTGTTCCTAATTTAGTGTAAACAAATCGATACAGAAAATCACATTAAATTTTAGCAAGCAAAAATGCCCCACCAGGCAACTGGCAGGGCAGTGAGAACGCAATCAACCAATATTTAGGTTTGCTTTAAGTGCTTCTTGCAACACCCCGGAGAAGTTGATGTCTGCTCGCTCAGCCATATCATTCGGGCAGCTTGGAATCGACAGAGTTTTCTTGACGGCCTTGTTGTGAATCCTCCCACGACTAAAGTCACGAGAATGCGGCGGCCAAATTATTCAACATTTTCACTATTCTCCTCTTCCGATACAGCTTCTTCGCTACTGTCTGTACTTTCCTCTGTGGTTTTTTCTGTTTCACTCTTCTTACTTAACCGTCTACCCACCAGAACAAGTCGGCCGTTGTTGATGCTGTAATCACAAGTCACCAAGAAGAGGTACTTGTCCTTTTCGAGGTTAAAGGATTCCCCTCTAAAGATAGACGCACGGTCTGCAATCGTGTTGAGCATGTCGGCGGTTTGTTCTTCATCCAGAACGTTGTTCCAGGCTTGAAGGTCGATAAAATCAGGGGCTGTACTGTATCCGGGTAAAACCAAGAGCGCAAAAATCTGATAGTACTCTTTGCCCTTCTCACTTTCCCAGCAAACTGTTCCATTATTATCAAAGAACTCTTCATCCTCAAACTTATCAAGAGTTCCGAACATGGTTCCGTCGTTCATTTTATGGCCGTAAATGATAAGGTTGCCATCCTGCGACAGGTCAGTAGTTTCATCGAGGAATAGGGTTCCTGCCTCGGCATGTTCGCCATTGATGTTGGTGCGTAGATAGGTTTCGTTTGTTTCACCCTGCACGACAGGTTCGGAGATTTGGGTCCCGTAAATTGTAAGCCAGCCTTTATAGTCGGAATTGATATCCAGCATTCCCTTGGACCAATCCGTGTTATCTTCTTCGGTTTCTGCTTCCTGACGCATCTCAACCAGCTGAACATTGAGGTCCTGCGTTTCCTTGGTTTGCTTTGCATTTTGAAACAACAGATAGCTGATTCCAAGCACAGCTAGAAGTGCAACGATGCTGATAAGCCGGAAGATACCCCCAACAACCAGTCGGAGAACCCCGACCCAAGTCAGTTTTGTTTTGTTATCACTATCCATTGATACACCCCACAGTGGCGCAAATTACGATATTGTCTATTCTTAATTGTATGAGATTCGCACATTCCGGCAACTAACAACCTAGCAGCATACAAATTCTAAACTGCAATATACTTTCTAAATTCCTAATATTTCTCATATTCGTTGTATCTATCGCGTATATGTTGACCTCAAATACGTGTCATGATATAATTACAACAACACAACGCCAACAGAAGTCCAACAAAAAGGAGTGTTTGAGATGAAAGGGTTAAGGCGTTTACTTTTGGTTGCAGCAGCAACCGCAGGACTTGTCCTGTCACTCACCGGCTGTTCTAAGACTGTTGATTTCCTGCAATATGCGGATGTCACATTCGATGGGTTGAATGGTCAGGCAACTGCAACCGTCAATGTCGATTACAATAAAATCGGAACGGATGTTTTCGGCAAAGGCAAGAGTCAAACTGACATGGATGAAGCTCGCACGGAAACGGCCATGATGGGCGAAGTGAACTACGAGGTCACGCCATCCGAGAACCTGTCAAACGGCGATACCGTTACCCTGAGCGTTGAGGTTTCCGATTACTTCCAAAAAGAGAACAAAGTAACCGCCAAAGCAGCAAGCAAGGAAATCACAGTATCGGGTTTGAAAGAGCCCGAGATGGTTGACCCGTTCGATGAGTCGATGTTTGCAACAGTATTTAGCGGAGATACCGAAACCGGGAAAGTCACATTCAAAATCACTGGCACCCTTCCTGATTTGACGTTATCCTTAACAAATGGTGCTTCTTCTGATAGTCCATATTCGATGCTGAATTACTACATGGATGACACTGATAAGAGCAAAGATTATAGTGAAGATGATACCGTCACACTCCATGTTCAGGTAAAAGCTCTCACGAATTTCTCCGAAGAATATGCGCTTTCCCGCGACACGATTGAAATTCCCGTTAAAGGGGCTGCCAAATACATCCGTTCTGCCGATGAGGTGACAACTGAGGTCCTTGATGTTATCAAGCCCATTGCAGCCGCAAGACTCGAAGACAGTTCCAGCTACAATGTTGATAGAACGTCTGTGTTTGATGCTGACCAGAACGAGGTTGCTTTCGCAAGAACCAATATCGGTGAACCTCGCTGGCTTAATACTGGATACCTGATTTCCTGGAAAGATGGCGAAGAGAACTTCTCCAAAGAATACAACGATTTGTTTATCCCGTATGAAGTCGATTACGAAAAGGATGGGTCAGGTGAAACCGGCACCGCAGTTCTCGGCTTCTGGATTAAGAATGTTATCATCGATGAAAACGGTGAGGTCGATGTAGACGGCCATGCATATAGCATCACGATGACAGCATATGACAGTCTGGAAGCATTTAAGAAGAACGAAGTTGACCGTTACTCGAATGAATACGATATTTATGAATTCCCGGTAAACTGGTAATAAGCCTCCTAATATAAAGAAAAGCCCCGATGCATTTCAGCACCGGGGCTCTTCTTATGCGTTTTTCAGTTCCGCAGTCTTCTTAGGTTTACGGCGTCCACCCTTGCAAGCGACAGCCACGCCATCGCTCACAAGATAGCAGCCACCCGCTACCAGCAGGGCCTGGAGCAGGGATTCTTGAGGAATGCCGGTATCGCCCATCTTAGGAACATCCTTTTTAATAGGAGGAACCGTTTCGGGGATGTCAGGCGCAAGATACAAATTGAATTTTGTACCCATATTCGGCTTCTCATCATAAGCCTTATCGGTTTCTTCAGAGACCATGGCCTTGTCAACCGTGCCATGCTCACCAGGATGCGGAGAATCGGCTGCAAAGCCAACGCCCAAACACATCGTTGCGGCCAGCGAGAAAGACGCGAGAACTTTCGCAAGCTGTTTCACGGGAATGCCTCCTTTGCAGCATCACAAGTTCCAAAAAAGCCCCGGGGCAAACCGAAGTCTGCACCGGGGCGAATCGTTAAGACAGCACAGAAATCGTAATCTTGGCAGCAGCAGTGCCAACCTCGACAGGATTCTCGGCATCGGTGGTATCATAAGCCGTAAAGGTTGCGGTGCAGTCGTAAGAACCAGCAGCCAGAGCCTCGGACAACTTATCTGTCTGAATGTGATAGTTGGGCTGGATAAGTCCACTGTTGTAGATTTCCTTGCCGCTATCATCCAGGGTAATGCTCACAACCTGAGCGTATTTATTACCGGGAGCGTTCTCGATTTCGAGAGTGCCCTCAGAATCGCCGGAATCAAACACCGGATTGACGTTGATGGAGATGGCCATTGTACCCTCTTCCACGACGCGGTTCAGCTCTTCCTGAATCTCTGCCTCGCTCTTGCCTTCGAGCTGGCCAAGCTGTGCAGCGACCGAATCTTCCAGGCGGTTGTCGGAAGCAGAAGCATTTTTATTGTGCCAGAAGAACAGACCCACGCACAGGAGAAGCAGGAGAATCACACAAATCGTAACGGTCCGATGCAGGAGCTTGTTACCGCTCTTCTTCGAATTCTTTTCAGGGGTCGTCATTGTAGTTGCCATGATATTCAATTCCTTTCCGTCAATTTCTTGACTGAGCTGTTATTAACAAAAGTTGGCCGCCGAGCGGCAGGTCACTCGACAGCCAACCCTTACATTTAGGCTTGCTTTATATTAGGCCCGGAGACTCTATCAGCGGTTGCTGGAGACGCCGCCTGCGGTAGCAGTCTGAGTATCACCAGTCTCAAACATCGGGATGATGCTGTAGGTAACACGAACGACAGGAGTGCAACCAGCGTCGTTGACGTTGGAACCAGCAATCTTGGCGGTGGTAATCAGCGGCAGGGCCGGAGCATCGTCATGCTTGACAGCATCGGTGCCAGCGCCATCCTGAGCAACCTTGGCCTTTTCAGCACCAGCGATGAACCAGCCGTTCTCGGTGATGTCCAGAGGAGCGGAGCAGGTGGACAGGTCGATAGCAGAAGCGTTGTACATTGCAGAAGCAGGAGCAATGCTCATAGCGATTTCGCCGCGCTTCAAGGCGCTGGTGCTCATAGGCACAACACGCCAGGTTGCGGGCTCAGCCTGCAGCTCAGAAACCTTGATGGCCAGACCTTCACGCTTGGAGTTGTCGGTCTTGCTGTCGCCAACGGCGAAAGCCTTGCCGAAGTTGCACTGAGTATCGCCATCACCGATGATGAAGTCCTGAGACAGCTGATGGTTCTGGTCGATAGCCTTCACAGTCTGGCGCAGCTCGTCACCGGTCAGAGTACCAGCGGCCTTGAAGTCCCACTCGCCATCGATGTAGATGACGTAGCACTCACCGGAAGCGTTGATATGCTCATCAGCCAGGGTCTTGTAGATAGCAGGCTGCTGCCAACCCTGGGTGGTGGAGGGGTCGCTGTACCAGTAGGTATAGGTCTTGGTTTCGGCATCGTAAGCGATGGAGAACAGCTCGTCGTTGGAGTGGTCAGCATCATAGATGCGGCTGTAATGGGTAACCTTCACGATATCGGCAATGTAAGTGCGGCTGTTCTTGTCGATGGTGGAGTAGTTGCGCAGCTGGTAAGCATCCTTGGTCGGGGTGACAACGTTGCCGGTGGAACGGAAACCGTACATGCAGACGTACAGAGGAACTGTAGCCTTCATGTTGACATGGTTCACGGTAGCAACGGTGATATCGTACTCAACGCGGCCGTCATCGGTCTTCACGCCAGGATGCTCTTCCTCGGTCGGAGGAGTCTCGGGAGGAATCTCGGTGTCGTTGTCCAGGTAGATGTAGAACTGGGTGGACATCGTCGGGTCTTCGTTGGTGGCGGTGTCGGTGCCCTCAGACTTGGTATCGTCAGAAACCTTAGCTTCATCAGCAGTGCCGTGGTTCCAGTTCACGCCACCCTGAGTCTGCTGGCAGTCAGAAATCTTGACGTAATGCATCTGGAAGGTGCCATCAGCCTTTTTGGTGGTATAAACGCCGTACTCTTCGCCATCGTTATACTGGCTGCCTGCAATATAAGCGGCAGGAACTGCAGTGTAGCCTTCGGCATCCTGGTCGGCGTAGACAACGGAACCGTCGTCGTTCACCTTGTAGAAGGATTTGGCGCCGATGCGGTAAACGGGAGTGCTGTGCAGCATGGTCTCGTTGTTGGGATGGTTGGCAATAGCAGTATTGTCAACGGGCTGTTTGGTGTCTTCCATTGCGTAAGCGGTAATAGGAGCCATGCAGCTGGCGGCCATTGCCATACCCATCACAGCGCTTGCAACGCGCTTGTAACATTTCATTGGGGTAATCTCCTTTCAAATAGTGGATTCGAACTAAGCTTTCTCCTTTGACTCCTGCCGTTCCTGCATACGCCAGGTCAAAAGTCAAGCCCTGCATATCCGCGTCCTCTCGACGCTGACTGCATCAAAACACGATGTACTTGGCAGCAATGAGGGATTCATCGCTTCCCTCGCCTGACCATTCTTGCAACACCGCAAGGCCCGTCAGTCTACCATGTGATGACTTGATGACGCAGATATGCACCATGAGTTCGCCCTTATCAGGGAGCTCTGGGGCTTACTGCTCTGAGCCACTGATTTTATTATCTGCGACTCGCACACCCACGCAAGCACAAACATCACGTTTTTTTCGCATTTTTTTCACTTTTTTTAAAATTTTTCTTGCCTTCGCGTTTTTTACCATATATTTGATGGCTTTACCACCTTTTGTCATAGTCAATTCATAAATATATGGTATAATTTTCTCATAAAAAGTCGGAGGGAAATGATGGTTGCAGAGAAAAGGATTTACAGCACCACGGCATTGCAAAACTGCTATCGTGCATTGCGTTCCGCTCGCTGGAGTGTGAGACGTAAAGACGAGCATATGACCCGCTGCTGTGAAGTGCGTGAGCTGTATGCCAAGTGCCAGGTAAATTTGGGATGTGTTCTTTTTGACCCGGATATGTCTCCAGCCAAAGATTATCTCGACATGGTTAAAGACAAAAAGGTGACCAAAAGACGGTTAGACATCCAATTAAGAAATTGCAAGCGTTTTCTGCTGTATCAGTTTGATGAAATCGAAAAGGATATTGCCGACGCTTCTCTTGCAAAATCATCCTGACAAAGAAAAAGCTGCTCTCCGTTTTCAGGAGAACAGCTTCTTTTTTATTGATTTTCCTTGCCAAAAATCAGGTCATAAATGCCCGGAATGTCATAGGGGCTAACAATGCGCGGCGCAGGAGCATCCTTATCTGTCACCTTGAACTTTTCAGGTTCATCCGACACGATGACGCTTGCGTGCTTCCAGTCGTCGCCTTTCAGGAACTGTGCATAGCGCATACCGAGCATTTCCTTGATAGACAGGCTCTTCAGCTGCATCGCGTAGGTGCAGGCTGCTACTGTAGGTGCATAGTCTGTCACAACATTCCGGCACGCCAAACGGAACTGAGCCACACTCTTATCCACCGTAATGACTTCACGGGTCATGAGGTCTATAACGACCATAAC
>ULVV01006218.1_pt1 | contig 13064 bp, 8 predicted proteins | sample 1959761 | NCBI WGS metagenome assembly ULVV01 (sample SAMEA4835795, study PRJEB28245) | human gut metagenome | biome: gut microbiome; material: fecal sample | place: Denmark | collected 2008
AGCTCATGGCGCTGCAATGGGACGATCTGAACTTCAAAACCGGCGTGCTGAATGTGAACAAGCAGGTCTACGATGTGCGGGGCCAACTTCAAATCAGCACGCCCAAGACGAAGAACTCCATCCGAAAGATCGTTCTGCCGCCTGCGGTGGTGGCGGTGCTGCAGGAGTACAAAAAGGCGGTGGACTCCCGCTGGATGTTCCCATCCCCGGTAAAAGAGGACTGCCCCATCACACCCGGCGTGGTGCGGCGCAGATTGCAGCTCATCTTGGAGCACGCAGGGTGCAAGCATGTACGCTTTCACGATCTGCGCCATACATTCGCGACGCTGGCGCTGGAGAACGGCATGGATGTCAAGACTCTTTCCGCCATGCTGGGACATGTGTCGGCGGCCACCACGCTGGACATCTACACCCACATTACCGATGACATGCGGCTCACGGCCGCCGCCAACATTGACCGCGGCATCGGCAAGGTAGCGCCGCAGGAGGACGCTTCAGAGCCGGGGCAGGAAACTGCCCCGACCCAGGCGGAAAAGCCGAGTATGACCGATTTCAAGCCCTACATAGGCCGCAAGCGCCGCTCCGGCACCGGCTGCATCAGCGAGATCAGCGACCATCTCTTTGAAGGCCGCTACTCGCCCAAATGGCCCGACGGCAAAAAGCACGCCCGCAATGTCTACGCCCACACCCGCGAGGAGTGCGAGGAGAAGTTGAAGGTGTTGATTGTAGAAATGAAGGCGGAGATTGCGGAAGCGCAGCGAATAAAGGACGAGGGCAAAGGTGATGGGCGACCGCCGGAAAGGGAAAGAAGCAAAAAGGGCTGCACGAGAACGAAATGAGACTATAGGATAAACTAAAAAGAATGGCCAAGCGCACGAGCTACCATGCGCCTGGTCATTCTTCAGTCACTTATGTATCTTGAGAGTGCTCACGTTTAGACAGCTCTTCTTTGTAAATATCTATCAATTTATTGAGAATACTTACAAACCGTTCCGTATGCACGATAGAAAAATCCCGTTTCCCCCGGGGCGCTTTTGCGAGGACTTCTTTTAGGTGCACTTTTAGTAACTGAAATCCTTTGATACTATCCTCAATGCGTATATCAGAAGATTGAATACGGAATTCCCAAAGATTTTTGAAGTTAGAAATGAATTGATTTTTCCCTGCATTGTTTTCTTTACTGAAGGCTTGTGCTGTAGCAGTAGCCATTTCTTCATCGAAGACATCATATCGTTTATTTTCAATAAACATAAATGCAGATAACCCAAGTTCGCGGATCTTATCGATGTATAGTTTCTTGTTCCTATAGAAAATCAATTCGTCACCGAGCGCAAATTTTGAAATCAACTCATATGCACTCCATTCTTCATCTGTGAAATTGGAGCGTTGAGTTTCACTGATGGTAGAAAATAACAACTGACCTTCGGGTGGCGCTTTTTTGATTTCTGCAATTCTAAGACCAATTCCAGTCTGGACTTTCTTCCAGTCTATAGGTAAGGGAAGATCACATTTACAGGATCGCGCCCAACAGCTATTTTCAATTAAAAGTACATATTCATCTAACGTCAGATTGCCATCATACGCTATTCTTAAAAAGTCAGCAAACCCTTCATAGATTACTGCGTCATCTATATCCATGATGCGATTAGATTTTATAATTTCAGGGGCACTTTGAGCATTATTTCGCTTCTTAATAATCTCGATTTCGCTTGTGATAGCATTTTCGTTCCAAACGCCATTGCGTACCCATTGCTTAACACCGTTTATGGTGTAATTCGATTGAAATGCAGGATACATTTTGTGAATATCTCTGTCTGAGAATAGTGGGTCGTAATCATCAGCCCTTGCGATACCGGCCTTGTATGCAAGCACATATGATGTAAAGCTATATAGCCATTTGTCAAGATCAGAAAAATCGTTTTTTTGCAATATGCTATAGAGTCGATAAAAATCTTTAATTGCACATTTTAGACTTCTGATATTATGTGGCGGTGTAGGCCTACTCTGTCCTTTACCATCGGACTGGCTATTCTCAAATTTAAGGTCATCCCTATCTGGAGCAAACAGTTCTAATAATCCGCCCTCACAGCTTATGATGAACTCCCTATATTGAGCATCTTGAAATTTTGCGGTAGCTATAACGGCGTGAACAATATTCTCATAATCTGGTAAATAGCATACTGTTCTTTGTATGATTTTTTCTTTGATTTCCGCATAAGACAATTCTGCTTGCTCCGGTTGGACAGGAATATCAACTTTTATCATAGCTTTTTTATTCTCAGATATACGGGCATCAGACTCTACGGGGACTTGTTGAATCTCACCGGTTATTTTTGTTATCCCTCGTTGTCCCTTGATTTTTGCTTGATTAGCAACAATAATAGTATGATAGTGTTGGTTCTCGCAATAATCATTGATCACACCTAATACATCTGCGCTACTCATTCTGCAGCGTTCTAAATCGTCAAAGACAAGAATAACCTCTTTTCCATCCATTTCCTTACTAATGGGGAAGAAAACAGAAGCATCAGTTTTTGCGATTCCCCGTATCCATCCTGGAAGAAAATCCATTTTTGAAAGCCATTCTTTACCCTGACCAATCTTTTCAGTAACTTTGTCAATACCTTTAATTTTGCAGTATTCAGCCATCCACTCACGTCGAACGGTGACATGGATTTCTTCGGGTAAGGTCATACCAAACAACGAAATTCGAAGAACGACTGATGTGTCAGCAAGTGCATCTTTCAACTCATGTTCAATTAGATGTGTCTTTCCACATCCCCATTCACCTGAAAGCAATAGTGCCCCTACAGGCTCACATTCGTGACAGTAATACACTAATTCTTCTACTGTTTTCATGAGGATAGTTGTCTCCTTCCAATCCGGTGTCAATTCATCTTCAAGTGATAAAAGCCGCATGAGAATATTCCCATACGGCTGCCTTGGTAGCACAAAGGCCTACCGTTAGTTAATTATACTGCGATTCAGCAAAAATTACAATATTAAGTCTGTGTTTATCGAAAAGACATGTTAAGAATGACAGGCTCGCCCCCTGCGCCGCAATAGACAAAGAATAAGAAAATCCCTCTGAAATCAACGATTTCAGAGGGGTTTTGGTCCGAGTGAGGTGACTTGAACACCCAACCTCGACATCCCAAATGTCGCGCCCTACCAGTTGAGCCACACCCGGATATTCAATTTCTGCCATGATACCATGGCGAGGGGTAAAAATAAAGATTTTTCTGTCTGTGGTCATTCCTGTGGTCAAAACCGCTTTTGTGCCGTTTTCGGCAATCGGGGAAAATCCCGTAAACGCAGGTGTCACAAGGCTTTCCGGCGTTTTGCCTTGCTCTACCCCGGATACCGCCACGGCACTCCCAAACCAGGCGCGATACCAACTTCGCTATACCCGGATAAAGATATGCCTCCCGCTTCCGGGCGGCATATCTACTATACCAGCTTTTTTCCTCGCTTGCAAGGGAAAAATTTGTCTTGGTGCCTTTTGTATTCCGGGGGCTTTTCCTCCCCCGCCGGATTACAGCCCCAGCGCCGCCTTCAGGGCGTCCACCCGATCGGTCTTTTCCCAGGCCACGCCCAGGTCCTCCCGGCCCATATGGCCGTAGGCCGCCAGCTTACGATAGATGGGCTTTTGCAGATCCAGATCGCGGATGATAGCCGTGGGCCGCAGGTCAAATACCTTCTCCACAGCCTCCTCCAGCTTATCGTCGGACACCTTGCCGGTGCCGAAGGTCTCCACCAGCACGCTTACAGGCCGGGCCACACCGATGGCGTAGGCCAGCTGCACCTGGCAGCGATCCGCCAGGCCCGCGGCCACTACATTCTTGGCCACCCAACGGGCTGCGTATGCGGCGCTGCGGTCCACCTTGGTGGGATCCTTGCCGGAGAAGGCGCCGCCTCCGTGGGGTGCGCTGCCGCCGTAGGTGTCCACGATGATCTTGCGTCCGGTGAGGCCGCTATCGCCCTGGGGACCGCCGATGACAAATCGGCCGGTGGGGTTCACATAGATCTTGGTGTTCTCGTCCAGCAGGTCGGCGGGCACGGTGGGCTTGATGACCAGCCGGATCATATCCTCGCGGATCTGCTCCAGAGATGCCTCAGCGGCGTGCTGGGTAGACAGCACCACGGTGTCCACCCGAACGGGCTTGCCGCTCTCATCGTACTCCACGGTGATCTGGGTCTTGCCATCGGGGCGCAGATAGTCAACCAAGCCCTGCTTGCGCACATCTGTCAGGCGCTTGGCCATTTTCTGCGCAATGGAGATCGCCAGGGGCATCAGCTCCGGGGTCTCATTGCAGGCGTAGCCGAACATCATACCCTGGTCGCCGGCGCCGTTGTCCAGGGCGGCATCGCCGGAGTTCTTGGCCTCCAAGCTCTTATCCACGCCCAAAGCGATGTCGCCGCTCTGCTCGTCGATATTGGTGATGACGGCACAGGTGTGGCCGTCGAAGCCGTACTTAGCCCGGTCGTAGCCGATGTCCAGCACCACCTGGCGGGCAATCTTGGGAATGTCCACATAGCAGTTGGTGGTGATCTCACCCATAATGTGGATCAGGCCCGTGGAGGCGCAGGTCTCGCAGGCCACGCGGCCATGGGGATCCTTCTCCAGAATCGCGTCCAAAACGGCATCGGAGATCTGATCGCAGATCTTATCGGGATGTCCCTCAGTAACGGATTCGGATGTAAATAATCTTCTTGCCATAATTTTTTGCTCCTTTTCGTATAATATTTTGCAAATCCCATACGATAGCATCAACTGACGGGGCAGATAGGGTTTTGGCAAGTCAAAGGGTACGTTTCCCTTGTCAGTCAATGTGGTCCGGAGCTATGAAAAAAACACGCTCCGACATTCGACGGATCGTGCTTCAAAATCGCTCCTCATCTGTCGAAGGACGAACGCGGGACTATCACTTCCGCATTCAGCATACTCGTCGGATTTGGCACCTTGCAGTGCAGGTTGCCGTGGTTTCATCGGGCCGTTCCCTCAACCACTCTTGATAAGGTATTCAGTTATCAGGGATTTGCTACGCTTATTATAACAGATGTCCCGCTTCCTTGTCAACGGCTGCCTCTCTCCTTTTTTAACAAAAAAAAACGCCGAAATATGCCTTTATACACAAAAATTATATTTCTTCCCTCTGCTTCCCATGGGCTACCGAGGCGCACAGCCCGGCAAAATACTTGTAAAAGGGCACCAGCATCTTGAAATTCTCCAAAATTTCCTCCGCCAGCTCCGGATGAAAAATTTTCTCGTCCAAAGGCAGCTCGTGGCTGAGAGTGATGGATTTCTTCTGAAACCATGGCCGCAGACGGTCGCTGATCTCCCCCCTGCTGCGGGCGTAGCTATCACCGTTGAGGGTGAACACATCCTGCTTTTCAAAGCCCCGCACCAGCTTCTCAAATTTCGCCGGATGTGCCTGCAGATCCCGGCGAAATGCCTCCATCAGCTCCGCCGGAGCCTGCCAGAAGCCCATGCCGTAGCTGTAATACTCCGGCGCGATCTCGAAGTAAAAGGTGGGCCGACCGGTCCAATCCTTATCCCCGGTGCGCACGCAGAACCACAGGTGGTCCTTGTAGGGTCCCCGGCCGAAAAGCCGCCGGGCATCCCGGTAAATGCGGCTTGTTTTCAGCATCAGCGGCTCCCGGGGCAGCATCGCCTGCACGCCCTCATAGACCTGCTCTCCCAGGGCCCGAGTGGGCTCCAGCAGTTGGGTCTGATACTGCTGCTTATGCTCTAAAAACCAGCCCCGCTCATTGTTAAAGCGGATGCCCCACATAAAGTCCACCGTTTCCTGCGTATAGCCCTGAAACATATGGCTCCCTCCTGTATGATCTGTAAATTTATAATAAGTATATCCCTTATCGCGGCAAAAAACAAGAGGACATTCCCGGCAAAGTAATGTGTCATTGTGAAGTCAGTGACCGATGTCAGAGAAAATCGTCGAAGCGCTACCCGTGCGGGAGGGGCAGAGCCCCTCCCCTACGCACCACCAGGAAATTCACCGCACCCCATGCAAAAAGCCTGTCATTGCGAAGCCGGTGCGCACACCGGCTGTGGCAATCCGTACTCCCCTGCGGGGATAACCTTTTCGGCGCACCGCACTCCTTGTATCGCGCCGGGCGGACAGAGTTGTCCGCCCATAAACCCTATTTTGTAGGGGCCGATGCCCACATCGGCCCGCCTTCATCAGTTACCAATCCATCCGTAGGGCGGGCTGACCACAGCCCGCCGCATACACCGCCCCCACGCAAAAGGACGGACGCCCCACAAGCGTCCGTCCTTCCCAATTCTGCAAAAATTATCTGTTGTTATATGCCTGAATGCCCAGTGCCAGCAAATCCATAGCCCGCTCCAGATCCGCCTGCTTGAGAACATAGGCAATACGGATCTCGTTGATGCCCTTGCCGGGGGTGGCATAGAATCCGCCGCCGGGAGCAAACATCACCGTGTCGCCGTGGTCGTCGAAGTGCTCCAGCAGCCAGATCTGGAACTTCTCCGCGTCGTCCACCGGCAGGGCGGCCATGGCGTAAAACGCACCCTTGGGGCACTCGCACACCACCCCGGGGATCTCCTTCAGCTTGCGCATCACCGTGTCCCGGCGGCGCTTGTACTCGTCCCGGACGGCGGCGAAATACGCCGGTCCCACATCGTACAGGGCGGCGGAGGCCACCTGGTCGATGGTGGGCACGCACAGGCGGCACTGGGCGTACTTCATGGCGTGGGCCATCAGCTCCTTATTCCGGGAAATGAGGCAGCCAATGCGCGCGCCGCAGGCGGAAAAGCGCTTGGAAACAGTGTCGATAACAATGACATTCTCCGCCGCATCCTCAAATTCACCCAGAGACTGCAGCGGCTCCCCGGCGTACACAAACTCCCGGTACGCCTCGTCGCCGATGATAAACAGGCCATGCTCCTTGGCAATATCCACCATCATGCGCATCTCCTCCGGGGTCAGCACAGTGCCGGTGGGGTTGCCGGGGTTGGTGCACATAATGGCCCGGGTATGCTCATTGATCTCCGCCTCGATTTTTTGGCGATCAGCGTAGTGATAGCCCTCCTCCGGGCAGGTGGGGATGGGATGGATGGCCGCACCGCAGGTGCAGACCATGGTGTTATAGTTGGGATAGAAGGGCTCGGGGATCAGAATCTCGTCCCCATCGTCCAGGATGCAGTTCATGGCGATCTGCAGGGCCTCGGAGCCGCCGTTGGTGATGAGGATGTCAGCCGGAGCAAAGTGCATATCCAGCTTGGCGTAGTAGCCGCGGATGGCCTCAATGAGCACCGGCATACCGGGAGACGGGGCATACTCCAGCACCGGCTGGTCGAAATGCTTCACCGCGTCAAAATAGGCCTTGGGCGTCTCAATGTCGGGCTGGCCGATATTCAGATGATAGATTTTCTTGCCTTTTTCCTGGGCCGCCACCGCATAGGGATGGAACTTCCGCATAGGGGATAGGCCGCACTTTTCCACTTTCGTTGAAAACTTCATACTTGCTCCTCCTATTTTTCTTCACACGGAGAAATACTCTCTCCTTTTGTATCATACTCCGTCCGGCCCCAAATAACAAGCCATAAATCCTCCAAAAAAGCGCCACAAGGGTTTTTCCCTTGTGACGCTCTAAAAAGCCTCGCAGAGTTTACCGCCCGCAGGCGGCAAAAAATTGGAATCATTTTTCACCGCGACATGCGCGTGGGGAAAAATACCGCTCAGCCTGCAAGTGTGGAATTTTGAGCCTAAGGCTCAAAATTATGCGCGCAGCAGGCTGCAAGTCCCTTGGCAGAAAAATTGAAAATTTTTCGCCAGCATTTTTTAGCCCATCTGCCGTCTGCGGGAGAGGTTCACGGTGCCGTCCTGCATATCGTTCAAGGAATCCAGGCTCTTGCCGGTGCCCTGGGCCACACAGGAGATGGCATCCTCGGCCACCATGGTATGGATCCCCGTCCGTGCCTCCACCAGCTGGGCAAAGCCCTTTACCAGGCTGCCGCCGCCGGTCATGACGATGCCGTTGTTGGAGATGTCGCCCACCAGCTCGGGAGGCGTGCGCTCCAGCACGCTGTGAATGGCCTCCAGGATCCGCTCCACCGGCTCCTCAAACGCCTCCAGCATTTCAGAGGAATGAACGGTGATGGTCTTGGGCAGGCCCGTCACCAGGCAGCGGCCCTTCACATCAATGCTGGCGTCCTCCTCCTGGGGATAGACGCAGCCGATCTCGATCTTCATCTGCTCGGCTGTGCGCTCACCCACCAGCACATTGTGCTTGCGGCGCATATACTTCACCACAGCCTCGTTAAACTGGTCGCCGGCCACCTTGATGGAGGCAGACTCCACCACACCGGACAGGCTGATAACGGCAATATCGCTGGTGCCGCCGCCGATGTCCACCACCATGTGGCCGTCAGGCAGGGCAATGTCAATGCCGGCGCCGATAGCCGCGGCCACAGGCTCCTCAATGAGATACACCCGCCGGGCGCCGGCCTGAATGCCGGCATCCACCACGGCGCGCTCCTCCACCTCGGTGATGCCGGAGGGCACGCAGATGATGATGCGGGGCTTGAAGAAGTAGCTGCCGCCGGAAACCTTGCGCATAAATTCCTTGAGCATCCGCTCGGTCATATCGTAGTCGGAGATGACGCCCTCCCGCAGAGGACGAATGGCCACGATGTTGCCGGGGGTACGCCCCAGCATGGCCTGAGCGTCGGCGCCCACCTTCAGGAGCTTGCCGGTATTCTTGTCGATAGCCACCACGGACGGCTCATTGAGCACAACGCCCTTGCCCTTTACATACACCAGAACGGAGGCCGTTCCCAGATCGATACCAATATCTTTTCCCCATGCACACATAGCTTTGCACCTCATCATTTCGTCAAAATATGGCAGCGGCGCGAAAAACGCCGATTCTCACCTAAAGTAGTATTATAAAGTGTCTGTTTTCATTTTGCAAGCGATTCCCAAGTTTTTTTCAAATTGTTCCCATTTATTTACAAAATAGTCACCATTAGCCACAGGGGCACCGTCACCACCGCGCACAGGGTGGACAGCATCACGCACCGGGTGGCCAGGCCCCAATCTCCGCCATACTGCCGGGTAAACAGGGCGCAGCAGGTGCCCCCCGGCATGGCCGACAGCAGCACCAGGGTCTGCCCCACATCCGTCAGCTGGCCCAGGCACAGCCGCCACAGTCCCAGCACCGCCGCCGGAATTACGAAAAGCCGCAGGGCCGTTAAAATCCAGGCTTTTTTATCCCGCACCAGGGCCTTCAAATCCCCCTCGCCCAGCTGTGCGCCCACCAAAAGCAGCACCATAGGCGCTGTGGCGTCCGCCGCCATGGACAGGGCCTCCGCCGCAAAGTCCGGCAGCGTAAGGCCTGTTGCAAACAGCAAAAAGCCAATGGCCACTCCTGCCAGCCCCGGGGACAGAAGTCCCCGCAGGGCCGCCTGCCGGGGCCTTCCGCAGCCGGTCTGAATGAGCAAAATCCCCACGGTAAAAATGAGCACGTCATTTACCAGCTCCACAATGGACGCTAAAAACAGCATCTCCTCCCCCAGCAGCAATCTGATGAGGGGCATGCCAATGAGGCCGGTGTTGGCAAATGCGGCCGCAAAAACGAGAATACCACCCGGCACACTGCCTATTTTACCCACCTTCAACCAGATCCATGCGCACACTGCGCCCACCGCGATGACCACCAGCGCCCATAGGGCCGCCTGGCCCGCTTGCCGCACCAGCTCCCGGCTGGCCTGCACCTGAGCCATAGCGTCCACCACCATGGCCGGCCACAGAAAATTCACCAGCACAGAGGACAATCCTTTCACCTGCCGGCCCGTGAGGATTTTTTTCTTTGTGAGCAGAAAACCAGGCACAGCCAGCAGCAAGAACACACCTACAGAGGAAACGGCCTTCAAAAACGCCTGTGTCTGCATGGTTTATTTGTCCCTCTCTGTCGCCGCCAGGGTCAGGCACAGCACGTCCGCGGCCCCGGCCTCCTTCAGCACCCGCACGCACTCGGCCAGGGTCGCCCCGGTGGTGCGGATGTCGTCAATGAGCAGCAGGCGCTTTCCCGCAAATCTCTCCGGCTTCACCGCCTCATACACGCCCAGCACGTTAGCCCGACGCTCCTCGGGGCTGTCGATGCCGGATTGGGCGGGATTGTCCACCACCTTACGCAGAGTCTCCAGAGGCTCCGTATGCCAATCCACACACATAGACCCCGTCAGATACCTGGCCTGATCGAAGCCCCTCTTTTTCAGGCGTTTCTTGCTCACCGGCACCCAGGTGATGGCGTCAAACTCCCCGGAAAAGTGCTCTGCAGCGCACTGGGCCATAAGGCTGCCAAAGCATTCCAGGGCGCCGACCTTTCCGCGGAATTTGAAGTTCAGTATCGCCTGGCGCACCGGCCCCTCATAATAAAACGGTGCGGCACACCGGGCAAAGGCCGTCTCCTCCACGGCATGCTCCCCGGTAAAGGGCAAGGTCTCGCTGCAATGCTCACACAGCAGCTTCTTTCCTGCCACCGCGCCGCAGAAGGGACAGCGCCGGGGCATGAGGAAATCCAGTATACCCCGTGCGGCTTTATCCAGTGAATTGTTGATGTCTAGTAGATTCATTCTCCTGTTCCTCCGAATTTCAGTCTCCTGCGCAGGCCGCTGTAGCGCCGGGCCCGGCGGTCATTTTCCGCCATTTGGCCGGGGATAGTATCGTCCCCCACTATGATAAGCAGCTCTCTGGCCCTGGTCATAGCGGTATACAGCACCCCTCGCACCAGCAGCCCCGGGGCCGCCGGGGCCGCCAGGAGGATCACCGCCTTGTACTCGCTCCCCTGGGCCTTATGGACCGTGATGGCATAGGCCATGTCCAGCTGGTGCAGCAGGTCTGCGGTATAGCTCACAGTGCGGTCGTCAAACCGCAGGGTAATGAGCTCCCCGGATGGATCGATCTCCTCCACGGTACCCACGTCGCCGTTGAAAATGCCGGTGCCCACGGTGCCGTCGTCCTTTTCCCACAGCACATCGTAGTTGTTTTTCGTCTGCATCACCCGATCCCCCTCCCGGAAGATCAGGTCTCCGAAGGCCTTCTCGTTTTTGCCCGGCCCCGGCGGATTCAGTGCCGCCTGGAGGCAGCGGTTTAAGTACACCGTGCCGCACTCGCCCTTGCGGGTGGGAGTCAGCACCTGGATGTCCTCCGGGGCAATACCCATTTTCTCCGGCAGCCGGGTCTTGCACAGCTCCACCACCGTGCTCACCATCCGCTCCGGTACCCGCCGGCACAGGAAGAAGAAGTCTCCCCTGTTGGTTTTCAGGTCCGGCCCCACGCCGCCGTTGACCAGATGGGCATTACGGATGATGTAGGACTCATCCGCCTGGCGGAACACCTCCGTCAGGGCCACCATTGGGATGCGCCCGCTGCGGATGAGGTCGCCGAACACATTTCCCGCCCCCACAGAGGGCAGCTGGTCCGCATCGCCGATCATTACCAGGCGGCACCCGGGCCGCAGGGCCGAGAGCATCGCCTGCATCAGCGGCAGATCCACCATGCTCATCTCGTCCACCAGCACAGCCTCCGCCTCCAGAGGGTCACTCTGCCCTTTTTTGAAGGTCACCTGCCCCGTCAGGTCGTTGTAGCTCATGCCCAGGCATCTATGGATGGTCTGTGCCTCCCGCTCACATAGCTCGCCCATACGTTTGGCCGCCCGGCCCGTGGGAGCCAGCAGCAGGATGTCCAGGCCCATCTGTTCAAATAGCCTCACAATGGCCCGGGTGGCGGTGGTCTTTCCCGTGCCGGGCCCGCCGGTGAGCAGCAGCACCCCGGATTGAGCCGCTAGGGTCACCGCCTCCCTTTGCAGCGGTGCGTAGCGGATGCCCTGAGTCATCTCCATTTCCCGGATGATCTTATCCACATTCCCCCGCTTTTCATAGGGAAAGGCCAGCATGGATAGGAGCTTGTCCGCCACAAAGCACTCCGCCCCATATAGCTCCGGGGTGTAGCAGGCCAGGACACCCGCCACCTGCTCCTGGCATACAGCACCCTTTTCCTCCATGGCGTCCAGGCAAATTTCCACCTGCTCGGCCTCCACGCCGATGAGCTGTGCCGCCGCGTAAATCAGCTTCTCCCGGGGCAGGAACACATGGCCGTTGCCCTGGTTATACTCCAGCTCATACACCAGCGCCGCCTGGGTGCGGCAGGCGCTGTCGCCGTCAAAGCCCATGCTCAGAGCCATCTCGTCCGCCACGGAAAAATCCACCCCGAACTGCTGCCGGGTCAGCAGATACGGGTCCTCCCGCAGCTTTTCCAGAGCCTGGGCCCCATAGATGCGGTGGGCCTGCACCGCCAGATGCACCGGCAGATCGTACCGGGCCATAAACTCCATGGTCCGCCGCAGACCCGTCAGCTCCCGGAAAGCCTGGGACAGCTCCATGGCCTTCTTAGCGGTAATGCCCTTAATGCGGCTGAGCCGTTCCGGCTCCTCCTCCAATACTCGGAGGGTATCGGCGCCGAAGGCGTCCACCATTCGCTCCGCCGTGGCCTGGCCCACCCCCTTGAGGATACCGGAGGCCAGATAGCAAACCATCTCCGCCTCGTCCCGGGGCAGGCGGCGCTCCGCCTGCTCGCAGGTGATCTGCGGGCCGTAGAGGGGATGGGTGACCCACACCCCGGTGATGGTCATCCCCTCCCCGGGGGCGGCGTAGGGGATGCACCCCACCACCGTCACCACCTCTCCCAGCTCCGTCAGCAGGGATAGCACCGTATACCCATTTTCCTCATTCTGGAAGATCACCGATTGAACGGTTCCCTCCACAGTGCATCGCTCACCCATATTTTTTCCTCTCTACTCTATGATCTGCTCCAGTTCTTCCCTCTCCAGCACCGTCACCTTGGGAAACCGCCTGGTCAAAAGCTCCGCTCGGCGCATTCCCTCGGTGCTGAGACCGCAATCCACAATGAATATCTCGGCCGTCCGGCCCAGCTGCGGGCGCATCTCGTGCAGCGTGCGCACCCAGCCCTCCAGGGCCTCTCCGCCGCCGCAGACCGGCAGCACCAGCGTCGCCG
>ULVV01025656.1_pt1 | contig 13064 bp, 16 predicted proteins | sample 1959761 | NCBI WGS metagenome assembly ULVV01 (sample SAMEA4835795, study PRJEB28245) | human gut metagenome | biome: gut microbiome; material: fecal sample | place: Denmark | collected 2008
ACCGACCAGACTCTGCAGATCTTCCGCCATCCCGGTGACCATACCGTACAGGTTAGAAACCGTCAGTGTGGGGCGCGTACTGGTGCCTTTGCCATTCAGTTCAAAACCACTCCCCTGAATGGGATACGGCTGATACTGTCGCCCCTGCCAGGTGACCGGCTCACCTTTTTCGTTCTGCTCATTACAGAAAAAATAACGTTCTCCACCGACCTCTGTCAGGTCGATTTCCCAGAGCACCACGCTGGCCGACTGCTCCGCACGGGTGCATTCATTCAGTGTTTCCTGCCGGATATCCTGCATCAGTTCACCACCTGTTCAAACTCTGCGCTGAACTCAACACGCAGCATACTGACCCGCGACGACCATTTTGCGCAGGTCACCTTTATCTGCCGCCACTCATAAGGCGGCGTCCACAGAAAGGCTTTCCAGCCCCCGTGCTCAGCCAGAAACGACTCCAGCGCCGTGGCCTCCCAACGGGGAACAGAAAGCGTCACGCTGTACGTTTTCAGGTCGGCATTCAGCCCGGCAGGCGCTCGCTGGGAATAGCCATCACCAAAGCGCACTTTCCTGACGGAAGGGGCCGAAGCCACATCCATACCGGGCTTCACTTTCCAGCGGAAGGTCTTCATCGTTCACCTCCGGAGAACAGACCACCATCGCGCATCTGTGCCTGAATTTCATCACGGGCACCCTTGCGGGCCATGTCATACACTGCCTTCATCATCTGTGGACCTGGCAGACCATTCGTACCGTCGTTCTGAATCACCACGTGATTGTTCTGATTAAAATTAATGCCTTCAGCCCGCCCACATAACCACCTTCCGCATAGCCCCGCATCAGGCGGTACAGGTTGCCGACACCAATTCGGCTGGTTGCCTCCTTCGTGAAGACAAATTCACCACGGTGAACAATCCCCGCTGGCTCATATTTGCCGCCGGTTCCCGTAAATCCTCCGGTTGCAAAATGGAATTTCGCCGCAGCTGCCTGAATGGCTGTACCGCCTGATGCGGATGCGCCGCCACCAACAGCCCCGCCAATGGCGCTACCGATACTCCCGACAATCCCCACCATTGCCTGCTTAAGCAGAATTTCTGTCATCATGGACAGCACGGAACGGGTGAAGCTGCGCCAGTTCTGCTCACTGCCGGTCAGCATCGCCGCCATATTCTGCGCAATACCATCAAAGGTCTGCGTGGCTGCACTTTTAACCTGCGACATACTGTCCGTGGCGCTCTCTTCCCACTCACTCCAGCCGGACCTGAGGCCTGCCATCCAGCTCCCGCGAAGCTGGTCTTCAGCCGCCCAGGTCTTTTTCTGCTCTGACATGACGTTATTCAGCGCCAGCGAATTATCGCCATACTGTTCCTTCAGGCGCTGTTCTGTGGCTTCCCGCGCTGCCTGCCGGTCAGTAAGCCCCCGGTTTTTCGCCTCAATGGCTGCCCGTTTTGCCCGTTGTTGCTGTGCGAACTTATCCGCCTGCTGCGCCAGCGCGTTCAGGCGCTCCTGATACGTAACCTTGTCGCCAAGTGCAGCCAGCTGGCGTTTGTACTCCAGCGTCTCATCTTTATGCGCCAGCAGGGATTTCTCCTGTGCGGACAGCTGGCGACGTTGCGCCGCCTCCTCCAGTACCGCGAACTGACTCTCCGCCTTCCACAAATCCCGGCGCTGCTGGCTGATTTTCTCATTTGCTCCGGCATGCTTCTCCAGCGTCCGGAGTTCAGCCTGAAGCGTCAGCAGGGCAGCATGAGCACTGTCTTCCTGACGATCGCCCGCAGACACCTTCACGCCGGACTGTTTCGGCTTTTTCAGCGTCGCTTCATAATCCTTTTTCGCCGCCGCCATCAGCGTGTTGTAATCTGCCTGCAGGATTTTCCCGTCTTTCAGTGCCTTGTTCAGTTCTTCCTGACGGGCGGTATATTTCTCCAGCGGCGTCTGCAGGCGTTCGTAAGCCTTCTGCGCCTCTTCGGTATATTTCAGCCGTGATGCCTCAGACTCGGCCCAGTCCTTTGCTGCCATCTCTCTGGCCTTTTCAAGATCGGCCTGCAACGTGGCGGCTGAAAGCCCAAGTTGCGCATTCGCTCTGTCCTCCCATGCTCCCCGGAGATTGGCAAGAAATGCTGAGGTTTTACCGCGCCGGTGGCTCCGGCTCTGATACCACTGCCATTTTTTGTCCGCCTCATCAAAAGCCTTTTCTGCTTTCTCCAGCATTCCCTGGGCAGTGTCCGGGCGACCAATATCCAGCACCGAATCCCACATGGATTTGAATGCCCGTGCTGTCCTGTCTGCCCAGGTCTCCAGCGTGCCCATGTTCTCTTTCAGGCGGCGGGTCTGGTCATCAAACCCTTTCGTTGCGGCCTCGTTCGCCGCCTGCAATGCCCCGGCTTCATCTCCGGAACGCTGCAACTGAGCAACATACGCAATCTGCTCCGCCGTCACGTTATGGAACTGACGTGCCATCGCTGTCAGTCCCGACGTCGGGTCTGTGGTCAGCTTCCCGAAGGCTTCAGCGACCTTGTCCACCTCCACGCCGGATGCAGAGGAGAAACGCGCCACACTCTGGCTGATCGCCTCAAACTGCTCACCACCACGCACACCGGCATTCACCAGCGCCGTCAGTGACTCGCTGGTCTGGTTAAACGTCAGCCCTGCCGCCTGCCCGGCTCTGGACAGGGCCAGAATACGATCTGCCGTCAGTCCCGCCTGATTGCCGGAAAGGACCAGCGTTTTGTTGAAATCGGACAGGGTTGAGTTGCCCTGATACCAGGCATACGCCAGCGCACCGGTCGCCACCGCCAGCGAGGTGGCCCCCACCATCGGCAGGGTGATCGCACCGGCAAGCCCCCTGAACATGGGGATCATCCCGCCGAAGGAGTCCTTAACCTGACCACCCTGTTGCAGCAGGATCAGCCACGGACTTTGCCCGCCTGCAAGCTGCGTGGCCACGTCGGTGAACTGTGCAGGCAGCATACGCATGGCGGCTTTATACTGCCCGACGGAAATCCCCGCTTTCTGTGCAGCCAGCGCCTGTCGGCTCAGCGACTGTTCAACGACTGCCGCTGTTTTTTTCGCATCAGTTTCCGTACCGGAAAAATGACGCCTGACTCTGGCCATCTGCTCGTCAAATCTGGCCGCATCCAGACTTAAATCAACGACCAGATCGCCTACCGGTTCAGCCATACCGGACTCCTCCTGCGATCCCTTCTGATACTGTCATCAGCATTACGTCATCCTCCGTCATGTCCGCCACATCCGGGGAAGCGGGGATAACTTCATTCCCGTCCGGGCCAAAACGAACGCCTCCGGCAAGCCCTGCCGCTTTCTGCATCAGCACATCATCTTCAGTCTCTTCGTCAGCCTCGCGCCGGTTCAGCAGACTGAAATCCAGCGGATGCATATCCGGATCGCTGAAAAACAGGCTGAGCACGGTGTACGTCAGCCCGGAAAAGTGCATATCCAGCAGAACATCATGAAAATAATGGGTACTGTAAAAGCGGTGCCAGTCGGCATACTCCGTGGATGACATCCCGGCAAGCATGGCGCGCCAGTCGGGTCGCCCCATCTCACGCGCCAGTTTCAGGGCAAAACTCAGCTCACCGTCGAACACTTTCCCGCAGAAACAGGCTCTGCTGGCCCGGCGTCATCTGCCTGTTCAGGGGCATCATTCACCACAAACTCATACATACCGGACAGCCGGTACACCACGTTTTCAGCATGAGAAATTGCCTCTGTAGGCCAGGTGGTAAGCACTTCCTGCTCAATCTGTTTAACGGCTTCATTCATGGAAGGCTGCTTTGTCTTCTGCGGATGGTTATGCCACAGGGACATCGCCACCAGAAACGCGCCGGTTCTGATGGCGTCTTCCACAGTAAACTTCCGGTTGCTGTCTGACTCCGCCTGTTCTGCCTGCCGTTTCATCAGGGCGAGATGCTCAATACGCTGCAGGGCTGACAGTTCAGAAAGCGTGACGGTCACACCGTTATGTTCAAATGATTCGGTTTTCAGGAACATCGCTGACTCTCCGGATTAACTGGCGGTGACGTTGATTTCTGCAACCGCAGCAAGTTCACCATTACCGGATACGACCGGAATGTTGACCTTGCCTGCAGCAACACCTTTCACGGTGATGGTCATACCACTGACCGACACGGTGGCTTTTGTTTTATCCGCTGACACCGCACGGAAGCTCTTGTCGGTTGCGCCTTCCGGCTGGAATGCCACGGTCAGCGTGGTGCTCTTCCCTTTCACTACGGAAGCGCTGGCTGGCGTCACGGTCATACCGGTTGCCGCTGTTACCGTGCTGCGATCTTCTGCCATCGACGGACGTCCTACGTTGGTGACTTTCACCGTGCGGGTGATCACGTCCTTCGCCGTCACCGCCTTACCGATACTGCTGACCCAGCCGCGGAACACATCGACCGTGCCGTTCGGGAAGCGGATTTTATAGGCACGGGTATCACCTTCATTAAACCACGCCAGCAGCGCCTGCTGCCCCTGCTCTCCGGGCATCCACGCCAGCGTGAAGCTGGTATCTCCGGCAGATTTCTGCCCCTGTCCGGTCGCGGTCCAGTCCGCATCTTCATCATCGAGATAACTGTCGTCATAGGACTCAGCGGTCAGTTCGCCGGGCGTCAGGTCTTTAACCTTTGCCAGACGCGACCAGTCATTGTCTGAAAGCGGGTTTGCATAAGGGTCGCCGCTCCCGTTATAAACCCACAGTGTGGTCCCGGCCCCTTTCACCGGTGCCAGAGGATTTGGTGTTGGCATATCGTCCTCACATTTCATAGGTAATGACATAAGTCAGATCGGCTGAACTCCACAGGCCCGCATCATCGTCGCGCCGGTAGTCATAGCCACTGGCCACCATACTGGTGATCAAATCTGACAGTGCCGGGATATCGCTCATCACCGGATAAATCCGGGACTCCATCCACGCATCCAGCTCTGAATCCGGCACCTGAGCAGGCAGGAAAACTTCAATATGCAGCTCCGCCTGCCAGGTATCGCTGTCCAGCTCTTCGCCCGTGTATTCAGCGCCGGTGAGATAAACGGCAATTGCCGGAAAATCTTCCTCATCAAAAACAGCGGGGCGACCATCAAAAAGCGTCGCCCCGGTGTCATGCTTCTCCAGTGCATCCAGTACGGCTGCACGGAGTTCAGTATGTTTCATCGCTTTATTACCATCCTCAGTTGATGCTGCAGCGCATAGCCCAGCTCTTTCGGAAGACGTTCACGCCGTATCCGCTCAATATTCTGTTTAAACGCCGTGGTCAGCGGCACCGCCATCGGGATTTTCACCACATCAATGGGGTAACGGTTTTTCCCGGCCACACGCTGCATGACATGCCACCGGCCATTTTTCAGTTGCTGAATAAACGCGCCGGGAATACGACGGTTTCCCACCACAAGCACGCTGCCGCCACCTTTCAGGGATGAACGCTGCCCCTTTTTACGACGCCTGCGGCGGGACAGGACAACCCGCGCATTACCCAGCTTGATTACGGGCAAATCCCCCCGGTTAACCCTGATTCTGGCCTGCGGATTTTTGACCGTGGCCCTTTTCAGCCTGGCCCTTTCCTTTACCAGTTTCCGGCGTACCTTTGTCTCACGGGCAACCTGTGACGCAGACTGCGATATCGCGGATGACGCAACGCGGTTAATGGCCATTGCGGCGGCACCAGGCACCGCCGTTTTGCTGATACGGCTGAGGTTTTCAACGGCCTGCTCAAGACCTTTTATGGCCATACATCCCCCTTTCAGCGGCGACGGTTAACGGCAGGCGGCACGCCACGCCCAAGCCAGAGATGACAGCTTCCGCCATCATCCGGCGAAACCCGGTCTATCCAGAAGTTTTCCTCACCGATGGTCAGCGTGTCTCCACGCCGCAGCTGCCGCACCTCATCAGTCCGGACAAACAGGGACGGGCTGGAGCCTTCAACGCGCACGCCCTGTCCGGCATAGCTGATATTTTCAGGGTCATCAAAAACACCACGTATCACAGCACCGGACTGCTCACCGGATGTCATGGTGGCTGACGTTCCCATGTACCCGCGTATCGTTTCATCGGCGCGGGCAATGGCAGCATCGAACAGGTTATCGAAATCAGCCACAGCGCCTCCCGTTATTGCATTCTGGCCAGGCCGCGCGCTGTCATTTCGGCTGCCACACCGGCAGAGACACGAAACGCCGTTCCCGGCAGCACAAATGCCACAGGTTCATCCCGCGTGGCGTGAAGTGCATCAGTATGCAGCTTCACCAGTGCCACGACCGTGACCAGTTCAGACGTATCCAGAATCACGGTATCCGGCTGCGCTGATCCCACCTCATTTTCATGTCCGGTCAGCACATTTTCCCGGCTGAGAGGGGTGTCCTGACCGGCAGTTTCATCCGTGTCATCAAGCTCCTCTTCCAGCTCTGCCACACGGAGCGCCAGTTCTTCTTTCGTCCCCGTCAGGCTGACATCACGGTTCAGTTGTTCACCCAGCGAGCGGAGACGGGCAATCAGTTCATCTTTCGTCATGGACTCCTCCACAGAGAAACAATGGCCCCGAAGGGCCATGATTACGCCAGTTGTACGGACACGAACTCATCAGGGTCAGCCAGCAGCATCAGCGGTGCTGACTGAATCATGGTGAACTCACGCGCCGGATCGCCGGTGGTCACCCAGTTTTTCGGGTAACGGGCAGAGGCGTTAATGCCTTCGCGCTGTGCGTCCGCATCCTGAATGCAGCCATAGGTGCGCAGACCGCGTGCCTGAGTGTTCCCCAGCACCATCGTGTTGTCCGGCAGGAAGTTCTTTTTGACGCCGTTTTCCACGTACTGTCCGGAATACACGACGATGGCCACATCGCCATACATTCCCTTATAGGACACCGCTTTGCCCAGGTCTTTTACCGCTGTCTCCAGCTCGGAATGAGAGCCGCGACGGGTATCCAGCTTCTCCCTGACGGCTTTGAAGGAACGGAACAGCGCCCAGCCTTTCGGATCAAACACGATGATATTCACCACACCGCTGGCGTTCAGCGCGTAGGCTTCGATATCGTCGGTCGGGTCATACGTGGACTTGTCACGCTTGCTCCACTCCGTACCGCCGGACTGCGTGATGTTATTTGCCTCACTGCGCCCCATATCCACTTCAACCGGATCGAAGGCTTCACCGGTCATGGTGTATTTGCCCTTAAGCACGGCAGAAACTGCCTGCATCTCTTCGACCTGAGCAATGGCCAGCTCTTCGTCTCGCATGTTCTGCAGGATGATGCGACGGCGGCGGTAAGCCGGGTCCGCCAGATTCTGTGGATCTTCATCCGGCAGGCGACGCAGGGTCATCTGCGGATTCACCTCATGCTTGGGCTTGACATATCCCGGTGTAAATTCAGAGGTGGAGCCGCCACGGGAGCGGATAACCTCACCGGAAACAATCGGCGAAACGTACAGCGCCATGTTTACCAGTCCCGGAATTTGTGAGAGATAGACTTTCTCCGTGGTGAAGGGATAGCTCTCACGGAAAAAGAGACGCAGAAACAGCGGATCAAACTTAAATTTCTTCTCATTTGCCGCCAGCAGCTGGGCGGTTGTGTACATCGACATAAAAAAATCCCGTAAAAAAAGCCGCACAGGCGGCCTTTAGTGATGAAGGGTAAGGTTAAACGATGCTGATTGCCGTTCCGGCAAACGCGGTCCGTTTTTTCGTCTCGTCGCTGGCAGCCTCCGGCCAGAGCACATCCTCATAACGGAACGTGCCGGACTTGTAGAACGTCAGCGTGGTGCTGGTCTGGTCAGCAGCAACCGCCAGAATGCCAACGGCAGCACCGTCGGTGGTGCCATCCCATGCAACCAGCTTACGGGTGGAGGTGTCCAGCATCAGCGGGGTCATTGCAGGCGCTTTCGCACTCAATCCGCCGGGCGCGGTTGCCGTATGTGCCGGGTCACTGTTGCCCAGCGGCTGGTAATGGGTAAAGGTTTCTTTGCTCGTCATAAACATCCCTTACACTGGTGTGTTCAGCAAATCGTTAACGGCATCAGATGCCGGGTTACCTGCAGCCAGCGGTGCCGGTGCCCCCTGCATCAGACGATCCAGCGCAGTGTCACTGCGCGCCTGTGCACTCTGTGGTGCAGCTGCCAGAATGCGGCGGGCCGTTTCCACGGTCATACCGGGGGTTTCGGCCAGCACGCGTGCCTGTTCTTCGCGTCCGTGAGCCTCCTCACAGTTGAGGATCCCCATAATGCGGCTGTTTTCTGCCGCAACCGCTGCGGTGATCTGCGCGTTCACATCCGGCTGCGCCGCGCTGGCATTTTTGCCCTCCGTCGCTTGCACCACGTCAGTAACGTCAGCCTGCGAAGCAGTGGCTGAAACAGTTGTTGATTGAGTCTCTTTGGTCATTCGCCCTCCTGAGAGACGGGATTTACGTGTATCCAGTGCATCACGCATGACGGTGATCGCATCGGTACTGTTAACAAGTTCATCAGCCAGTCCGGCATCAATGGCCTCCTGACCGCTGTACACTGCAGCCTCGGTATCCAGCACAGCCTGCACGGACAGGCCGGTATATGCCGATACCTTCTGTGCAAACATCCGGCGGGTTGCATCCATCCGGGACTGCAGTGTCTCCCGGACGTCATCCGGAAGATGGCTGTAGGGGTTGCCATCCACCTTATGGCTGCCGCTGTAAATCAGCGTGATTTCCACGCCCTGTTTCTCCAGCGCAGCACCGTAATTACTGTGAGCCATCATGACGCCGATGGAGCCTGTCCGGGCGGTCTGCGTGACCAGACGCCGGGAGGCGGCACTGGCAAGCAGCTGACCTGCGCTGCAGTTCATGTCATTGGCCAGCGCCCATACCGGCTTTATGTCACGCACACGGGCGATGATGTCAGCGCAGTCAAATGCCCCTGCCACCATTCCGCCGGGCGTGTCCATATCCAGCAGAATGCCGTCCACCATCGGGTCACTGGCAGCCTGTTGCAGACGGGCGATAATGCCGTTGTAACCGGTCATCCCCGAATACGGCTGCAGCGCTCGCGTCCGGCTGACCAGCGTGCCGGACACCGGCAGCACGGCGATGCCGTTCATGACCTGATAACTGCGGGCCTGTCGTGGTCCGTCATCATTAACGGATAACGCCAGCGTCGCGGGTGCCTCCTGGGCAGTCAGGCTGTCGCCGGACACCGCATCCGTCAGGCGGCTGATCCCAAGCTGGCCTGCAAGCGCACAAAAGAAAACCCGCGCATAGGCGGGTTCAAGCATCAGCGGCTCATTAAAAGCCATGCTGGCAATATGCGGGAGATTACGCAGCTCTGCTGTCACTCTTCTCCTCCTCTGTTGATTGTCGCAGCCCGGATTCAAATGCTGCAGCCGCCCAGGCGGGCGGTTTAAGACCGGCTGCGCGGCGCTCCATCGTTTCACGGACCTGCTGGGCAAAAATTTCCTGATAGTCGTCACCGCGTTTCGCGCACTCTTTCTCGTAGGTACTCAGTCCGGCTTCTATCAGCATCACCGCTTCCTGTACTTCTTTCAGACCATCGATGGCCATACGACCGGAGCCTATCCAGTCACAGTTCCCCCAGGCGCTGCGGGCTTCCTGAAAGCTGAAACGCGCTTTTGAAGGTAACGTCACCACGCGGCGAACGATGGCCTCTTCCAGCCAGCACAGAAACATCTGGCTCGCCTGACGGGATGCGACGAATTTTCGCCGCCCCATAAAGTACGCCCACGACTCGTTCGCACTGGCCCGTGCCGTGGAGTAGCTCATCTGGGCGTAATTCCGGGAAAGCTGCTCATACGAGACACCCAGCCCGGCAGCGATATACCGCAACAGTGACTGCTCAAACACGGAGTAGCCGTTATCCGTATCCTGAGCCGTCTGCAGGTTCAGTGAGTCACCCGGCATCAGGTGCGGCACTTTTGCGCCTCCCAGCCGGACCGGTGCTGCGGCGTAATACGCGGCAATTTCACCAATCCAGCCGGTCAGCTTGTCCCGCTGCTCCTGACTGTTCGCGCCCAGAATAAAATCCATCGCTGACTGCGTATCCAGCTCACTCTCAATGGTGGCGGCATACATCGCCTTCACAATGGCGCTCTGCAGCTGCGTGTTCTGCAGCGTGTCGAGCATCTTCATCTGCTCCATCACGCTGTAAAACACATTTGCACCGCGAGTCTGCCCGTCCTCCACGGGTTCAAAAACGTGAATGAACGAGGCGCGCCCGCCGGGTAACTCACGGGGTATCCATGTCCATTTCTGCGGCATCCAGCCAGGATACCCGTCCTCGCTGACGTAATATCCCAGCGCCGCACCGCTGTCATTAATCTGCACACCGGCACGGCAGTTCCGGCTGTCTCCGGTATTGTTCGGGTTGCTGATGCGCTTCGGGCTGACCATCCGGAACTGTGTCCGGAAAAGCCGCGACGAACTGGTATCCCAGGTGGCCTGAACGAACAGCTCACCGTTAAAGGCGTGCATTGCCACACCTTCCCGAATCATCATGGTAAACGTGCGTTTTCGCTCAACGTCAATGCAGCAGCAGTCATCCTCGGCAAACTCTTTCCATGCCGCTTCAACCTCGCGGGAAAAGGCACGGGCTTCTTCCTCCCCGATGCCCAGATAGCGCCAGCTTGGGCGATGACTGAGTCGGAAAAAAGACCCGACGATATGATCCTGATGCAGCTGGATGGCGTTGGCGGCATAGCCGTTATTGCGTACCAGATCGTCTGCGCGGGCATTGCCACGGGTAAAGTTGGGCAGCAGGGCTGCATCCACACTTTCACCCGGTGGGTTCCACGCCCGCAACTGCCCACCAAATCCGCTGCCACCGCCGTGATAACCGGCATATTCACGCAGCGATGTCATGCCGTCCGGTCCCAGAAGGGTGGGAATGGTGGGCGTTTTCATACATAAAATCCTGCAGGTCCCCTGCGTCGCTGTGTCATGCCGGTCTGCACCTCCAGCTCCGCAATGTATTTTTTCAGGTCAGACACGGAAGTGGCCGTAAACTCCACTCGCCGTCCGTCTTTCTGTACCGTTGCCACCCGTTTACCTGTCATCAGGTCATGCAGTGCCGCACGGGCAGCGGCAAGTTCTTCCTGTCGCGTCATTCATCCTCTCCGGATAAGGCACGGGCGTAATCTGCCAGTGTTTTCTTGTTGGTTGCTGCACCATCCTCTTCCTGCAGGCTCGCCAGCAGTGCACTGAGATCCAGCTGCCAGCGGGAAATACTGATGCGCAGCGCCGCCAGCGCATAAACGAAGCAGTCGAGTGCCTCATTGCGTCGCTTTTTGCTGTCCCACAGTATTTTTTTCCTGCCATCCACCCATTTTTCGACCTGCTCTTCAGCAGTCAGCTGCTGCGCTTCGGTCAGATCAAAAATATCCGGGTTATTCGGGAAGTGAACGGCACCGGGAAGCGGTTCATCCCCTTCCGGCGTCAGTGTGAAGCGGTTATAAATCTGCTCTTTCGCGGTATCCGTACCGATTTCGGTAAGGTAAACCCCGTTTTTGTTTCGCTTACGTGGCATGCTGGCCACCGGCTTTCCGTAGACGGATGCCCCTTTAATGGGGATCACCCGGAACAGCCCATGTTTTTTCGAGCGTTCATACACAATGGTCGGGTCAATCCCGCCAGTATCCCAGCAGATACGGGATACCGACATTTCTGCACCATTCCGGCGGGTATAGGTTTTATTGATGGCCTCATCCACACGCAGCAGCGTCTGTTCATCGTCGTGGCGACCCATAATAATCTGCCGGTCAATCAGCCAGCTTTCCTCACCCGGCCCCCATCCCCATACGCGCATTTCGTAGCGGTCCAGCTGGGAGTCGATACCGGCGGTCAGGTAAGCCACACGGTCAGGAACGGGCGCTGAATAATGCTCTTTCCGTTCTGCCATCACTTCAGCATCCGGACGTTCGCCGATTTTCGCTTCCCATGTCTCACCGAGCGTGGTGTTCACGAAGGTTTTACGTTTTCCCGTATCCCCTTTCGTCTTCATCCAGTCTTTGACAATCTGCACCCAGGTGGTGAACGGGCTGTACGCCGTCCAGATGTGAAAGGTCACACTGTCCGGCGGCTCAATCTCTTCACCGGATGACGAAAACCAGAGAATGCCATCACGGGTCCAGATCCCGGTCTTTTCGCAGATATAACGGGCATCAGTAAAGTCCAGCTCCTGCTGGCGGATGACGCAGGCATTATGCTCGCAGAGATAAAACACGCTGGAGGGGTCATCCGGCGTCCATTTGAGGCCAAACGGCGTCTCTTTGTCGCCAAATTTAAGATACTGCTCCTCCCCGCAGTGCGGGCAGGCAACATGAAAACGCATAAAATGCAGGGATTCACTGGCTGCACGCTCAATCTGGCAGGTGCCTCTCACTTTGGGCGTGGAGCCACGGATGGACTTTGGCCAGACCGAGCCTTCAATACGCTTGTCGCCCAGGAACGTCGGAGAGCCTTCCTGTTCAATATCATCATCAAAGGCAGCAAGTTCATCATAACCCGCCACATCCACTGACTTTTCACGGTAGTTTTTTGCCGCTTTACCGCCCAGGCACCAGAAGCCACGACCATTGGTGAAACGCTTCATAGTGAGCGTGTTATCCCGGTGCTTTTTGCCATACCACGGGGCCAGCGCCAGCAGCGACGGAATATCACGTATGGTCGGCTCAACGTGGGTTTTCATAAAGTTCTCGGCATCACCATCCGTCGGCAACCAGATAAGGGTGTTGCGCTGCTTATGCTCTATGAAGTAGGCATAAACACCCAGCAGCATTTTGGAATAACCGACACGGGCAGACTTCACCACATTCACCTCACGGATGTAGTCGCTGCCCATCGCATTCATGATGGCCCGCTGAAAGGGCAGTGTTTCCCAGCGCCCTTCCTGGTATGCGGATTCTTTCGGGAGATAGTAATTGGCATCCGCCCATTCAACGGCGGTCTGTGGCTCCGGCCTGAACAGTGAGCGAAGCCCGGCGCGGACAAAATGCCGCAGCCTGTTAACCTGACTGCTCGATATATTCACTCAGCAACCCCGGTATCAGTTCATCCAGCGCGGCTGCTTTGTTCATGGCTTTGATG
>ULVV01042676.1_pt1 | contig 13047 bp, 11 predicted proteins | sample 1959761 | NCBI WGS metagenome assembly ULVV01 (sample SAMEA4835795, study PRJEB28245) | human gut metagenome | biome: gut microbiome; material: fecal sample | place: Denmark | collected 2008
GCAGCCCAATCCAAGGAGTCTCCTTATTATAATTGGTACCGCTTCACCCGCTGGCCGGAGGAATACGACGCCTGGTGGGGCATCAAGACCCTGCCGGCAGTGGAGGAGACTCAGGCGTCCTACCGGGAGTTTATTATCCAGGGCGAGGATTCCGTGGTGCGCCACTGGCTGCGCTGCGGGGCGGACGGCTGGCGGCTGGACGTGGCCGACGAGCTGCCAGACAGCTTCATTGCCCAGCTCCGCACCGCCCTGGAGAAGGAAAAGGCCGACGCTGTGCTTTTGGGCGAGGTGTGGGAGGACGGTACCAACAAGATCGCTTACGGCCAGCGCCGCCGCTATCTCCTGGGCCGGGAGACCCACGGACTCATGAGCTACCCCTTCCGCAAGGCGGCCATGGACTGGCTGCTGGGCGGCGATGCTGCCGCCTTCCGCGACAGCATGGAAACCCTTCGGGAGAATTATCCGGCCCCCGCCTTCTACAGTGCCATGAACTTTCTGGGCACTCACGATACGCCCCGGATCCTGACCCTTCTGGGCGGCGAGCCCACACCGGAGAGCAAGACGGACCGGGCTCAAGCCCGGCTTACCCCGACCGGATATGACCTGGCACGGCGTCGTTTGATGCTGGGAGCGCTGCTGCTGTACGCCTTCCCCGGCTCCCCCACCGTGTTCGCCGGAGACGAGGCCGGGCAGCAGGGCTATGAGGATCCTCTGAACCGCCGCGCCTACCCTTGGGGGCAGGAGGACACAATGCTGCTGGCCTGGTTCCGGCAGCTGGGCCAACTGCGGAAGGAGAGAGCCTCCCTGCAGCAAGGTGACATCACCTATCCCTACGCCAGGGGCAGCGGTCTGGCAGTGCAGCGCCGGGCAGGCAATCAGGTAACCCTGGCCGCTATGAACGCCGGAGCGGAGCCTTTGGATCTGATCCTTCCCTGGCTTGGCGGCACCGCCACGGATGCCATGACCGGCCAGCAGTTCTTAGTCCCGGACGGCGCGGTACATCTGATGCTGCCGGGGTACGGTGGGGTGCTGCTGATATAGTGCTTGTGTCTGCGGACGCGAAATCTGCGATGCTTTTTTGTATGCCCTGGGGATGTTTCACATGAAACATCCCCAGGGACTTCTTTTATATTGTTTCATGTGAAACGCCTCCTCTCCCCTGCTTCGTGATAAATGTTTCACATGAAACAGGAGACTTTTCAAATTTTTTATCAGAATCTATTGAAACGGGCGGCCGGAATGGTATATAATAATGTGCATGACAGAAAAATGGAGAGGCGAGTGGGAACATGGCTAAAGTTGTTGCGATCGTGAATCAAAAGGGCGGAGTAGGCAAAACCACCACCTGCGTGAATTTGGCCGCCATCCTGGCTGCCAGAGGTCTGCGGGTGCTGCTGTGCGACTTTGATCCTCAGGCCAACGCCACCTCCGGTATGGGTGTGGACAAATCCCGTTCCAACGGCGTATACGACGCACTCATTAACGGCGTGGAGACAGAGAAGATCATCGTCACCACTCCCTATGGTGATGTGCTGCCCAGCAGCAAGGCATTGGCCGGAGCCGGCGTGGAGATGATCGACCTGGAGGGCCGTCAGTTCCTGCTGAAGCGAGCCCTGGATCAGGTGGCAGACCGGTATGACTATATATTTATCGATTGCCCTCCCTCCCTGGAGCTGCTGACCCTGAACGCCCTGTGTGCAGCAGATAGCCTGCTGGTGCCGCTGCAGGGGGAATACTACGCCCTGGAAGGGCTCAGCGACCTCATGGGTACAGTGCGCATTGTGCGCCGGGGCCTGAACCCAAAGCTGGAAATCGAGGGCGTTCTGCTGACCATGTTCGATGGGCGCACCAACCTGGCCATACAGGTGGCTCAGGAAATCAAGCGCTTCTTCCCGGGGAAGGTGTACAGCACCGTCATTCCCCGGAACATCCGGCTGTCCGAGGCACCCAGCCACGGCAAGCCCATCCACGCATACGACCGCACCTGCCGCGGTGCGGAGGCATATAGCGCCCTGGCGGATGAATTTCTACGGAAAAACGGCATCGGTAAGGAGGAGTAAATTCCTATGGCAAATAACGCGAAGGGCCTGGGCAAGGGCCTGGCCGCCCTGCTGGGCGACAATGTAATGGACACAAGCGAGGAGAAAAGCAGCCTTTACCTGCCCATTTCTCAAGTGGAGAGCTGCGCCTCTCAGCCGCGAAAGCAATTCGATCCCGATGCTCTGGCGGATCTGGCGGATTCCATCCGCGAGCACGGTATCATCCAGCCCCTGACGGTGCGCAAGCTCCAATCAGGCTATTATCAGATCATCGCCGGCGAGCGCCGCTGGCGGGCCGCCCGGATGGCAGGTCTGGACCAAGTGCCGGCCATCGTCATCGAGGCTGACGACCGCAAGGCCATGGAGCTGGCCATGATCGAGAACCTGCAGCGGGAGGATCTGAACCCCATGGAGGAGGCTGAGGGCTATCAGCAGCTGATGACTCAGTACAATCTCACCCAGGAGGAGACCGCGCAGCGGGTGGGCAAGTCCCGCTCCGCCGTGGCCAACGCCCTGCGTCTGCTGAACCTGTGCCCCCCGGTGCGCGCTATGGTGGAGGACGGACGCCTGTCCAACGGTCACGCCCGGACTATACTGCCCCTCTCCCCTGCCCTGCAGGAAAAGGCGGCGGATGCCATCCTCAAGTCGGACCTTTCCGTCCGGCAGACGGAGCTGCTGGTGAAAAAGCTTACCGCCCAGGAGAAGGCCCAGCCCGCCGTTACCACCGGCGGCCTGGAGGTGAATTACGCTGAGGAGGCCGCCAAGTCCCTGGGTGCGCACCTGGGCCGGGGCTGCAAGATCGTCAGCGGCCGCAAAAAGGGCCGCATTGAGCTGGAATACTACGGCGTGGACGACCTGAATAACCTCTTGGACGCCCTGAACGCGCTGACGCTGAAATAAATTGTTTCACATGAAACAGAGAGGAAGTCAAAATGCTGGACATTAGATTTGTGCGGGAAAATCCCGACCTGGTAAAAGAGAACATCCGCAAGAAATTCCAAAACGCCAAGCTGCCCCTGGTGGACGAGGCCATCGCCCTGGATGCCGAGCGCCGCCAGGCCATTGCTGACGGCGAGACTCTGAAGGCGGAGCGCAACAAGCTGTCCAAGGCCAACGGGCCCCTGTTCGGCCAGCTGAAAAAATGCACAGACGAGGCCAAAAAGGCGGAGCTTCAGTCCCAAATCGACGCCAACAACGCCGCCGTAAAAGCTGATGCCGAGCGTATGGCCCAGCTGGAGGCCAAGAAGGAGCACGCCGAGGCGGCGCTGAACAAAATCATGATGGTCATCCCCCAGATGATCGACCCCGCCGTGCCCATCGGCAAGGACGACAGCTGCAACGTGGAGGTGGAGCGCTTTGGCGAGGCCACGGTGCCGGAGTTTGAGATCCCCTACCACACGGACATTATGGAGCGGTTTGACGGCATCGACATGGACGCCGCCGCCCGGGTCTCCGGCAGCGGATTTTACTACCTGCTGGGGGACATCGCCCGGATGCACGAGGCGGTGCTGGCCTATGGCCGGGACTTTATGATAAACAAGGGCTTTACCTACTGCATCCCCCCCTTCATGATCCACGGCAATGTGGTGGAGGGGGTCATGAGCCAGACGGACATGGACGGCATGATGTATAAAATTGAGGGCGAGGACCTCTACCTCATCGGCACCAGCGAGCACTCCATGATCGGCCGCTACATCGACCAGATCCTCCCGGAGCGCGCTCTGCCTCAGACCCTCACCTCCTACTCCCCCTGCTTCCGCAAGGAAAAGGGCGCCCACGGCATCGAGGAGCGGGGCATTTACCGCATCCACCAGTTTGAAAAGCAGGAGATGATCGTGGTCTGCAAGCCGGAGGAGAGCAAGGCTTGGTATGAAAAGCTGTGGCGCTACAGCGTAGAGCTGTTCCGCTCCCTGGACATCCCTGTGCGGCAGCTGGAGTGCTGCTCCGGCGACCTGGCGGATCTGAAGTGCCGCTCCTGCGACATCGAGGCCTGGTCCCCCCGGCAGCAGAAGTATTTCGAGGTGTGCTCCTGCTCCAACCTGGGTGACGCCCAGGCAAGACGGCTCAAGATCCGTTACAAGGATGACAGCGGCAAAATGCAGCTGTGCCACACCCTGAACAATACCTGTGTAGCACCCCCCCGGATGCTCATCGCCCTGCTGGAAAACAATCTCCGGGCCGATGGCAGCGTGCGCATCCCCAAGGCTCTGCAGCCCTATATGGGCGGCACAGAGGTGCTGATCCCCAAACATTAACATCCTGTTAAGGAGAAAAGACTATGAAGAAGTTTTTTCAGGAATTCAAGGAATTCGCCATGCGCGGCAACGTGCTGGACATGGCCGTGGGCGTTGTGGTAGGCTCCGCCTTCACCGCCATCGTCACCTCCATCGTGCAAAATCTGCTGACTCCCCTGCTGGGCCTGCTGATTCCCGACAGCACCTTTGCCGAGTGGGCCCCCGGCGGCTTCGGCATCGGCGCCGTTATCAATTCTATCATCTCCTTTATTATCACCGCCTTTGTGGTGTTCCTGCTGGTAAAGGGCGTGAACAAGCTGACGCACCTGAAGAAGCAGGAGGAGCAGGCCCAGGAGCCCGAGGAGCCTGCAGGCCCCACCACCGAGGAGCTGCTCACCGAGATCCGGGACCTGCTGAAGGAGCAGAAATAACTTGGAATCCATTTTGAAGCAAGGCTTGGGGAGTCTGGGCCTGGACGCCGCCGCCATCCCGACGCTAACGGAATTCGCCCGGCGGCTGCTGGAGAAAAATAAGGTCATGAACCTGACGGCCATTACGGAGCCCCGGGACGTGGCCACGCTGCACCTGCTGGACTGCGCCTATCTGCTGACTGCGGCGGACTTCCGGGGCCAAACCGTGGTGGACGTGGGCACCGGTGCAGGCTTTCCGGGGATGCCCATGGCCATACTGGAGCCAACCGCACGGCTGACCCTGCTGGACAGCCTGGGAAAGCGTATCGACTTCCTGCAGGAAACAGCAGAAGCCCTAAAGCTGGAAAACGTTTCCTGCATCCACGCCCGGGCGGAGGAATTCGCCGCCGACCATCGGGAGCGGTACGACTACGCCGTGTCCCGGGCAGTGGCGGCGCTGCCGGTGCTGAGCGAGCTGGCGCTGCCGCTGGTGAAGCCCGGCGGGGCGTTCCTGGCCATGAAATCCGTGGATTCGAATGCGGAGATCGACAGCGCCCGGAGCGCCATCGGGCAGCTGGGCGGAAAAATTGAAAAGCTCCTGGACTACACCGTCCCCTGCACGGAGGTGCGGCACCGGGTGGTGCTCATCCGCAAGGTAAAGCCCACGCCCCGGCAGTTCCCCCGGGCTTTTGCCAGGATCAAAAAATCCCCTCTCAAATAAGGAGGCACAATGGGCGAGATCATTGCCGTGGTGTCCGGCAAAGGCGGCACCGGAAAAACTACATTCACCTCCAACATCGGCTTCGCCCTGGCCTCCCTGGGAAAAAAGGTGCTGTGCCTGGATTGCGACATCACCCTGCGGAACCTGGACCTGGCCTTGGGCCTCAGCGACAGCGCCCTGATGGATTTTTCCGACGTGATGGGCGGCCGCTGCACTCTGGAGGAGGCGGTGGTGCGCCATCCCAAGTACCCCTCCCTGTTCCTGCTGGCGGCGCCCTTGGTTTTTGACGGCTTCCGGGTAGACCCGGCCCAGGTCAGGGCCCTCATGGGCCAGATCAAGGAGAGCTATGACTTTTGCCTGGTAGACGCGCCGGCGGGTTTGGGTCAGGGCTTCCGCATGGCCACCCAGGAGGCGGACCATGTGGTGGTCGTGACCACCACGGATGTCACCGCCCTGCGAGACGCCCAGCGGACGGTGATGGAGCTGGACCGCTTCCCCACGGATAAGGTCCACCTGGTGGTGAACCGGGTGGCCAAAAAGCTCATGCGCCAGCTGCACACCACCATCGACGACGCCATGGACGCTGCGGGCCTGCCCCTGCTGGGCGTGGTGCCGGAGGACCCGGACATCCCCAGGTGTCTGAACCAAGGCGTGCCCCTGCGGGATGACAATTTCTATGCCGCCCGGGCCTACTATAATATTTCCAAACGCATCGCGGGCGGAAAGGCCCCGCTGATGAAGCTATAAAAAGCTCCCGGTGTATGATCCGTCGGAGCTATCTGCCAAAAACCTTATAGTCTGCGGACGCGAACTCTGCGAGGCTATTTTAATACTGACTATCTATTGCACAGAAAGGAGAGCGCAATCATGAATATCGCACTGATCGCTCACAACAACCGCAAGGAACTCATGGTCCAGTTCTGCACCGCCTACTGCGGCATCCTGGCCAAGCATACCCTTTGCGCCACCGCCACCACCGGCCAGATGGTGGCCGAGGCCACAGGCCTGACTATCCACCGTTTTATGAGCTTTTACCACGGCGGTGGCCAGCAGATCGGCGCCCGCATCGCCTATAACGAGCTGGACATGGTCCTCTGCTTCGACGATCCCAACACCAAGGAGCCCTCCCCGGACATCATCTATATCTCCCGCCTGTGCGACAAGAACAACATCCCCTATGCCAGCAATATCGCCACCGCCGAGATGCTGGTGCTGGGCCTGGCCCGGGGCGACCTGGATTGGCGTGAGGTGGTCAATCCCAAAAGCAACCCCTTCACCGCTTGACATTTCCCGGCTAATGGGCTAAAATAAGCTGAAATACCGCGATAACGGAGCAGGAGTAGTTCTGTCCCCGCCGGAGCAGAGAGGCGCGCCATCGGCTGCAAGCGCGCCCCGGCACACAGAGCGAAGACAGCCCTACCAGCGGGGATGGAAACATCCACGGTCCGCTCCCCGTAACAGGAGCGCCAAAGGGCCCCCCCTTAGGGGCCGAAATTGGGTGGCACCACGAAGCATCACGCTCTCGTCCCAATGCACGGGATGGGAGCGTTTTTTTACTTTCCATCAACCGAAATTCATAATAAAAGGAGAACACAAACATGGCAAAAATGACGCCCCGGACCCTCTCGGGCTTTATGGAGCTGCTGCCGCAGCCCCAGCAGCAGATGGAGCGGATGATGCAGATCCTGCGGGAGACCTATTCCCTCTATGGCTTCACCCCCCTGGACACACCGATCATCGAGGCCAGCGAGGTGCTGCTGGCCAAGGGCGGCGGCGAGACCGAAAAGCAGATTTACCGCTTCCAAAAGGGCGATGCCGACCTGGCTCTGCGTTTTGACCTGACCGTGCCCCTGGCCAAATATGTGGCCCTCCACGGAGGCGAGCTGTCCTTCCCCTTCCGGCGCTATCAGATCGGCAAGGTCTACCGGGGCGAGCGGGCCCAGCGGGGCCGGTTCCGGGAGTTTTATCAGGCGGATATTGACGTCATCGGCGATGGCAAGCTGGACATCACCAACGAGGCGGAGATTCCTTCCATTATTTACCAGACTTTTACTCGCCTGGGGCTGAAGCGATTCCAAATCAGGGTGAACAACCGTAAGATCCTCAACGGCTTCTATGCTATGCTGGGGCTGACGGAGCAATCCGGGGCCATTATGCGCACGGTGGATAAGCTGGATAAAATCGGGCCGGACAAGGTCCGGGCGCTGCTGCTGGAGGACTGCGGGCTTACCGAGGATCAGGCTGCGGAGATCCTCAAGTTCATCGCCATCACCGGCTCCAACGCCGATGTCCTGGCGGCCCTGGAGGGCTACGCCGGGCGACACGAGCTGTTTGACCAGGGGCTGTCCGAGCTGAAAACCGTGACGGCGTACTTGGCGGACTTCGGTGTGCCGGAGGAAAATTTTGCTGTGGATCTGACCATCGCCCGGGGCCTGGACTACTACACCGGCACCGTGTATGAGACCACCCTCCTGGATCACCCGGAAATCGGCTCCGTCTGCTCCGGTGGCCGGTACGACAACCTGGCCGAGTACTACACCGACCGGCAGCTCCCCGGGGTGGGCATTTCCATCGGCCTGACAAGGCTATTCTATGTCCTGGGTGAGCAGGGGATGCTGAACCCCGACCTCCCCACCGCCCCGGCGGATGTGCTGGTGCTGCCCATGACAGAGGATCTGGCTCCGGCCATCAGCCTGTCCACTAAGCTGCGCTCTGCGGGAGTGCGGACCCAGCTGTATACCGAGCAGAAAAAATTCAAGGCCAAGATGAGCTATGCGGACAAGCTGGGCGTGCCCTATGTGATCTTCCTGGGTGGCGATGAGATCGCCGCCGGGGTGGTGGCCTGCAAGGACATGAAAACCGGTGAGCAGACCAAGCTGCCCTTTGCAGAGACTCTGGCCCTGATCCAATCCGGCCTGGCGGAGAAGAACAAGGGTGCGGTGATTTTGGAGTAAAGCGTTGGGGTACGGATTGCCACGGGCGCAGAGCGCCCTCGCAATGACACATTGCAAGGAACGCGTTGGGGCGGGCCGATGTAGGCATCGGCCCCTACAGAATTCCTTGTAGGGGCGGACGACCCTGTCCGCCCGGTTTGAGGGTCCCCATAGAATCCCTTTGGAGTCATTTTTGAAAACTTATAGTTATATTTAACTTAACTTATACAAAACTTTATCAAAACAGGAGGAAGAAAACCATGATGCAAATGCGTACACACACCTGCAATCAGCTGCGCCTGGCCGATGTGGGCAAGAGCGTGAAGATCGTGGGCTGGATGGAGAACGTCCGGGAGGTGGGCAGCAACCTGGCCTTTGTGGTCCTGCGGGACTTCTACGGCACCACCCAGGTGGTGGCCGAGACCGAGGATATGCTGGCCATTATCAAGGGGCTGAACAAGGAATCCACCATCAGCGTGGAGGGCGTGGTCCGGGAGCGGGCCAGCAAAAACCCCAAGCTTGCCACCGGCGAGATCGAGGTGGTACCTAATAAGATTGAGGTCCTGGGCCGCTGCCGCTATAACAGCCTGCCCTTTGAGATCAACCGCAGCCGGGAGGCTGACGAGACCGCCCGCCTGAAGTACCGCTATCTGGATCTGCGCAATCCCGCCGTGAAACAGAACATCATCCTGCGCTGCCAGGTGGTGTCGGCCCTCCGGGCCGCCATGACCGAGCACGGCTTCCTGGAGATCACCACGCCCATCCTCACCGCCTCCTCCCCGGAGGGCGCCCGGGACTACCTGGTGCCCGCCCGGAAGCACCCGGGCAAGTTCTACGCCCTGCCCCAGGCCCCCCAGCAGTTCAAGCAACTGCTGATGACCTCCGGCTTCGACCGCTATTTCCAGATCGCCCCCTGCTTCCGGGACGAGGACGCCCGGGGCGACCGCTCCCCCGGCGAATTCTATCAGCTGGATATGGAGATGGCCTTCGCCACCCAGGACGATGTGTTCGCCGTGCTGGAGGATGTGCTGCCCCCGATTTTTGCCAAGTTCGGCACCTACAGCGTGGCCTCCTCCGCCCCCTTCCGGCGCATCCCCTATTTGGAGGCTATGGAAACCTACGGCTCCGACAAGCCCGACCTGCGCATTGATCTCACAAGCAAAAATGTTACGGATCTCTTTGAAAACAGCGAGTTTGAGGCCCTGCGCGGCCAGACCGTGAAGATGGTGGACATCACCGATTGCACCCTCACCCGCAAGCAGATCGAGAAGCTGCTCACCGATTGTCAGGTGCAGTCCGGCAGCAAGGGCTACTGGTTCAAGGTGGATGAGAGCGGCGAACTGGCCGGAGGCATCGGCAAGTTCGTGACACCCGTGCGGGAGGAGCTTTCCAAGGTCCTGAACCTGAAGCCGGGCACTTTGGTGGTGGTAGCCGCCGGAGAAGCCGCCACCAAGTCCGTGGGCGTGATGATCAAGACCTTCGGTGCCGCCTGTGAGGGCCACATGGACAAGGAGCGGTACGAGTTCTGCTGGATCGTGGACTTCCCCATGTACGAGATCGGCGAGGAGAGCGGCCAGCTGGAGTTCTGCCACAACCCCTTCTCCATGCCCAGCGGTGGCATGGAAACCCTGCTCAAGGCCGAGCGGGGCGAGCTGGATCCCCTGGACATCATGGCCAACCAGTACGACCTGGTGTGCAACGGCGTGGAGCTTTCCTCCGGCGCTGTGCGTAACCATGATCCGGAGATCATGATCAAGGCCTTTGAGATGGTGCGCCTGGGCGAGGAGGACGTGAAGAAAAAGTTCCCCGCCATGTATAACGCCTTCTGCTATGGTGCGCCGCCCCACGCGGGCATCGCCCCGGGCGTGGACCGCATGGTGATGCTCCTGGCAGGAGAAAGCTCCATCCGGGAAATCATCCCCTTCCCCATGAACAAGAACGCCCAGGATATTATGATGGGCGCACCGTCCACCGTGGAGCAAAAGCAGCTGGATGAGCTGCATATTGCCCTGGTGGGCCAGCTGGAGGAGGAGTAAGCTCCTCCCATGCGCATTTCTTCCCGCTGCCTTTGCTCCACACCAAGCGTTTTGCACAGCAAAACCTTGCCGCAGGCGGAATTCACTTCCGCCGAGGATTGAAATCCTGCGAGGGGACCCCGCAAAATGCTCCGCCATTTTGTGGGGAGTGCAAAAGCAGCTGGATGAGCTGCATATTGCTCTAGTGGGCCAGCTGGAGGAGGAGTAATCTCCTCCCATGCAAACAAAAATTAAGAGGTGGCCGCAGGGTCACCTCTTTTTGTAGCGCTGGGGGAACGGATCGCCACGGCCGCGGGGCGACCTCGCAATGACAGGGTTTTTTCATGAGTTGCGGTGCAATTCCGGGCGGCGAGGTGTGGTCACCCCGCCCTATGGGGGACAAGGAGTACAGTAGGGCGGGCCCGCGTGAGCGGCCAGCGGATGGCGCCGCAGAGACCATGCGAAAGCAAGGTGCAAATTTTGCACATCCCGGTCCGCGAGGTAAGAGGAGACCGACGTGGATGACACCCCAGCCGCGAAAAGGATTCCAAAACCTTGGTTTTGACGGCGTTCTTTCCTCCCGTTCTTTTGCCGCAGAAAGAAAGGGAGCCGTCGGAGACATAACAACCGCGGCGCTGGGGGAAACGGATCGCCACGGCCGCGGAGCGCCCTCGCAATGACAGGCATTACAAGAAATACGGCTCAAGCCCGGGCGGGGCGATGTGGGCATCGCCCCCTACGCAGGCCACGAAACCAACGTCCTCAGATGGGCAGGAGCGTTGACAGCGAGGGTGTTCTATGCTATTCTGAAATCAGAATACACTGGGGCCCCGCACACAGTTCCCGACCGAAAAAAGGAGATATGAAAATGAGAAAAAACACAAATTTCGGCGCGCTGATCCTTTCGCTGCTGATGCTCCTAAGTTTATCGGCCTGCGGCAACAAGGACACGAACACCGTTCCCTACACCCCCGGCACAACGGTGGGCAACACCTACACCAATGAGTATTTCGGCTTCACCGTCACCCTGGACGAGAATTCCGACTGGTCGTTCTACACCATCGAGCAGCTGGCGCAGCTAATCGGTCAATCATCAGAAGTATTAGACAACAGTGAATCTGTTACCGAGTCGCTGGAACGCCGCAAGAACGATATAGAGATGTTTGCTATACGCTCCGACAATGCCAGCATCAGCGTATTGGTGGATACCGCCAACGGCGCAAAATACGACGAAAGCTCCTATGTGGACACCGCCCTAACCAACCTGGCCCAAAAGCTGACCAATGCCGGGCAAACAAATGTGAGCACGAAGAAAACCACTCTGACTTTCGCCGGCGAGGAGCATTACGGCATTATTATCAATACCGAGGTGCAAGGTGTGTCTATGGAGCAGACCATGGTCTGCGTGAAGGTGGGCGACTATGTGGCCATTGTGACCGCTGTCAGCGGTTTGGACGAAAGCAGTACCGACTTGCTGGCCGTATTCAAGAGCTTGTGAGCGTTTGAAAACGAAAATACACTCCGCGTACCGGGCAGGAAAGCTGCCGGAGGCGGGGTGTGTTTTTTTAGAGGATACCGATAGGATAGAGAATAGGTTCCGCACCCTTGCAGGGGCGGACGCCCCTGTCCGCCCGGCTCCAGCGCACCGTACCCGGCTTTCAACTTTTCCCCCTTCCCCCTTGCATTTCTCCTCATTTTGCGGCATACTAGGGATGTTCCATCTTATCTTAAAGGAGTTTTCGCCATGGAAACCGTGAAGTTATATTATGAAAATGCGTTTTTGCGGGAATTTGACGGAGTGGTGGTCGATTGCCGTCCCCAGGGCAAAAAATGGCTGGTCATCCTGGACCAAACCGCCTTCTACCCCGAGGGAGGCGGCCAGCCTGCCGACCATGGGATTTTAGGCGGCGCCAAGGTCACCGATGTCCACGAGCGGGACGGGGTGATCCTCCACACCTGCGACCGGGCCCTGCCCGAGGGCGAGACCGTCCACGGGGAGATCGATTGGCCCCGGCGCTTTGACCACATGCAGCAGCACTCCGGTGAGCATATCGTCAGCGGGATGCTCTGCGCCGCCTATAACTGCGACAACACCGGCTTTCACCTGGGGGAGGGCTCCGTCATCATCGACTACAACGCCGACATTCCCTGGGAGGGAGTGCTGGACATTGAGACCCGGGCCAATCGCTATATCTGGGAAAACCATTCTCTGGTGACCCTCTATCCCACCGCCCAGGAGCTGGCCGCCCTCCCCTACCGCAGCAAGAAGGAGCTGACCGGTCAGGTGCGCATTACCCAATTTCCCGGGGCCGATATGTGCGCCTGCTGCGGCACCCATGTGTCCCGATCCGGCCAGGTGGGGCTGGTGAAATTCATCGGCTGGCAGAAATTCCGGGACGGCGTGCGCCTGGAGCTGCTGTGCGGCCAGCGGGCGCTGGAGTACCTCTCCCTAAGCTGGCAGCAAAACAGCGCCGTGGGCCGGGAGCTATCCGTGAAGCCCGACAAGACCGCCCAGGCCGTGGAGCGGCTGCTGGGCGAGGTACAGAGCCTGAAGGCCCGGTGCGCCGGGCTGGAGGAGGCGGAGTTCCATCGCCTGGCAGAGGAGCACCGGGGCGCAGGGAATGTGCTGCTGGTGCAGCCGCCCATGGAGCCGGACAGCGTGCGCCGGCTGTGCGACGCCGTGAGCCGCACCTGC
>ULVV01051386.1_pt1 | contig 13030 bp, 10 predicted proteins | sample 1959761 | NCBI WGS metagenome assembly ULVV01 (sample SAMEA4835795, study PRJEB28245) | human gut metagenome | biome: gut microbiome; material: fecal sample | place: Denmark | collected 2008
CGACTTCCTCGGGGCTTATCCTGACTTTTTCTTCTGTCACGCCCCGACCTCTCAATTCCTGCAGCACTTATTTTCCACTCAGATACCCACGCAGGCGATTTCCATGAGAATCGACAGTCACTATCAGGGCTCCGTAGTCCATGGTTCCATACCAGGGAACCCGGGCGTCCTCTAAGCGCTGCAGAGTCTCGGCATGGGGATGACCATAGGAATTGTTGCGGCCACAGGATATGATTGCGGTGGCAGGACTGGCAGCGGCAAGGAACTCGGTGCCGGTGGAATATCCGGAACCGTGATGAGCTACCTTCAGTATATCTACCCTGAACGCCCTCTGTCCGCGCTGTTCCTGCAATTCCTGCATCAATTGCCGTTCCCCTTCTCCTTCCACGTCCCCAGTCAGGAGAATGTTTATCTTCCCATCGTTCACTCTGAAATTCTTCCTTTCACTATTACCAGCAAAACTACCGTTTTCACCGGAACCTTCAATGGCAGATCCCCCACTCGCGTCATTTGCTTTCCTGTCGTCTATTGCTTCCTGCTTTATCTTCTTCGCAAACACCTCCACATAGAAGCATTCCGAATAGGCGTTGGCATCTGCAAGGGTCGTATTCTCCTCCGGGTGCAGACACAACAACCTAAGTTGACTGTCTCTGATCTCATCGCCGCATTTTATGTAACTCACCGGTACTTCTGCCACTTCCGCCGCAGCCAGCAACGTGACAAAAGACTCTGTACGCTTTCCTTCCGCAATCGCCGGTAGGAATAGCTGCTCTACGACTATCCCCCAGTCCGCACCATTTTCCAGCAATTCGATTACACCATTCATGTGATCTTCATCAGGATGGGATACAAACACTCCACGGAGGGATCGGATCCCACGGCTCTTAAGATAAGGCTTCAGCACATATTCCCCGATGTTCTTCCGGCTGGTGCTGCCACAGTCGAAAAGATAGGCTCCCTGCCCGGTCTCCACCACGATGCCGTCGCCCTGCCCCACGTCCAGGAAAGTCACGCGACTCCCACAATCAAAATTTCCTGTGAGCAAACCAATCAATAATCCTAAGATCATCACTACTGCGATCAAGTGCGGGACTCTGTTCATATATGTCATCGCTCCCTGCCATGCACACCGAAATTTTGCCAACGCATTCTGCACTCCCGTGGGACATATTCCAAAACGTCTGTCAGAATGTTGTATCATCTCTCCGTTGCAATCCTTTTTTCTATTCCTGATACTTTCATCCGCTCCTCTCGTTATAAGACACCATAGGGTTCTCGCAAAATGCTGCCTGTCTCCCGGAACATTTTCCTCCCCATATGTTCCCCGTCTCTTCCATGCTCCTCTCGTTATAAGACACCAGAGAGTTCTCGCAAAATGCAGCCTGTCTCCCGGAACATTTTTCTCCCCATATGTTCCCCGTCTCTTCCATGCTCCTCTCATTTTAAGACACCATAGGGTTCTCGCAAAATGCTGCCTGTCTCCCGGAACATTTTTCTCCCCATATGTTCCCCGCTTCTTCCATGCTTCCACATATTCTCTGCCGAAGACCAGCAGAAATATCCCGACATAATAACAAATGATCTGCCATACTTCAGGGCGCCCCACACACCATATTGCTCCCGGTAGTTGGGCGAACCGCACGCAGATCCATTCATACCACCACAAAATCAGACAATCCACTGTTCCGACAAGCCCAAGTCCCGGAATCAACGACAGGATTCCTCCCGCCACTACCACACTCATAAATGGCAGCACCAACAAATTCAGCAACACCGAATAGACCGGGATCTCATAAAAAAACCATAACTGTACGGGCAGTGTAAACAGGATGACTCCCACGCTGGCGGCAAAACCTCCTTTGACCGCCGACACCATACGCTGAATTCCTTCATACGCCACCTTTCGCCAGCCTTCCCGGTACTTGTTTCTCGCATAGGCGGAATCACCCAGAATATCTGCCACAGTCCGAAGCCATACCGGCCATACCGATATCTCCTTGCCTTCTAACTCCGCATCTGCGTCCATTTCCCTGCCGTCCCCGGAAAGCACCGGTGTCAGAATGCAGATCCCCAGCACCGCTCCGAAGGACATTAAAAAGCTCACATCAAAAAGCCTCTCCGGTTCCTGTATGACAAGCAATAGTGCCATCAGTCCCAGCCCTGTCAGCATGTCATAAGTCCTGCCCACAAATATCCCGAGCATCTGCAGCAGATACATTCCAATGGCACGACTGGCAGACACACTCATGCCCACCATCACACCATATATAAGAAGCAGCATTGCACCACCCACTGCTGCTGCCCTGACAGGTAACCCCAGTCTCTTAAGTAATCGGTATACCCCCATTCCAAGCAAAGTAATATGTAATCCCGAAATACTTAAGATATGGGCAATTCCGTTTTTCTGATACAGTGCCTTTACCTCCGCGTCCAGTTCCTCCTTCTCCCCAAGCAACAATGTCTGCATAACGGAGGCTTCTTTCGCAGGAAAAACTTTTGTCAGCCTGTCATGCAATACCTGCCGGAATCCATACAGTTTTTCCTTCAAAAAACTATACTTCTCCCCAACTGCCAAAATCTGTGACTTTCGCACTCTGCCGCCAATACCTTTCGCCGCATAGTAACGCTGCACATCAAATTCACCGGGATTCGTTGCCGTGGCAAAATGCGAAAATGTCCCCTCCAGGATAATCTGCTGTCCGATCTTAAGGCTTTCCTCTTCTCCGGTCACAGCACCTGCAGTGATCATTGCCGTTTTCATATTGTCCAGTTCACATTGTAATTTTCCAGAATAGGAATAGGTCTGATCCTCGTGGATCAAAGAAATACATTGCAGAATAATTACTTCAGAAGTTCTCGTGTCTATCCGTCCCGTGATTCTCACCGGACTTCCGTCAGGCGGCAGCACGGCGTCTCCGCCGGTGCCTGCGCCTGTCAGTATTTTCATTATAGTGATTACTATCACGAGACACAAACACGCCATAAAAAGCGGTCGTCTCATTAAATTCCTTTCTGCAAACGTCTTACACGCCTGCACCACAGATCGGACTGTGTCTGCAATAAAAGACGAAGCAATCCATATCCGTATCTATTTACTGTTCCAAAGTCGTTACATAATCCAGGTTTCTCTCAAAAGTGGAATTACTGAAGGTAGTCGGCACTTCGCCATTGACCAGAATCTGTACTTTATTGATATTATCCAGTTCTACCAGCGAATTCACGATAGCGTAAACTGCCACTTCCGTAGATACGTTATTTACCACCGTCAGGAAATTCGAATCCAGATTCACATAACAGATGCCGTCCTTAGTAAGGATATTGACGATCTTTGTCTCCGGATTGATCACCGGATATAAGCCCTCGATCTGTCCGCTGGGACCGGTGATCAGTTCTTCCACAACAAAACGCTCCAGGGGCGTGTTGGTGGAATAATGCTTTTCTCTGTATGCAGCGATCAGTTTGTCACCGTCCGCATTGGCAAAATACAGCTTTACCTTCACCAGTTCATAGGTATTGATCTCGTTACCGTCATTATTGATAAACTGATCGGCATTCATCCAGCCTACCAGTTCCCCGGCATTATCGTACAGCTGACTGTCCTCTACAGTAATGCCCACATACTTCACATCGGGCAGCTGCGTAAGCGTTCTTACAATGGCTGCGCGCACCAGCACCTCCGTAGTGGGAGACAGTTCCGAATACGCCTTGTTTACGTTGATCAAAAGTTTCCCATCTTCTACTTCATAATCCAGGACCTGGAATCCCATATCCAAAGGTGCCTTATATTCCAGCTTTTCCGGAGTTGTGGATAGATACCTCATGGTCTCATCCACCTGTTCTTCCGGTGTCTTGGTGTTCAGATATTGTTCATGTACCTCAACCTTCGTCTCCGCTGTATTGATATAATACATGGACATTTTCTTCCCGGTCTGGGGTTCTGTCTTACCACATCCGGTCAACAAAAACGACAACAGCAATATTCCTGTCATCATATAACTTATTATTTTCTTCATAGTCACAGTCCTTCTAAGACGCTATATACATTAGCGGAATCTTCACCAGGAAGCAGGATCCCTGTCCTTCTGTGCTGGTCACCGTGAGGGATCCTTTGTGCATCAGCACGGCACTCTTGGTGATCGCCAGCCCCAGTCCGGTTCCTCCGATCTCTCTGGAATGGGACTTGTCCACACGATAAAAACGTTCGCAGATGTGTGCCAGGGATTCCTCCGGGATGCCGATACCGGAATCGCTGACTTCAAAAGTAAAATACTGGTGATCCGCATCCAGTACCACCTTTACCCAGCCATGATCCTTGTTGTATTTGATGGCATTTTCCACCAGATTCGTCATGATCAGCGTCATCTTGACTTCATCAACCTCCGCCACTACGGGGCGAACGCTCTCAAATACGACTTCCACATCTTTTTTTCGGGCGATAGGGCGCAGCCTCTTCAGAATCAGTTCTGTCAGATCATTGATATTCAATGATACAATGTTCAGATCCTGCACCTTCTTGTCCATTTTTACCAAAGCCAACAGATCTGTGATGATCTGATTCTCTCTGTCGATTTCTGAGGCAATATCCTCCATGAACTCATGATACAGTTCCGCCGGGGCATCTTCCTGTGCCAGCAGGGAATCTGCCAGAACTTTTATGGATGTCATGGGAGTTTTCAGTTCATGGGACACATTTGCCACGAACTCCTGTCTGGAATCATCCAGTGCCTTCATTCGTTTTAACAGTTGGTTAAACGCATCTACAATATGTACGGTCTCCACATAATCCGGGACTGATATGGTCTCATCGCTGAAGCCTTCCCGTACCGCATTAATCGCCTGGGTAACCCGGTTGAACGGCTTCGTCAGCACCTGGGACAACACGATTGCCAGTGCCAGGATTGCCACGATCATGATCACTTCCATGATATATGCCTTCCGGTTCAACACTTCCTTAGCATTTACAATACTGTCATTGGAAATACTGGTCAGCATGACACCTCGGATCGCATCGGGATTTTTTTTGCCGTTCTCGTCCGTGGTATTGGCTGTGGTATCCATGATGGGAGTCGTCATCTCTATGTAACCGTGCTCCGGGTCGTAGTGAGAGACATTTTCCCCCTGAAAACACTTAATGACTTCCTCGGAAATGATCGTCTTCCCTTCACTGATGCCGTAGGTATCCTTCTCAACCTTGAAGTTCTTGTTAATGATCATCACACGGCCTTCGTACAGATTGGACAGCATCTCCAGCTCCGCGTTGATGACTTCTCTGGAATTGCCGGTATCCTCTCTGACACCGTGGCTGCTCAAATAATTGTTGCTGACCAGGTGGTTCGCCAGGATCATCAGCTGGTTCTGCACCACGGTGATCCGCTGTTCCACTGCCATATCCTCATAATTATTCACAATACCGTGACGCATGGCAATGCAGGGCACGAGACCGATCAACAAGATCAACAGGAAAATACGGGCACGAAGGCTTCGAAGTTCGATCATGCTCTCTATTTTTTCCCATATAGTTATGAATCGTTCTTTATTCCATTTCTTCACAATATAAAAACCTCAGTTCATTCACTCCGCTCATAGACAGAATGCTTTGCCTGCAAGCAGTCACGCTCATCCGACTCCATGACATGATATACGATTTCTTCGTGCTTCACACTCTCGAAATCGTAACGCCCATTCGCATTCCGGACTTTCGTCCTCCTTGCTCATGTTCGTTCACTCCGCTCATGGACAGAATGCTTTGCCTGCAAGCAGTCACGCATTCTGTCCATGGCTGAGTTTATCATTAAAGTAGTAGCCGACGCCCCATTTGGTATGGACATACCTGGGTTCGCTGGGACTCAATTCGATCTTCTCGCGCAGTCTCCGGATATGTACATCCACGGTACGCACGTCTCCGGGATAGTCCGTGCCCCACACAAGTTTTAACAGATTCTCTCTGCTGTATACCTTGTCCGGATTCAGCATCAGAAGCTCCAGTACTTCGAATTCTTTGGCCGTCAGACCGATCTCTCTTCCCTGGATGTAGGCTCTTCTGCCCTCACGATCCAGCTTCAGATCGCCACTCTCTAAGATAACGGTATTCTCCGCAGTTCCCTTCTTCGGCTCCATGCGGCGGAAGATTGCTTTGATTCTCGCCTTTACTTCCAGTATATTGAAAGGTTTCGTTATGTAATCGTCGGCACCGTATTCCAGCCCCAGGATCTTATCCATATCGTCTCCCTTGGCGGTCAGCATGATCACCGGCACATTGGAAAATTCGCGGATCTGCTGGCAGACCTCGAAACCAGTCAGCTTCGGTAACATGACATCCAGCAATATAATGTCATATTCTTTATTACTCGCCATCTGCAGGGCTTCCTCTCCGTCATAGGCACAGTCCACTTCCATATTGTCCTGCTCCAGGCTGAAACGGATTCCCTTCACGATCAGCTTCTCATCATCCACTACCAGCACTTTCTTGCCTGCCATCTTCCTCAACCTCTCTATCTTACTTTTCTCTTCCCGGTGCTGTGCCACTCTCACTGCACCGTAATTTTATCACATAACTTATCATAGGCATTCTGTTTGATTCCGGATACCTTCATAATATCTTCTTTGGTCTGAAAACTACCGTTTTTCTCTCGGTAACGCACAATGTCCGCTGCCCTGGAAGCTCCGATTCCGGGAAGGGTACACAATTCCTCCTCGGATGCCGTATTGATATTCACCAGTCCCTCTTCCGCCGCTTTTGCCGCAGTCTCCAACCTCTTAGCTTCCTCTGTCGTGGGAAAATACAACTTCTGTCCATCCGTCACCGTCTCCGCCAGATTCACATAAAAGGGATCCGCCTCCTGTGTCATACCGCCCGCAAGGCGCAGGGCTTCTTCTGCTCTGCTGCCCTCCGCGATTTCCACGACTCCCGGTGAGTACACGGCCCCACAGACATAGACATACACCATCTGCGTTCTGTTTATCGTCTCCGCTGTCGATAACGCCACATTGTTATCCACAGTCTCCGCGACCTGTTCCACGGCTTCCAGCTCCGGATATTCTGCCGCAGACTCTCCGGACGGGAGCAAAATAATTGCCTCGTCCTTCCCCCCACAGCCTGCCATGAGAAGTGCAATGCATCCCAACAGAGTGATCAGACACCTATATTTTATTTTAGAAATAACTTTAAAAAACATCATAGTCCCCTTCCTGTCGTTCTTTTCAGGGGATTGCCTCTCTATGCTGTTAATTTTTATTGTACTGGAATCACGCGGAATTTACAAGCCGTTTTCGCATTTGTGATAACTATTCCGTTACCACTTAAAAATAATAAATCCCACAATTGCCACCGCCATGCCGACCGCCTTGCGCCACTCCCATGGCTGCTTCTCCACGCCAAACCACCCGAACAGTTCGATGATATACGCCACTGCCAGTTGTGCGGTCACGATCAGCATGACCGCTTTTGCCGGTCCCAGGGCATCCATGCTGCGAATTACGGTATACGTAATAAATGCACCGATGGCACCTCCTAAAAGCATGTATTTCGGCTCCACCTGCCATACCTTAAGAAAAGAAGTACGCTCCGTGCACAGCCATGCCCCCAGACATACCAACAGTGCCGTGAATTGCACAAAAGCACTGGCGGTCCAGATGCCTGAGTTTTTCGTCACCTGGGTATTGAACACGCCCTGAATACTCATCAGTGCTCCGGATAATAATGCAATCAAAAAACCGATCATAGGATTCTACCACCTTTTCTTTTTAGTAGTAGTCTATCCTGTGACCGGTTCCTTCATTCATATTTTACTGTATTAATCTAGTTCTCCGTACTTCCCACCTGTTCAGCTATTGTTCCCGCAAGCTGCTCTATCAGCGTTGTCACATCCTCACCATTCCATACCTTGGAGAACAATACCTCCAGCTGCATCCAGAAGTTCCCTGTTTCCAGCATTTTCGGAAGGGATACGCTGTCCGCATACTCGTCAGCAAATACGGTAAGTGCTCCGTTGTCCGCATTCTCTGCCGCATGAAGGCTTGCCGGCATTTTACCGGAACGTTCATATAATCCGTCGGAATATCCTTCCGCCAGATACGCCGCAAAACGATCCGCCAGTTCCTTGTGCTCTGAATAACCGTTGATAACTGCCGCTCCCGTAACAGACAGGGATCTGCTTTGAAGTTCGGTACTGACATCCGGCATACGGGCAATTCCGTAATTGAATGTAAGACTGCCGTCCGTCTTTGCATCCTCCAGCCGCTTTACCACATCCGTGGTACCGATGGTAAACATGGTCTTTCCATCAATAAAGTCCTGGATCACGGAATCATAGGTCACAGTGTCGGACTCGATGAAGAAGAACTGGTTCAGCGCCTTGTATACTTCCAGACACTGTATGGTCTCCGGATTATTGATATTGATGTCATTTCTGTCATCACCGGGGTCACCGCCTACGATCATGTAATTACCCACGATCCAGTAATTATAGAAAATATTATTCACATCCCATTTCATGACACCTTCCACACCCTCCGGTGCATCAAAAGTGTCTGCAATGTTCAACAGATCGTCCACCGTAGAGGGGAGTGCCTTGGCGAAATACTGTTCCGCCAGCGCGTTTACCGCTGCTTCGTCCACGGCAGCCTGCTCTGTGGTCTGATCCTCCGGAAGAGAATCTTCCTCGATGATCTCCTCACCTTCTCCTACCGGTTCATCATTGTCACTGCTGCCGGACAGCTCTTTTTCCGCCTGTTGCGTCGCCCAGGTCTTAAGATAGTCTTCATTATATACCAGTGCGCTGGTATCAAAGTACACGGGATATCCTATGATCTTATCATGATAGGTCACCGCTGCCAGTGCTGCCTGGGAAAAATGATCCGTATCGCAGATTTCCTCTGTGTCCGGCACTTTCGATGCCAGTCCCGCAAGATAAGCCTTCTCCAGGGAGTCACTGCTTAACAGATATATATCCGGTATCTGATCGGAATGCAGTGTCTCCTGATTGATTACCTCCAGATATTCACTGTCGGAAGTCAGCACCGGGATCACACGGACCTTATTCTGTTCTCCGAAAGACACCGCTGCCGCATTGATATAGCCGGACAGAGATTCATCCGAATACCAGCAGTAGATGGTCTCTTTCCCGCGAAATAACTGCAGACGATCTCCGGTATCCTGCGTCTGACTCATTTCCTGCGTACTTCCGTAAACAGCTGCAGCAGCCATGGCGATCACAGCTGCTGTTGCAATAATTCTTTTTTTCAAAAACATACTTAACTTAAACCTCTTATTCGATACAGGTGTCCAAAATAGCGATCATTTCGTCCACATTTTCTATGGTAATTACGAGAGGAGGTACAAAACGAATAATATCCGCACCGGCATTGATCAGGATCAATCCCTTCTCCAATGCCTTATTAATAATGTCTCCTACCGGATGGTCAAATACCAGTCCCTGCATCAGTCCCACGCCGCGGCGTTCCTGAATGCAGTCGTACTTGTCTGCCAGTTCATTCAGGCGCTGTTCCAGATAAGGAGCCACCTCTCTCACATGTTCTATTATATGGTCCTCTTCGAATAAATCAAGCACTTTTTCCACAGCGGCGCAGGCCAACGGGTTGCCACCGTAGGTAGTTCCGTGATCCCCCGCGGTCAGAGAATGTTGTGCAACCTTTTCTGTCATCATAAAAGCGCCTACCGGCACGCCGCAGCCTAATGCCTTGGCTGAGGTCATGATATCCGGCTTCACACCGAAACGCTGCCATGCATACATGTAGCCGGTACGGCCCATTCCACACTGGATCTCATCTAAGATCAGCAGGATATCCCGTTCATTGCACAGATCACGTACCTGCTTTAAGAATTCCCCGGTAGCGGGATACAGTCCGCCCTCGCCCTGCACGGTTTCCATAATGATAGCGCAGGTCTTGTCCGTCACCTGATCCAGAACACTCTGAAAATCATTCAGATCGGCAAATCTGATATGACCGATCATAGGCTGGAATGCCTCACGGTACTTGGGGTTGCCTGTTACGGACAAAGCTCCCATGGTTCTGCCATGGAAAGAATGGTTCATGGCAATGATCTCGTGATCGGTACAACCGTCTTTCAGATAGGCGTATTTTCTGGCTGCCTTGATGGCACCCTCCACTGCTTCCGCGCCGGAATTGGTGAAAAAGACGCGATCCATGCCGGATACTTTTTTGATCTTTCTTGCCGCTTCGATGGCAGGCACATTGTAATAATAGTTGGAAGTGTGGATCACCTTGTCGATCTGTGCTTTCAGTGCATCGTTGTATGCTTTGTTCTGATATCCCAGTGCAAACACAGCAATACCGGCCACAAAATCCAGATATTTTTTACCGTCCGTATCATACAGATACACACCATCCCCCTTATCCAGAACGATCTGGTACCGGTTATAGGTATGCAGCAAATCTTTTTCCGCCTCTGCGATATATTCTTTCATGGTGTCACTCATTTTTCTATTCCTCCTCATCGGATACGATTGCGGTACCGATACCCTGATTGGTGAAGATCTCCAGCAGCAGGCAGTGTGCCAGGCGTCCGTCCAGAATATGCACACGGTTTACGCCGTTACGGATGGCGGAAGTACAGTTGTTTAACTTCGGCAGCATGCCACCGCCGATGTAACCGTCGTGGATCAGTCCCTCTGCCTCGGAGGCGGTCAGTCGGGAGATAAAGGTGGACTTGTCGTTGATATCCTTGTACAGGCCTTCGATGTCTGTCAGGAACGCCAGTTTCTCCGCATGTACTGCTTTTGCGATCGCGCAGGCTGCATCATCCGCATTGATATTGTAGGTGTGATAATCTTTGTCCAGTCCGATGGGGGCGATGATGGGCAGGTAATCCTTCTCCAGCATATCGAAGAGAATATCGGGATTCACACCGGTGATCTCCCCCACATAACCGATGTCCTGACCGTCGGAATATTTTTTCTCTACCTGAAGCAGTCCACCGTCCTTACCGCTGACACCGACTGCCTTGACCCCCAGTTCTTCCACCATGGTCACCAGGCTCTTATTCACCTTGTTCAATACCATTTCGGCAATTTCCATGGTCTCCTCATCGGTGACACGCAGACCGTTTATAAACTTCGCCTCTTTGCCGACCTTGCCGACCCAGCGGCTGATCTCCTTGCCGCCGCCGTGCACGATGATGGGTTTGAACCCTACCAGCTTCAACAGTGTCACGTCCTTGATGACATTCTTCTGAAGTTCTTCGTTGCTCATGGCGCTGCCGCCGTATTTTACCACAATGATCTTGCGATTGAATTTCTGTATGTAAGGAAGTGCCTCAATCAGCACTTCTGCTTTTTTCATTACCTGTTCCATATCTTTTTCCATTGTTTTGTCCATGCCTTTCCGCAGATATCCTATCCGCCCGTCACTTATTTCTTCCGTATGTCGCGCACTGTCTTAGGAACGATAGTCTGCGTTGATCTTCACATAGTCATAGCTTAGATCACAGCCCCATGCAGTTGCTTCCGCATCACCCATATGCATATCCACCAGGGCAGTAACTTCCGGATCGGAGAGAATCTTCGTAGCTTCTTCCTCGCTGTAATCACATGCCACGCCATTACCGAAGATATGGATCTTGCCGCTCTTGCTCTCGAAATACAGGTCTACATTTTCCGGATCGAATCTGGCTCCGGAATAGCCCAGTGCGCAGAGGATACGTCCCCAGTTGGCATCATGTCCGAAGATAGCTGCCTTGGTCAGGGAAGAACAGATCACGGATTTTGCCAGGGTTCTGGCATCTTCCTTGCTGGCTGCATGGATCACTTTGGTCTCAAACAGGGCGGTTGCTCCTTCGCCGTCTCCTGCCATTTTCTTGGCCAGGAACGTGGTGATCTCATGCAATGCCTTGCAGAACTTGTCGTAATCTTCGCCCTCTGCGGTGATCTCCTCATTGCCTGCCATACCGTTCGCCAGTACTAACAGTGTATCATTGGTGGAAGTATCGCCGTCCACGGAGATCATGTTAAAGGAATCTACTACGTCTGCGCTGACGCACTTCTGTAACATCTCTTTGGAAATATTCACATCGGTGGTTACAAAGCCTAACATGGTGCACATGTTCGGATGGATCATTCCGGAACCCTTGCACATACCGCCTAATGTCACGGTCTTGCCGCCGATCTCGGTCTCAATGGCAATCTCCTTGGAAATGGTATCGGTGGTCATGATGGCATGAGCCGCATCGGAACCGGCCTCTAAGGTGTCCGCCTTCGCTGCCACCAGCTTTTTGATTCCAGCGGTAATCTTATCTACGGGAATCTGCATACCGATGACACCGGTGGATGCTACCAGTACTGCATCCGTGGGCACTCCTAACAATTCTCCTGCACATTTTGCTTCAGCCTCGCAGCAGTCCAGTCCCTGTTTGCCGGTGCAGGCATTGGCGATTCCGGAATTAACTACCACTGCCTGTGCATATGCGGAATGTTCCACGATCTGCTTATCCCACAGCACAGGAGCCGCCTTTACCACATTGGAGGTAAAAGTACCTGCCACGGTGCAGGGAACCTTACTTACGATCAGTGCCATATCCTTACGATTCTGATATTTAATGGCAGCCTCAACACCTGCTGCCTCAAAGCCTTTTGCTGCGGTCACACCGCCCTGGATCTGTTTCATATTGGAATAATCTCCTTTCGATTTTGTTTCTATTGATTAAACGCCGTAATGTTTTCTTCGTTCAGGGTAAAATCATAATAGTTCAGGTCTTCCCGCTTCGTCCAGCCGATGCATTTCCAGAAAGCATTACCGATATCATTCTGGGTAAAAGCGATCAGGCTGACTTTATTGATGTGCTCTTCTTTCAGGGCATTCATGCAGTGAACCACCATGGCTTTTCCAATGCCAAGTCTTCTATGATCTTCTCTCACACATACATGATACAGGCAGCCCCGTCGTCCGTCATGACCGCAGAGAATGCCGCCCACTACGGTTCCATCCTCCCCGATGGCTACCACACTGGTACCGGGATTCCGGTTGATAAAACGTTCCACACCTTCTCTGGAAT
>ULVV01018826.1_pt1 | contig 13007 bp, 9 predicted proteins | sample 1959761 | NCBI WGS metagenome assembly ULVV01 (sample SAMEA4835795, study PRJEB28245) | human gut metagenome | biome: gut microbiome; material: fecal sample | place: Denmark | collected 2008
GTCCCAAACCAGGCGCTCTAGCCAAGCTGAGCCACACCCCGATATGCTGTTTTGCCGTTTCGTTTTTGTTGCCTCACCGAAGCGACTTCGATATAATATCACCCTATTCCATACTTGTCAACACTTTTTTACATTTTTTTTAAATTAATTTTTCAAATACGATACATCCCGCGTTTTTACGATGTTTTCGATAACCTGAAATAACAGTTTTACTGACTCCTTAAATGATTTATTAACCGCACTTTCTGCTGTAGGAAATCAGGCAAGAAAAAAGGCGGTTTTATCGCAAACCGCCTTTTAGTGGACTAGACGGGAGTCGAACCCGTGTCCGAAATACAATTCCCTGTCCTTCTACGAGTGTAGTTTATTATTTAACATTCCCTCTGCCACACGATAACAAACAACCTTGTGGTTTCAGTAGCTTCATGATACGCCCGATGGCTCAAAGCTTTGCCAACGTCGTTTCTCACATAGTCGAAGCCTGGGTCCTAAAGTGTGAGTGCTCTAGGTCAGACTGCTGCCATTAGGCAGCGTATGCTAAATTATCTTCAGCGTTTAATTTTAATTTGGCCATTTAACGCATCGCCATACGACTCGCTTCTCCAGCTGCATGTACCCCGTCGAAACCTTTACTAGCCCATATTCAATTTTTTTGCGGGGTACATGCAGCTACGCTCCATGTTCTCCGCTCCGCTTCGGTCCGCCCAAAGCCAAGGTCCACCGGACCTTGTGGGCCCCGTCGAAACCTTTACTAGCCCATATTCATTTTTTTGCTAACCAAGATTTCTGATTTTGAAATCTCTCTGTGCCTCTCGCTTTTGATCCTTCTTGGCTATGTCTGCTCTCTTATCATAAAGCTTCTTGCCTTTTGCAAGTGCTATCTCTACCTTGACCAGACTCCCCTTAAAGTATACCTCCACCGGCACAATTGTGAAACCCTTTTCCTTCATCTTTGATGAAAGCTTCTCGATTTCCTTCTTGTGGAGTAAAAGCTTTTTAGGTCTGAGTGGATCCTTGTTGAAGATATTTCCCTTCTCATATGGTGTAATATGCATGCCATACAGGATAATCTCACCGTTCTCAATACGGATGAATGACTCCTTTATGCTGCCCTTTCCCATTCGAAGTGACTTCACCTCAGTTCCTGCAAGTGAAATACCGGCTTCGTATTTCTCAAGCAAAAAGTAATCGTGATAGACCTTTTTGTTGTTGGCTATTAATTTCTTTGGTTCCTTAGCCATGTCGGTATCTCCTTTCCTCAAACTGCTTTACAATACTAACACATTTTTTTACAATTGCCAATATATAAAACGCAAATTATTGTAAACCGCTGGTTCACATTTCTGTTTATTTACACTATATAATATATTATGACATCTTTTTCAATAAATCTATCGCACAACGACCGACAAATAACAGCTAATCAAATAAATATTGTTAAATCATAAAAAATTTCGTCATTATTGTCATATTATTCCGCCGGTTTAAAATCAATTGTACGCATAATTTTGTCAGTACTGTCCACAACAACCTTGATTTTTTGTCCAAGCTTGTATCTCTTATTGGTGGCTGAACCGGCTAGCTCATAGGTATCCTCGTAAAACTCATAGAAATCATCTGTCAGGTCTGTCACGCGCACAAGTCCCTCAACTGTATTTGGAAGCTCCACGAAAAAGCCCCACTCCGTGACACCAGATATAACTCCTTCAAAGCATTCACCAATATGATTTGACATGTATTCACATTTTTTAAGCTTGACTGTTTCACGCTCTGCCTCTTCTGCACGTCGTTCAGTCTCACTTGCCTGCTTTGCAACAGCATCGAGTATAGACTCATAGTGCTCCCTGCGGTTATCATTCATCCTGCCGCGGATATTTTCCTTGATGATACGGTGTATCTGCAAATCAGGATATCTGCGGATTGGTGATGTAAAGTGACAATAATAATTTGCCGCCAATCCAAAATGTCCTGTACATGCTGTTGTATATCGTGCCTGTTTCATAGAGCGCAGTGTCAGTCTGCTTATCAGGGATTCTTCATCTGTGCCATCCACCTTCATCAAAAGCTTCTGAAGCTCCTTTGGGTGTACCTCATCAGCTCCAATATGAAGCGTATAGCCAAAATTATTGATAAATGTGGAAAGCTTTGCGATTTTTTCTGAGTCCGGCTTGTCATGTGTTCTGTATACAAAAGGTATTTCCTGCCAGAAATAATCCTCAGCCACTGTTTCATTTGCTATAAGCATAAAATCCTCAATGAGCTTTGTTGCCACATTTCTGTCATACGGCTTTATATCTATCGGATGACCATCTTCATCGAGCACAACTTTAGTCTCCGGAAAGTCAAAGTCTATAGAACCTCGTTTCATTCTCTTTTTGCGTAGAATTGCTGCAAGCTCTGCCATTTTTTCAAACATAGGCACAAGCTCCTTATATTCTTCAATCACAGCGGCATCCTTATCTGCAAGAATCTTTTTTACATTTGTGTATGTCATCCTGCGGTTTGTCTTTATGACTGTCTCTGCAATCTTATGATCGATAACTTCACCCTTTTTATTTATTGTCATAATGCATGAAAGAGCCAGCCTGTCACATCCCTCATTCAAGGAGCATATGCCATTTGAAAGCTCTCTTGGAAGCATCGGAATTACTCTGTCTACAAGATAAACCGATGTCCCTCTCTTAAGAGCCTCCACATCAAGGGCACTGTGCTCCTGCACATAATTCGACACATCTGCTATGTGTACTCCAAGTACATAATTGTCGCCATCCATGTATAAAGACACGGCATCATCAAGATCCTTTGCATCCTCTCCGTCTATCGTGACCATCATCCAGTCGCGTAAATCCATCCTGCCAGCCATATCCGCAGGTGTCACATCCTTTGCCACATTCTGCACCTGATGCATGATTTTCTCTGAAAAATCCACCGGCAGATCATAAGCCTTTACTATAGAAAGAATATCCGTACCCGGGTCATCTATATGTCCGATTATTTCAACAACCTTGCCCTCCGGCTTTTTGCCCTTTTTACCATAGCTTGTGATTTCAACCACTACCTTATGGCCCGACACAGCCCCCTTTGAGCGCTCCTTTGGTATGAAAATATCTGTGCCAAATCTGGTATTGTCAGGCACTGCAAAGCCAAAGTTATCACTCGCCTCATAGGTGCAGACTACCTGCTTCATGCCTCGCTCTATGACGGAAACAACCTTTCCCTCCTTGCGGCGTCCTGTTGTGACAGGTGAGATTGTAATCTCAACAGTGTCCATGTGCATAGCACCATTTACATACTCTGCAGGGATAAAAATATCATCAGGCTCTCCCTCCACAGTGACAAATCCAAATCCCCTTTGATGCGCTGTGAATACGCCGACTGTCTTTTTAATTTCCGACTTTGAGTATTTCCCGCGCTTTGAGAGTGTTATCCTTCCCTCTGCCTGCAAATCCAAAAGAATCTGTTCAAGCTGTGGTCTGTCCTCTTTTTTTACTCCGAGTACTATGCAAAGTTCCTTGATTTTCATCGGAACATACATGTCATCGCACATAAAGTCATAGACCATCTTTTTTCGTGTTTCATATTTATCTATATTACTCATTATCTCTCCTTTTCGTTGCCCCATCTGATTTCAAATGCACAGGCTTTAAATAAAATTTCATCATCTGGATGTTGATGCGATAAAAAAGACTGCCGATTTCTCGACAGTCTAAGTATTTACCATATTCCCATATTTAAGACAATTGATATAATAAAGAAAAGAACAACACATACAATTGTCGCTTTAACCAGACGTCCTTCCTTTGAACGCCCCTTGTTCTTGCCCCAATATGTATCAGCAACTCCGGCGATAGTGCCAAGTCCTGCTGACTTACCCTCCTGGAAAAGAATAACTATAGTAATTACTAAACTGACGATTATAAATAATACCGATAAAACAATTTTTAAAGTTGCCACGATAAGACCTCCTAATTTCAATTCTAAATAACAGAACTAATATACTACGTTTTTATTGCACAGTCAAGAGTTTTATACTGTATGTAACAGATTTTCACACTTTATGCAATGGATTTTATTAGTTTCATGCAATAAATGTATCGCTATTTTTCACTTTCATCTGCTGTACCAATCATTGATGTACAATTCGGGCATCTTGTTGCCGCAATGGCTATCTTGCTCTTACAGTATGGGCACTCTTTTGTGTCCGGCTCTTTTTCCTCTTTGTGTCCAAATCTCTCTCCTGCCGCATTCATAGCCTTTACTATGCAAAATACGATGAGTGCCATGATAAGGAAATTGACTACTGCGGTAAGAAACTTTCCATAATACAATGTAGCTTCTCCAAAGAGCTTTACCGAGAGCTTGTCAAAATTCATGCCGCCAAACACTCCAAGTATAGGGTTTATAATGTCATTGACCAAAGATGTGACTATGCTGGTAAACGCACCACCTATGATAATTCCAACTGCCATATCCATGACATTCCCTCTGCTGATAAACTTTTTGAATTCATTAAAAAAATTTTTCATCACTAGTATCCTTTCTTTTTACTCTCTTTTTTTGATAATCTAAACCATTTTTTAATATTATACATTTTTCCATTTTATTTTACAAGAAAATACATTATGATATTATCATACCTTTTGCTTAGTGCATGCGAAAAGGTATGGGATGAGATATACAGCTTTCGAGGAAAATGATACTTGACGGATATATAAAACCCCAGCATATAAACCTTGAAACAGATTTATATGCCGGGGCTTTTCATTTAGATAAATATGTTAACACAAGCAAATTACCGTTATCTATACTTTCGATATTATACGTTAATCTCTGCCTTTACTCCACTCTCATCCTTATGCGCTTCAAGCACCGGATTAACTACATCACGCAGATATACATCTACCTGACGAGGTGCACGTCCCACATAAAGCTTAGGCTTAAGGTTCTTTTCGATATCAGCTTTTGTCAATCCGAATGCAGGATCTGCAGCGATTAAGTCTACGAGATTATTTTCTTTTCCCTCTTCCTTTACTGTCTTTCCTGCCTGCATTGAGAGCTGTCTGATCTTCTCATGGAGCTCCTGACGATTTCCGCCGTTCTTTACAGCATCCATCATGATGTTCTCTGTTGCCATGAATGGTATCTCTGCCATAAAGTGCTTTTCAATAACCTTTGGATATACTACCAGTCCATCCACCACATTGAGGCAGAGGTCAAGTATTCCGTCTATTGCAAGGAAGCCCTCAGGTATTGAAAGACGCTTGTTTGCTGAATCGTCAAGTGTTCTCTCAAACCACTGTGTAGCCGAGGTAATTGCAGGATTCATTACATCTGCAAGAACATATCTTGAAAGAGATGCTATTCTCTCACTTCTCATAGGATTTCTCTTATATGCCATGGCTGATGAGCCAATCTGGTTCTTCTCAAACGGCTCCTCTACTTCCTTAAGATGCTGGAGCAGTCTGATGTCGTTTGACATCTTTGTAGCTGATGCAGCGATGCCTGCGAGCACATTTACTACTCTTGTATCTACCTTACGGGAATATGTCTGGCCAGACACCGGATAACATTCCTTAAAGCCCATCTTCTTTGCGATCATTGGATCTATCTTGTCTATTGTCTCATTGTCTCCGTTGAAGAGTTCAAGAAAGCTGGCCTGTGTTCCTGTAGTGCCCTTTGAGCCAAGGAGCTTTAATGTGCCCTGCACATACTCTAAATCCTCAAGATCCAGCATAAACTCATTCAGCCACAGTGTGGCACGCTTTCCAACTGTTGTCGGCTGTGCCGGCTGGAAATGTGTAAATGCAAGAGTTGGCTGATTCTTATACTTATCAGCAAAGTTTGCAAGCTCTGCAATAACACTTATAAGCTTTTTGTGAACAAGCTTTAATGCTTCATTCATGATGATAATATCTGTATTGTCACCTACATAGCATGAGGTTGCTCCAAGATGTATAATTCCTGCTGCCTTAGGGCACTGCTGTCCATATGCATAGACATGGCTCATTACATCGTGACGCACAAGCTTCTCACGCTCCTTTGCCACGTCATAATTGATATCATCCACATGTGCCTTTAATTCATCAATCTGTTCCTGTGTGATAACCGGCTTGCCATCCTGTGAAAGCCCAAGCTCCATCTCAGTCTCTGCAAGGGCAATCCAGAGCTTTCTCCAAGTGGTAAATTTCATATCCTGCGAAAAAATATACTGCATCTCTTTGCTGGCATAGCGCTCAGAAAGAGGACTTGTGTATCTGTCTGTACTCATATTCTCTCCTTTATTAGCGATTAAGCATTTTTCTCTCGAGGTCTATTTCTTTATCAAAATACTCGCCTCTGATATCATCCTTCGGTGGCTCCATCGGATATTTTCCTGTGAAACAGCCCATGCAGATTGGCAGTCCCTCTACCATCTCATGAAGTCTGTCAATTCCAAGGTAGCCTAAAGAATCTGCACCTATAATCTGTCTGATATCCTCAATAGTCCTGTTGTAAGCGATAAGCTGCTCTCTTGCAGGAATATCTGTACCGAAATAGCAAGGCCATAAGAATGGCGGTGAACTGATGCGCACATGCACCTCTGTGGCACCCGCCTCTCTTAACATACGCACTATTCTGTCTGAGGTTGTTCCTCGCACAATTGAATCATCAATCATAACAACTCTCTTGCCCTTAACAGCCTCCTTTAATACATTGAGCTTTATCTGCACGCTTGATTCACGGCTTGACTGCTTAGGCTTGATAAATGTCCTGCCAACATAACCGTTCTTGACAAATGCTGTGCCATATGGAATGCCCGACTCAAGTGAATAACCAAGAGCAGCGGCATTTCCTGACTCCGGTACTCCTGTCACGATATCAGCCTCAACCGGTGAATCCATTGCAAGGAATCTGCCAGCCTTGATACGGCTGCCATACACGCTTACTCCGTCAATATGGCTGTCAGGTCTTGCGAAATAAATGTATTCAAACACGCATCTGGCCTGTTTTTCAGGGGCAAGTGCCATAGTCATATCAGACTCAATGCCCTTTTCAGGAGTGATAGTGATAACCTCTCCCGGCTCTACATCCCTGACAAACTCTGCACCGATTGTATCAAGCGCACAGGTCTCAGATGTAACGATATATGCATTGTCTCTCTTTCCGATGCAAAGAGGCTTAAAACCAAATGGGTCTCTGGCTGCAATAAGCTTTCTCGGGCTCTCGACAACAAGCGCGTAGGCTCCCTTAAGCTTCTGGCAGGCACGTCTGACCGCCTCCTCCGCTGTTTTTGAGTTAAGACGTTCTCTGGCAATATGATAAGCTATAACCTCAGAGTCGATTGTGGTCTGGAAAATAGCTCCTGTATACTCAAGCTCCTTGCGAAGCTCCTTTGCATTTATGAGGTTTCCGTTGTGTGCCATGGCAAGTGTGCCCTTGACATAATTTAATACGAGCGGCTGTGCATTCTCACGTGTTGATGAGCCTGCTGTTGAATAGCGCACATGTCCCACTCCGATATCGCCCTTCATAGGCTCTAAGATATCAGGAGTAAATACCTCATTTACAAGGCCCATACCCTTGTGTGTTGTCACCTTTCCCTTTGGTCCGTGTGTATCACTCACTGCAATACCACAGCTTTCCTGTCCTCTGTGCTGAAGTGCAAAAAGACCATAATAGATAGTGGATGAGACATCTCCTCCATCAAAATCATACATGCCGAACACACCACACTCCTCATGAAGCTCATCAAATACATGGTTATGCTCGTCAATATCAGAACACCTTTTTAATTTTGTACCGGTATGACTTTTTGTATCTATACAAGTATTTATATACTGATTTATGTTATTGTCCTGGTTCATAATATCTCCGTTTATAATTGCGAAATAGTAACGCGGAATAAATAATATATTAGCGGCTGAATTTGCTTCCTGTAAGAAGCTCAAATGCCTCTTTATATTTCTCTACAGTCTTCACAACAACCTCATCAGGTAAAAGTAGGTCATTGTCCGGATTTGCCTTGAGCCAGTCTCTTACATACTGCTTGTCAAATGAAGGCTGTCCCTGTCCAGGCTTATATCCATCAAGTGGCCAGAAGCGTGAGCTGTCAGGTGTGAGCATCTCATCGGCAAGCACTACCTCACCCTGCTCATTTAAGCCAAACTCAAACTTGGTATCTGCGATGATGATGCCCTTTGTAAGAGCATACTCTGCACATTTCTTGTAGAGAGCAATTGTATAATCGCGAATCTTCTCTGCGTACTCTCTGCCCTTCTCAGGATAAATCTTCTCTAATACTTCTACTGATTTTTCGAATGAGATATTCTCATCATGATCTCCAAGATCAGCCTTGGTAGATGGTGTATAAATAGGCTCAGGGAGCTTATCAGACTCAACAAGTCCCTCCGGAAGTCTGATTCCGCAGACTGTACCGTTCTCCTGGTAGCTTACCCAGCCGCTTCCTGTGATATATCCACGAACTATACACTCGATTGGAAGCATCTCAAGCTTCTTGCAGAGCATGCTGTTTCCGTTGAATCTGTCCTGACTGAAGAACTCCGGCATATCCTTTGCGTCTACTGAAATCATATGATTAGGAACAACATCCTTTGTGAATTCAAACCAGAACTTAGACATCTGTGTGAGGATGGCTCCCTTGTCTGTAATCTTATTCTTTAAAATATGGTCAAAAGCGGAAATACGATCTGTTGCGACCATAATAAGGCTGTCCCCGTTATCATATACTTCTCTTACTTTTCCTTCTTTGAATGGTTTAAATTCCTGCATGATTGTCCTCCATCTTATGTGTAATTTATTTTACAAATCAAATGCTACCTTTAAATTATATACCAGCTCAATTTGTAAAGTCAACGTATATTATAAGTTTTTTTAAATAATTTTATGTCACTTATAAGTATTCCTTATGTTTATTATTACATCTTTAATATATCAAAACAAAAGCTCCGGTTCAAACCCTTTGTCTGCGCCGGAGCTTATATAATACAAATTTTATTTAACGATAAGTGACTTTCCTGTCATCTCTTTTGGCTGTGGAAGTCCCATAATCTCAAGCAGTGTTGGAGCGATATCTGCAAGACATCCGCCCTCACGAAGCTTGTAAGAAGGGTCAGCGTTTACAAGAATGAAAGGAACAGGATTGGTTGTATGAGCTGTATGAGGTTTTCCTGTCTCATAATCAATCATCTTCTCTGCGTTTCCGTGGTCAGCACAGATGAATAATACTCCATCCACATCCTTGATTGCCTGCACTGCATCACCTACGAGTGAATCAACTCTCTCAACAGCCTTTACAGCAGCCGGAATCACACCTGTATGTCCAACCATGTCAGGGTTAGCAAAGTTAATGATAATAACATCATACTTGTCTGACTTGATAGCCTCAACAAGATCCATTCCAACCTCAGGAGCGCTCATCTCAGGCTTTAAGTCATATGTTGCAACGTCCTTAGGACTGTTTACAAGAAGACGTGCCTCATCGATATTCGGCTCTTCTACTCCACCATTAAAGAAAAAGGTTACGTGTGCATACTTCTCTGTCTCTGCGAGACGAAGCTGTTTCTTGCCATTTGCTGCAAGATACTCACCAAATGTATTCTGGATTTCTTCCTTCTCAAAAGCGATAAGCTTGTTAGGAATTGACTCGTCATAATCCTTGAAGCATACAAATGTTGTCTTAAGGAATGGGCGCTCAAAGCCGGTAAACTTATCATCGCAAAATGCTCTTGTCATCTCACGAGCACGGTCAGGACGGAAGTTGAAGAAGATAACAGAATCATTGTCCTTTACAACAGATACCGGTGTGCCATCCTCGTTTGTGATAACTGTAGGAAGCACGAACTCATCTGTAACATCGTTTGCGTATGACTCCTCCATAGCCTTTACAGGGCATGTAGCTTTTACGCCTTCACCCTTAGTGAGTGAATCATAAGCCTTCTGCACACGATCCCAGTTGTTATCTCTGTCCATTGCATAGTAACGTCCCGAAAGAGATGCAATCTTTCCTACACCGATTTCCTTCATCTTGGCGAGAAGCTGCTCGATATAGTCCTTGCCTGATGCAGGAGGTGTATCACGGCCATCAAGGAAGGCGTGTACATATACTCTGTCAAAATTCTCTTTCTTGCAAAGCTCAAGAAGTCCGTAAAGATGCTCGATATGGCTGTGAACTCCACCATCTGAAAGAAGTCCCCAAAGATGCAGATCGGAGTCATTCTTCTTGCAGTTTTCGATTGCAGAAAGTAATACCTTGTTCTTGAAGAAATCACCATCAGCAATTGCCTTTGTGATTCTTGTAAGATCCTGATATATGATACGGCCTGCGCCGATATTCATATGTCCTACCTCAGAGTTTCCCATCTGTCCGTCAGGAAGTCCAACTGCAAGACCTGAAGCTGCGCCCTTTACAAAAGGACACTCTGCCATCAATTTATCCATAACAGGGGTATTTGCCATAGCTATGGCATTTCCCTCTTTGTGGTCACTTAAGCCGTAACCATCAAGTACCATTAATACTACCGGTTTCTTACTCATTTATATTTCCTCTATTCTTCATATGAGGCTTGAAAATGCTCTATTACAGTGACATATGCAAGCCCGCAAAAAATTTCATTACATAATAAATGCCACTAAATGCAGCTAAGCTGGTGAATTTAGTGACATTTAGTTATTGTGATTGTCAAATCAAATATTAAATTATGATTTAATAATTACTTGTAGTTTACGATCTTTCCAAAATCAGCCTTGAGTGAAGCGCCACCAACTAATCCACCGTCGATGTCAGGCTTTGCAAAAAGCTCTGCTGCATTTCCTGCATTTACAGATCCGCCGTACTGGATACGAACTGAATCTGCTGTAGCCTGATCATAGATCTCAGCTACGCACTCACGGATTGCACCGCAGACCTCCTGAGCCTGGTCAGAAGTAGCTGTCTTTCCTGTTCCAATTGCCCAGATTGGCTCGTAAGCGATAACCATGTTTGCAACATCTGATGCAGCAACACCTGCGAGATCTGACTTAATCTGAAGTCTGATCCAATCAAGTGTAACACCGCTCTCTCTCTGCTCAAGTGTCTCACCACAGCAAAGGATTGGTGTAAGTCCAGCCTCGATAGCCTTCTTTACCTTCTTGTTGAGAAGTGCGTCATCCTCTTTGAAGTAATCTCTTCTCTCTGAATGTCCGATGATAACATACTTAACACCTGCATCAAGAAGCATCTCTGCTGAGATTTCTCCTGTGTAAGCACCCTTCTCCTCGAAGTACATATTCTCTGCTCCAACAGCAACATTTGTACCCTTTAATGCTTCTACAACAGGTACGATGTCGATTGCAGGTACACAGTAAACAACTTCAACATCATCTGAAACTACGAGTGGTTTTAACTCTTCTACTAATTTAACAGCCTGGCTTGGAGTCATGTTCATCTTCCAGTTGCCGGCTACAATTTTCTTTCTTGCCATTTTATATCTCCTTGTATTTATATACAAATATTTATTGTGGTAGTTCTTTTCGCTAAGTTCAACCTTCGCCTACAGCTCGGTTTCACTAATCTCAAAGAACAGCCTCGCACTAAATTCAATCATCGCTTGCGGCTCGATTTCATTAAGTTGCTTTCGGCTTATTTATCATCAGCACAAGCTACGCCAGGAAGCTCCTTGCCCTCAAGGAACTCAAGGGAAGCACCGCCACCTGTTGAGATGTGGCTCATCTTGTCGCCAAGTCCCATCTGGTTAACTGCTGCAGCTGAATCTCCACCACCGATGATTGTGATAGCATCTGATTTAGCAAGTGCCTCTGCTACTGCAAGTGTACCTGCTGCAAGTGTTGGGTTCTCAAATACACCCATTGGTCCGTTCCATACAACAGTCTTAGCTGATGCAACAGCGTCAGCGAAAAGCTCACGTGTCTTAGGTCCGATATCACAGCCCTCACGGTCTGCAGGCATCTTGTCATAATCATATGTCTCTGTCTCTACAGGAGCATCAATTGGATTTGGGAAATCCTTGATTGTAACTGCATCAACAGGAAGAAGAATCTTCTTTCCAAGTTTCTCTGCTTTTGCAAGCATCTCTTTACAGTAATCAATCTTTGTCTCATCAAGCATTGAGATACCAATCTCATAGCCCTGGGCTTTAAGGAATGTGTATGCCATTCCACCACCGATGATAAGTGTATCAGCCTTCTCGAGGAGGTTGTCGATAACATTGAGCTTGTCAGCTACTTTAGCTCCGCCAAGAATAGCTACGAAAGGACGTACAGGATTCTCTACTGCCTTGCCAAGGAAGTCAATTTCCTTCTGCATAAGGTATCCAACAACATTCTCTCCACCCTTAGCTGTGATGAACTTTGTAACACCTGCTACAGAAGCATGTGCTCTGTGAGCAGAACCGAAAGCGTCACATACATATACATCAGCAAGGTCAGCAAGCTCTTTTGCGAATGCATCTCCGGCTTCCTGTGGCTTTGTCTCCTCTTTGCCTCTGAAACGTGTATTCTGAAGAAGAACTACATCTCCCTCTTTCATCTCTGAAACAGCCTTTGTTGCAGCCTCTCCTGTTACGTTGTAGTCAGCTACAAATGTAACCTTCTGTCCAAGCTTAGCCTCAAGAGCTGCAGCTACAGGAGCAAGTGACTCACCCTCGTTTGGTCCGTTTTTAACTTTTCCAAGGTGTGAGCAAAGGATAACCTTTCCACCGTCCTTGATTAATTTCTGGATTGTTGGAAGAGCTCCGTTGATACGGTTCTCATCTGTGATTTTTCCGTCCTTAAGTGGCACGTTGAAGTCACATCTAACGAGAACTCTCTTGCCTTTTACGTTGATATCATCAATTGATTTCTTGTTTAATGACATAATATGTCCTCCCTTATTTCAAGGCATAAGCCATGTGGCCACGCCATATTGTGCATATTAAAAAATATAATTAATTCTACAATTCACAGATATTCAAAAGAAATAGCCATGTTTTAAAAAAGAGGCGCGGTTCAATTAAGACCGCGCCCCTTGAGTA
>ULVV01046808.1_pt1 | contig 12924 bp, 10 predicted proteins | sample 1959761 | NCBI WGS metagenome assembly ULVV01 (sample SAMEA4835795, study PRJEB28245) | human gut metagenome | biome: gut microbiome; material: fecal sample | place: Denmark | collected 2008
GTAAAGCGGTAAATCTGAAAGCTGGTGCGCTTGCCCGGGGCTCCATAGCCCCGGCAGCGCATGGAGTCGGCGGTGATGACGCTGCCCTCCAGGGCCCAGCCGGACAGGGACATAAGCACGTCCATGCCGCCCTGGATTTTCTCCCTTCGTGACCCGGCGCCGCTGCGCCCGATACACTTGCGGGCTCCGGCAATCTGCTTTCCCTTTCGCCAGTAGGCGGGAATCAGCCGCAGCACCATCACCAGCACCAAGGAAATGGCGGGAATCACCGCGCCGAACAGGCTTGTGAACTTGTCGGAGGTCATGACGATGCCACCGCACAGGAACCACAGGCTCACCGCTGCAAACATCATCCCCGCGCAGCCGCCGTAGCACAGGGCTTGCCAGGTGTAGGGACGGCCGAACAGGGTAAAGAGGGTGGTTTCACCCAGGGTGTTGAACAGCGGGTTTATCGCCGCCACCAGCACCATGGCTATAAGAAGGAAGCCAAGGGTTTTAATGCAGCGCGCCCGGCGCAGCACGGCGTAGTACGCCCCTCCGCACAGAAGGGAGACCAGCAGATACGCCGGGTGAAACAGCACCACCGTCAGCACGATGGCCGCCGCAAAGAACAGGAAATTCACCGCCGGGTGGCAGCGGGAAAACACATCATAGTCCTGCACGGTCATAGCCTCCTTTTCATGTGTGCCGTATAGTTCAGCCCATACTGGGTGCGCCTATATCGGTGCCCAGGCCCTTGCAGGTGTAGGCCCACACAATGGTCTCGCCGCCCTCCAGCTTGTAGCTGGAGCAGCCGTAGTTGGGGAACCAGCCGTTCACCTTGTACATCCAACCGGATTGCTGTCCGCAATCAAATTCATACAGGTGGTTAATGCCCTCAATGTAGTAGCTGCCGTATAGGGGGGTGTAGCTGTATTCAATCTGAATGTTCCGCTCATCGCAGATCCGGTTCAGCACATCGAAAACGGTCTCTCCGGCGGTAAAGGAAACGGTGGTGGCAGCGAGAATGGTGCCGTTATCGGGCACATAAACGTCCAATCCCGGCGTCAGATCCTTCATATTGTTTAAAATAGTGTCGCAGCGGATCTCAATGGTACAGGTCGGCCCCGCCGGCTGAGGCTTGTCGGGCGTACCCGGAGTATCGGGTGTGTCGGGCTTGCTGGAGGTATTGGGCTTGTCCGGCTTGCCCGATACGTCGGGCGTATCGGTCGTGTCCGGGGTCTCCGGATTTTCGGGCTGGATGACATCCGCCGGTACATTCCGTCCGTCCAATACGGCCTGCACCTCATCTGCCGAGCAGAAGATGCTCTCCCCACAGCCCAAAACGCAATCCAGGGCAAAGGAGCTCAGGGCCTGCAGATCCATATCCTGCACGGAGAGCTCCTGGCCTACATAGCAGCCGGTTTTCCCGGCGGTAAAGGTGTTCTCCCCGTCGCTGACGGTCCCGCCCAGCACATACACGGTCTCGGATCCCGTGCGTACGGTACACACCAGCACGGTATTTTGCAGCGTGGCGTTGTGTTCACCGTACTGCAGCTTAACAGGCTTGTCTCCCACCTGGCAGAAGGCCTCACCTGTTACCAGACGCACCTGCGCCTCCGTCGCTGACACGATCTCCAGCTGGCTTCCCTGGGAGAGCATCAGGCTGCCTGTGTCTGCTTCCACAGCCACATATCCGCTGGCCACGGATATCACATCGCCTTGGCGCAGCTGCGTCTGCCCCTTGAGCTCCGAGGCGATGCCGCCGCGCTCCAGATTGGCCAGGCCCTTGCGCACGGTAGCACTAATGGCCGTGGCCTCACCCTCCGGGGCGGCCTTGTCAAACCAGCCCAGATGCCGCCCGGCCAGAAGAACGGCCACTGCGGCGATGGCGGCGATGGCAGCCAACATAATGATATTATAAACCGTCTTTTTTTTCATATTTACCTCCTTGGGGCAAAAAAAATCCCCCTTTGGGGGCATAGTTATTCCATATCGGTCCTGCCGGCATCCCCCAAGAGCCAAGGACCTTCTGATTTGGGGAAAGTATTCCGGCTCCGGATGCCTGATGCCGAGCCCTTCTCAGGGCAGTGCTGCCCCAATGGTCTCGGCGGCATAAAATCCGTCTACGGCGGCTTGGTACCGCTGGGATGTGACCCATTCCGTTCCGCAAATCACCTGTCGTATATCATACCGCAGAGCGGAATGGTATACTGCGGCCACATTTTTCGGACCCCACCAAAGCGGGAAGAAAAATGACAAAACATGAAAAATATTATGGCCGCTTGCAGCTATTATACCATATGCATTTCATCGGTGCAACCGTCAATCTTCAGCCTTTTTCTCGGGATAGTTGTTTTTTTCATGGCGCCGGCATACGCAGCGGTAGATCAGTAGCCCCACCAGGGATAAAAGCAGTGTTCCGCCAAAGACAAGGGCCGCAAACAGGTAGCTCCTGCCGCCCAAGGCGCTGCCGCCCACGGTGGATGTCAGCACCGACGGCAGCCGGCCCACGGAGCATAGCAGCAGCCAAACACCCCATCTAATATCCGTCAACCCTGCGAAATAGCACAGCAGATCCTTGGGTGTGCCCGGCACGGTGAAGATCAGCCAAAACAGATAATCCCTCTTGGGAGAATGCTTGAGAAAATGCAGCTTTTCCAGCTTTTCCGGGGGGAAGAAGATCTCCGCCATAGGCTGACCCAGCTTGCGTACCAGGGCAAACACAATGACACTGCCCAAAAATAGGCCCAGCATACATAAAACACTGCCCCACACACCGCCGAAGGCATACCCGCCGCAGATTTCCAGGGGCTCCCCGGGGATGATGGCCACCACCACCTGCAAAATGCACATACCCACATAGACGATCATACCCCATAGACCCAGGCTGTCCACCCATTGACGGAATAGCTCCGGCTGCTTGGCAAACCGGATCATGGGCCGCCCCACAAACCAACACACCGCCGCCGACAGCAGGATAAATACCGCCAGCGTGCAGGCGGCAGCGATCTTTTTTTGCTTTTGGGTGAGGGACGGTTTCTGCGGCATAGCGGTCTCCTTTTTAATAGGCGGAAAAACCTGCGGATTTTTACGCCAAAAGATTTACTGTCAGCTGCGGGCATGATTTTGCCGTAAACGGCAAAATTCCACACCGGCAGCCTGCGGGGAATTTTTCCCCACGTATATGTCGCGGTGAAAAGTGATCCCCATTTTGCCGCCTGCAGGCGGCAAACGCTGCGAGGCTTTTACAAATGAACTTTTATTAGTATACCATAGAATACCATGGAAATATAAATATTCCGTGAATAAAAGAGGAAAAAACTGTCACATTTTCGCCGAATGTAACATTTTGTTTGACAAATGCCCGCTGTATTCCTTATAATGGGTTAACATAAAAACAAGACAACCCCCAAAAGGAGAATCATATGGATATTTTTGAAAAATGCTATGCGCCCTCCTTAGCTAATGAGCTGCAGGAAAAAGGCATTTATCCCTATTTTCACGCCCTCCAATCCCGGCAGGATGTAGAGGTTATGATGGAAGGCAAGCGCCGTATTATGCTGGGCTCCAACAACTACCTGGGCCTCACCACAGACCCACAGGTCATGGAGGCCGGGATAAAGGCACTGGAGCAGTTCGGCACCGGGTGCAGCGGCTCCCGTTTTCTCAACGGCACCCTCCAACTGCACCTGGAGCTGGAGGAGGAGCTGGCCCGGTTCCTGCATAAGGAGGCGGTCATCACCTTTGGTACAGGCTTTCAGTCCAATGTGGGCATCATCAGTGCCCTGGTGGGCCGGCACGACTATGTGATCTGCGACCGGGAGAACCACGCCTCCATCTATGCCGGCTGCCAAATGAGCTACGGAAAGATGCTGCGCTACCGCCACAGCGATATGGAGGATTTGGAAAAGCAGCTTGCCCGTGTGCCGGAGCAGAACGGTACCCTTATCGTTACCGACGGCGTGTTCTCCATGGGCGGCGACATTGCAAGGCTCCCGGAAATCTGCGCCCTGGCCAAGAAGTACGGTGCCCGCGTCATGGTGGACGATGCCCACGGCCTGGGTGTGCTGGGCGATGGCGGCCGCGGCACCGCCAGCTATTTTGGGCTGGAGGATCAGGTGGATGTGTATATGGGCACCTTCTCCAAGTCCCTGGCCTCCCTGGGCGGCTACATGGCGGCCTCCGGGGCGGTGGCGGAGTATGTGCGCCACGCCTCCCGTCCGTTTATCTTCTCCGCATCCATTCCTCCTGCCAACTGCGCCACAGCCCTGGCAGCCCTGCGCAAGCTGGAGCAGCATCCGGAGCTGCCGGAGCGGCTGCGGGAGCTGAGTCTTTATGCCCGCAAGGGCTTCACAGACCGGGGCCTCAAAATTCGAGAGTCTGCTCTCAACGCCCCCACACCCATCATCCCCATCTATACCTATGATACCATGCGCACCCTGGATGTAGCCAAAAAGATCTACGAGCGGGGCGTGTATGTGAATCCCACCCTGCCCCCGGCTACGCCGGAGGGGGAGGCCCTGCTGCGCACCAGCTACATGGCTACCCATACCGAGGCCCTGCTGGACGAGGCCATGGATATTATGGCGGAGGTGCTGGTTCATGAGTAAGATCGCATTGGTCACCGGCGGCACCTCCGGCATCGGTAAGGAAACGGCCCTGTACCTGGCGAAAAACGGCTGCACGGTGTATGAGCTGAGCCGCCGGGCGGAGGGGGTGGCGGGCCTCCGCCCTATCAGCGCCGATGTGACGGACGAGGCCTCTGTTTGCCGGGCTGTGGAGCGAATTTTGCAGGAGGCCGGGCAAATTGACATTCTGGTGAATAACGCAGGCTTCGGCATCAGCGGGGCCGTGGAGTTTACGGACACGGAGGAGGCCGAGCGTCAGTTCAATGTGAATTTCTTCGGCATGGTGCGCATGAATCGGGCAGTCATCGCCGCCATGCGCAGCCGGGGCGGCGGTCGTATCGTGAATTTAAGCTCTGTGGCGGCGCCGGTGCCTATTCCGTTCCAGACCTACTATTCCGCCTCCAAGGCCGCCATCAATTCCTATACCATGGCCCTTGCCAATGAGCTGCGGCCCTTCGGCATCACCGTCTGCGCCGTGATGCCCGGGGATATCCATACCGGCTTTACCGCTGCCCGCCGCAAGGTGGCTGAGGGGGATGAAATTTATGCCGGCCGTATCAGCCGCTCCGTAAAGCGCATGGAGCATGACGAGCAGACCGGCATGGATCCGGCCAAGGCCGGATCCTTTGTGGGCCGCGTGGCCCTGAAGACCGGCCATAAGCCGCTGTATACCATCGGCTTTGCCTATAAGGCGGCGGTGTTTCTGACAAAAATTTTGCCTGCCGGGGCCTTGAACTGGCTCATCGGCAAAATCTATGCCAGCTGAAATGATTATAAACGGATGCCGTCTGCATTAGCAGGCGGCATCCGTTTATTGGTGCAATTATTTTTGCTGCTGCATTTCTCTTTCGCGCTCCCAAGCGGCGATGACCGCCTCCATGGCGGCGGAGCGGAAGGACATGGACTCCAGCTTGCGGATGCCGGCAATGGTGGACCCGGCGGGAGAGCATACGGCGTCCTTCAAAGCCCCGGTATGTTCGTCGCTCTCCAGGGCTTGGGTAGCCATGCCCAGGAGCATTTGGGCCGCCATGCGCTGGGCCTTTTTCCGGGGCAGGCCGCACAGCACGCCGCCGTCTGCCAGCCCCTCCAGAAACAGGCAGGCATAGGCCCCGCCGCACCCGGCCACGGCGCTGGCAGCACCCATTAGCCCTTCCTCAATCTCCTCCAGGAGTCCTGAGGCGGCTAAGGCGTCCAGCACTGCCTGCCGCTGCCGGTCCGTGACCTCGGCTGAGCAGGTGTAGGTGGTCATGCCTGCCCCCACGGCGCAGGCGGTGTTGGGCATAATGCGCACTACGGGATAGCGCCCACCGGCCATGTCCTGCAGAGCCGCTATGGTCACGCCTGCGGCCATGGACACCAGCACGAAGGGTGTCCTGCGCCCGGCCAGAATAGGCTGCAGGGGCAGGAGCATCTGCGCCATAGTCTGGGGCTTCACCCCCAGAAAGATCACATCACAATCCCGGGTGATGGTCTCATTGTCCGCCGGGATCGCACCCAGCTTCTCCGCCAGAGCCTGGGCTTTTTCCGGGCTGCGGTTGGACAGCAGAATATCTTCCGGGCCGATGGCCTTGGCGCAGGCGGTGGCCAGGGCGCCGCCCATGCAGCCGGTGCCGATAAATCCATATTTCATAGGACAATCCTCCTTGCTTTTATAGTCGAAATTTTATCACAAAAAATGGGGAATTGCAACCGAATGGCTCCTTTGCTATAATGAAAAAAACGGCAGCGGCTCCCGCTGCGGAAACGGAGAGACGGAATGCTGAAGTCATTTACACAGGCAGCGGCGGATTACTGCGCCGCCGCACAAAACAGAACGAGGCAGAGCGTTCCCCGGCTGCTGATTTTGGGGATTCTGGCGGGGATGTTCATTGCCCTGGCGGGGACGGCGGCGTCCGTAGGCGGCGCCCTGGCGGGGAAGATCGCCTCCGCCGCGATTTTTCCGGCGGGCCTGGCCATGGTGATTTTGGCGGGGAGCGAGCTGTTCACGGGCAACTGCCTTTTCCTTCTGCCGCTGCTGCGGGGAGACATCACCGGGGGCAGGACCATGGGCAGCTGGGCCATAGTATACTGCGGGAACCTCATAGGCAGCATTGTGATAGCATTTGTTGTAGTACGATGCGGCGTTTTGGATAGCATCGCACCCGCAGCCATTGCCACAGCTGCTGCCAAGGCGAGTTTACCCTTCGGCGCGGCCTTTTTGCGGGGAGTTCTGTGTAACCTCCTGGTGTGCCTGGCGGTGTGGATGGCCTTTTGCGCAGGGTCCGCCGGGGGCAAAGTGGTTTCCTTGTACGGGCCCATTTTTCTGTTCGTCCTGTGTGGCTTTGAGCACAGCATTGCCAATATGTTCTATCTCCCGGCGGGGATCCTTCTCTCCGGTGGGGCGGAAGTAACATGGCTGGACTTCTTACGGAATCTGGGGCCTGTGACCCTGGGCAATATGGCAGGCGGCTGCGGCCTGGGGGTTATACTCTATATGCTGTATGGGAAAAGCTTCCAATAAAAAAATAAGGGTAGTCCCCGAGGGACTACCCTTATTTTCTCATAAGAATCTGCACAGCAGAATGGGGAAAAGCATGGCCGGCACCAGGTTCATCAAGCGAATCTTGGTAAGGCCCAGCATATTCAGGCTGATGGCCAAAAGGAGCAGGGAGCCGATGGAGTTGATCTCCGCAATGACATCCGTGCCCAGCAGGGGCGCGAGCAGGGAAGCCGAAAGGGCGATGAGCCCCTCCCACAAAAATACCGGCACGGCGGAGCAGAGTACACCCACACCCAAGGTAGAGGCAAAGATCAGGGCAGAGATGCCGTCGATGACCGATTTGGAAAAGAGAATGGTATGGTCCCCCTGCAGGCCGCTGTTCAGCGCACCCATAATGGCCATGGCCCCCACGGCAAAGACCATCGTACCGTTGACAAAGCCGTCGGTGAACCGCCCCCTGCCGCCGGTTTTCCGCTGCAGCCAATCGCCCAGGCGGATCACCGCACTGTCCAGATCCAAAAGCTCGCCCAGCAGGGTCCCCAGCACCATGGAGAGAATGGGGACCAGGGGCTTTTGCGAGTCATCAATGCCGGGAACGGCAATGCCGATGACCACAAGGGCCAAAGCGCACATCAGCGTTTTTTGCAGCCGATCCGGCAGGAATCTGCCTGCAAACAGGCCCACAAAGCCACCGGCTGCGATGGCGGCCCCATTGACCGCCGCACCTAATAGAATCATTGCGCTACCTCCTTTTTGCACAGCTCCTGCACCACATAGCCGCCCAGCATGAGCCCTGCGCAGGATGGTACCCAGGCCACACTGGCCGGGACGCTGCGGCGGCCGGGGTCGGGGGTATCCAGTTGGCGGATCTCGGCGGCCTCCTCAGGGCTGAAGACCACCGGCAGATGGCGGATGCCCCGGGCCTTCAGCTCCCGGCGCATGACCCGGGCCAGGGGACAGCCAAAGGTCTTGGAAATGTCCGAAATGCACAGGCGGGTGGGATCCAGCTTGTTGCCGGTGCCCAGGGCGCTGATGATGGGAATGCCCCGGCCTTGGGCTTGGGAGATCAGGTCCAGCTTGCAGGAGACTAAATCAATGGCATCGATGATAAAATCGTATGGGGCGGCGAAAAATTCCTCTCGATGCTCGGCATCATAGGTCTTGTAAATGGTATGAATGCGGAGGGCGGGATTGATGTCCAGGCAGCGCCGGGCGGCCGCCTCCACCTTGGGCTGGCCGATGGTGGAATGCAGGGCATAGAGCTGGCGGTTGATATTGGAGGGACTAACGGTATCCCGGTCCACCAGGGTCAGCTGGCCTACGCCGGAGCGAGCCAGAGTCTCCACGGCATAGCTGCCCACGCCGCCCAGACCGAATACCGCCACATGGCTGCCCGCCAGGGACTCCATGGCGGCATCGCCCAGGATCATGCGGGTGCGCAGAAAAATATCTTGCATAGTAAAACCTCAAAAAAGCAGGCCGGCGAAGCAAATCGCCGGCCTGCTCAGCTTTCAAAAAAATCTTGTCGGGGCTGCGGGAATAAATTGAGAAAAATCAGCCCACATACTTCATGCCGGAGCCTTCCGTGATGGTGTAGTCCTGCTGCAGGGATTTCAGCCACGTGTTCATGGCGTTGTTTTTCATGGTGTTGGTGACGCGAACCTGCCAATAGGGGAGATCCTGGCCTATAAAGTATATGATGTGATAGCCGTAGCTGGTTTCCACGATGTCGGTATCGCCGGCCTTGCGGGCGGCGTCAAAGCACCAGTCATTGAAGGCGGTAACCATCTGGCCCTTATAGACCTGCTCATACAGACCGCCCTTGGGAGAATCGGCGGAATACTTGTCAGCCAGCTCCGCAAAGGAGGCCTCGGTGGCGGCACCGTCCTTCCACTCCTGATAGACCTTTTCCGCCTCAGCCTTCTTCTGGCTCTTCAGATCGGCCAGGTCCTGCTTATAGGAGTCGGACTTGGAGTCCAAGGTGGAGCTATCCACCCGAATCAGAATGTGGCGCACGTCTACGGTGTTATACTCCTGGCGGCCGACGCTGTGGAACTGCACCACATAGTAGTTGGTGCCATCGTTCAGCACGGCGGTCTCTCCGGCGGTGCGGGCCGCGTCAAAGGCCCAGGCGGAAAGAGTGTTGCCGTTGTTGGCGCCGTCGGTGACAGAGGAATAGGAGGCGATGTCATAGTCCTTGGCGATAGCCTCCAGGCTTTCGCCGTTTTGGAAGCGGGTCAGAGCGGCATCAGCGCCGTCCTTGGCGGCGGCAATGGCAGCGTCCATCTGCTCCTGGGTGGCGTCTACGGTGTTGCCGTTTTCATCCTTGGTGGCGGAGGTGGTGCCGCTGAAGCGGATATAGTCATAGGCGGCAACATGGAAGGTGGATTGGTTATCCTGGTAATACTGCTCGATCTGCTCATCGGTATAGTTCAGGCTATTGAGATGATTGTTCTGGAAGGCGGAGAGCAGAACGGAATTCTTGGACATTTCCTCGAAAACACCCGGGGTCACCAAGGTGCCGTACATGGCCTTGATATAATTCTTATAGGAGTAACCGGCCTTTTTGGCGGCCTCCTTGAAGGTCTTGATAAGATCGTCATAGTCGGCCTGCATATCGTCCGTCCAGGTGAAGCCGTCCTTTTCGGCGGCGGCCAGCAGGGATTGGCTGGACGCCAGGTTAGACTTCGCCTTGTCAAGCAGGTACTTATCCCAGGTGATGCCCTCATCGGTGACACCCAAAAGGGCTTTGGCCGTATCGGACATGGTCTGGCCGGCCAAGCTCTTACTGGTGTCAATACCCATATAGCTATAATAATTGGAGGAACGGACCTCGGTATAAGCGGCGTAGTAGCTGTACTGCACCTGAGCGGCGGAATAATTCTCGTCCCCGATGGTCAGGGCGGTCTTGCCGCGCTGAATCACATTGGAGTTCCACAGCAGGACCAAAACGGCTACCACTACGAAAGCCACGGCAACGGCGCCATAGAGCAGCGTAGACTTGCGCTGCTTGGCCTTTTCCTCCGCGGCACGGACGGCCTTGGGGTCTGCAGCACCGCTGGCGGCGAAGGCCTGGCGGTTCTTTTTTTCTCTGGATGCACTCATGGATGGTTCATTCCTCTCGTTTGGTGATATATCATTTGGACAAATAGGAGTAACATTCCCTGTCATTATATAGGCTTTGCACTGCTTTTGCAAGAGAAAAAAGAAAAGTGGGAGAAAAAGTAGTGTAGGGCAGGGACCGCTTGCCCTGCCGTGATGGCACTGCGCGTAACGGCGGTGACGCCGGCGGGCAAGAATCGATAGGGTGCCGCCGGCGGGCGGCTGCCGGCACCTATGAAAAATAAAAAAGGAGCGGACAGAATCGTCCGCCCCTGCAGGGCTTGCAAAAAAGATCCCGCCTAGGGGGCAGCAGCCAAGTTATAACCTGCACCGAATCAGCAGGTGGGTTGTCTCCAACATGCTTCGTTGCTTCCAACTTCCAGCCGCAGACGGCAGCCGGGAGGCCTGCAGTTCACATATTGATCCGACATCCCCTATAACAAAATGTGAGGATAAACAGACTGCTGCCCACCGGACGGGATCGGTCGGAGGCCAGGGGCCGCCGGCAAGCTTATTGTAGCATATGCCCCGGGAAAAAGAAAGGGGTTTTCGGCGGAATGGTCAGGAAATTTCAGGGGCGGGGAAAAGCTGCCATCGCGAAGCCGGTGCGCACACTGGCTGTGGCAATCCGCATCCAAATCGATAAAATCCAATATTTTGAAGCGGATCAGGGCCGAAAGAGCGGATTCCCACGGTCGCTGCGCTCCCTCGGAATGACAGGGGAATGAATGCCAGATTTATTCCTCGTCCTCCAAAAGCTGCTGAGTGAACAGGTCAAAGACCTCGTTCAATTCCTCATCGGTATCGGGGGTGGCCAGCAGCTCCTCGCCGTTTTCCATTACGGACTTTAGAATCACCAGGCCAAAATCCTGGGCGCTCTCTGCTTCCTCCTCCGTGTCTGCTGTGGGGAAAAAGGCCATATAGGTCACACCGTTATGCTCCAGGGCGTCCACATATTCCAGCTCGATGTCGTTGCCGTCCTCGTCGGTAATGGTGATGAAATTGGGGCCGAATTCGTCGCTCATAGGGGAATACCTCCTTGCTTATGATAGGAAACACTATAATGTATTTTGCTCCGGATTGCAAGAACGGTTTCAGACAAAAAATGGAAAATCAGAAACATTTAACATGTAAAAAATAATTGTAATTATGTGATTTGCAAGTATAATCGCATATTTTAAACAAAAAAGTTCTTTATTCCAGGTTGACAGCCATGGTAAAATAAAATTTATAGTAGATTTTTACCATCGTTTGCCCTTGCTGATGGATGGTATTAAAATGATTTGAATTTAAAAGAATACACAAAAATTCCGAAAGAAAGGAAGGTGCCCCGTTATGAGCCAACACAAGCGAAGCGAACATCGCCTGGGAAACGAGCTGAAGCAGAGCGCCGAAAAAATAAAAAAATCCGCTGAGAATCAGCTGCACAAGATCCAGGGAGAGGGCCATACCAAGAGATCCCCCCGGGAGGTACAGACCAGGCGGCGCAAGGCGTGGTTCATTGTGGGGACCATCTTTGCGGTGCTGCTGCTGACGATAATCTTTTTCTCCATTCTGTTCTCCATGTACATTAACCGCACTATGAAGAACAAGGTGGAGGTGGATTTGGCCGCCTATGACCTGTCCCTGGCCACCGAGATGTACGCCAAGGATTCCGACACGGGGGAATACAAGCTGTATCAGACCCTGTATGACGGCGAGAACCGCATCCTCCTTACAAGCGACCAGATCCCTCAGAGCCTGCGGGATGCGGCGGTGGCCATCGAGGACAAGCGCTTTTACAAGCACAAGGGCGTGGATTGGAAGGGCACCGCCCGGGCTGTGCTCAGCACCATCACCGGCAGCGGCGTACAGGGCGGGTCTACCATCACCCAGCAGCTTATCAAGAACATCACCGGCAACGACGAGACCACCGTCAAACGCAAGGTGACGGAGATCTATCGGGCGCTGCAGCTGGAAAAGCAGTACGACAAGGACGTGATTCTCGACACCTATCTCAATACGGTGTATTTCGGCGAGTCCTGCTACGGTGCGCAGACGGCGTCCCGGATGTATTTCGGCAAGGATGCTCAGGACCTGTCCGTGGCGGAGTGCGCCAGCCTCATCGCCATTACCAACAATCCCTCCCGCTATGATCCTCTCATCAGCGATTGGACCCTGGAGAACAACCGCAGCCGCCAGCTGCTGGTGCTGGAGAATATGTACAAGCAGGGCATGATCAAGGAGAAGGAGGACTATGAGGCCGCCTGCAACGAGGAGGTGGTCTTTACCAACGGCTATAACTGCCTTGGCCAACAGGTGGAGGGCTATGTGGCACCGACCGTCGAGGAGGAGACCGGCGAAAAGGTGACAAAGGCCAACAACTCCTATTTCACCGACCAGGTGATCGAGGATGTGGCGAGGAAATTCGTGGAGATTTATGACCTGCAGGACAGCAAGCCCGACAGCGAGGGCAAGGTCATCAGCGCCTATGAGAGGGCCGTTGGTATGGTGTACAGCGGCGGCTACAAGATTTATACCACGCAGAACCTGGCGTACCAGAAGATCGCCGAGGAGGAGTTTGAGACCACGGAGTATCAGCAGCAGACCGACTCCTACGACCAGCCCCTGCAAATCGCCATGACGGTGATGGATCCGTATACCGGTGATGTGGTAGCCATGGTGGGCGGCACGGGTGTAAAGACTGCGGACCGGGCCTGGAACTGGGCTACGGAGGTGCGGCCCTGCGGCTCG
>ULVV01005135.1_pt1 | contig 12918 bp, 13 predicted proteins | sample 1959761 | NCBI WGS metagenome assembly ULVV01 (sample SAMEA4835795, study PRJEB28245) | human gut metagenome | biome: gut microbiome; material: fecal sample | place: Denmark | collected 2008
GCTCTGCCGCGAAAAGGTCATCCATCTGGCCGGTTCTGACACGGACTGCACCGTGGAGTGCGGGGACGACGCCCCCGACCGTATCAATCTGTAAAAAGCGAGGAACGCTATGTCTTTGGAATCTTTGGACCTGCGCGAGGTCGAGTCGGCCATCGAGGGCATTTTGTTCGCCAGCGGCGAACCGCTCCCAATCGACCGCATCTGCCTTGCGCTCGATTTGGACCGTCCGACCGCGGAACAGGTATTGCAAAAGCTCGGCGATTACTACGCCTTTGAGCGCCGCGGCATCCGGCTCGTCCGCATGGAGGACAGCTATCAGCTCTGCTCGTCGCCGGACTATGCCGACGTCATCCGCAAGGCGTTTGAGATCCGCAAGACCGCCAAGCTCTCTCAGCCTGCGCTGGAGGTGCTGACGATCATCGCCTACTACCAGCCCACGACCCGCGCCTACATTGATCAGGTGCGCGGCGTGGACAGCTCGTACACCGTGGGCCTGCTGCTTGAGCGCGGGCTTATCGAAGAGTGCGGACGCTTGCAGGTCCCCGGACGTCCGAGGCTGTACCGCACGACGAAAAAGTTCCTGCGCGACTTCCACTTGGGTTCGCTCGAGGAGCTGCCGGAAATGCCGGGTCTTGAGGCCGACGGTCAGCTCCGCATGACGGAGGACGGCACGATCCTCGACCCCAGCGCCATGACGGAAAAAGAAGGCAGCATTCCCGAAAACAGGGAACACTGACCGCGTAAAGCATAAAAACCGCGTGAAGCGTAAAAAGAGGGAGGTGGTCGATTGACTGCGCTGAAGGTAATTGGCATCATCCTGCTCATTTTTATTTTGATCGGCTTTCTGCGCGTGGGCGCGCTGATGCAGTTCGGCGACGAGCTGCGCGTGCAGCTTTCGGTCGGCCCGTTCCGCTTCACGCTGCTGCCAGCAAAGGAAAAGAAAGAAACACCGAAAAAAAAGGCAAAGGAGAAGAAACCAAAGTCAGAGGGAGAAGAGGCGAAGCAAAAGAAAAAGCTCTCGCTCCCCAAGCCGACAAAAGAGGAGCTCAGGGACCTCATCACGACGGCGCTCTCGGCGCTCAAGGAGACAGCGAAACGCACCTGCAAGCGCCTTCGCATCGACCCGCTGGAAATTCTCGTCGTCTTTGACGGCACGGACCCCGCGGATATCGCGCAGACCTACGGCTATGCGAGCGCCGCGATGTGGGGTGTGATGCCGCACCTTGAAGACCTCTTCAATATCCCTGATCCCTCACTGCACCTGCGCATGGACTACAGCTCTGAAAAGATGCACGCAGTGGGTGCCGTTGGCCTGTCGCTTCGCATCCGCGACGGGCTGCACATCTCGCTTGCGCTGCTCATTCCGATGCTCAAATGGTACCTGCGCTATAAAAAGGCGCATAAAAACGACGCTCCCGCGGAAAAACCAACGGAGAGCACTCCGCAAAACAGTGAACACAGTGAAAAACTGACCGCATAAAAAGAAAGGATGAACCTCATGGAAAACATCGAAAAGAAGACCCCACTCAACGATCTCATGGACACCACGATGGATAAGATCCGTGATATGGTCGATTCCAACACCATCATTGGCGAGCCGATCACGACGCCCGACGGCGTGACGGTCATCCCCGTTTCGCGCGTGAGCTTCGGCTTCGGCGCGGGCGGCGGCGACTACGGCAAGACTGACACCGCACACTTCGGCGGCGGCGCGGGCGCGGGCGTCAAGGTCGACCCCGTCGCGTTCCTCGTCGTCAAGGACGGTCTGACGCGCGTGATGCCCGTGGCCATCCCTGCGGCGGCAACGGTCGACCGCGTGCTTGATCTTGTGCCGGAAGTGCTCGACCGCGTGCAGAATTTCGTGGACAAGAAGAGAGAAGAGAAAGATATCTACTGATTTCGGGCATAATAGGGGCATTCCGAACGAAGGAGTGATCCCATGCCGCGTTTTGCCCGATGCGTATTTGCCGTTTTCCTTGCCGTTTCCTGCCTGTCAAGCAGTTTGACCTGTCAGGCTGCCGCGCCTGAAACTGCCGCCGCCGCGTTCATTTTGATGGAGGCGGGCAGCGGGCGGGTGCTGGCGTCGCGCAATGAAACGCTGGAGCGCAGCATCGCGAGCACGACGAAGATCATGACCTGCTTAGTCGCGCTGGAGCACAGCGAACTCACGGAGAAGGTCACGGTCAAACGCGAGCACTTGCGCGAGGGCTCGTCGATGTACCTTCTCGAGGGCGAAACGCTCACGATGGAGGAACTTCTCTACGGTCTGATGCTGCCGTCCGGCAATGACGCGGCGGAGTGCATCGCCGCCCACTGCGGCGGGAGCGGCGGCAGCGCGCAGTTTGTCCGATGGATGAACGAAAAGGCGAAAGCCCTCGGCATGGAGCACACGTCATTTGCCAACCCGAGCGGTCTCGACGAAATGGGGCACAGCTCCTGTGCCCTCGATATGGCGCGCCTTGCGGCCTACGCCATGCAGAACCCGACGTTCGAGCGCATCGTCTCGACGCGCACGGCGAGCGTCGGCACGCGCACGATGACGAACCACAATAAGCTGCTTGCGTCGTACTCCGGCTGCGTCGGTCTCAAGACCGGCTACACCGGCGACGCGGGGCGCACGCTCGTCACCTGTGCCGAGCGCGGCGGGATGCGCCTGATCGCCGTCACGCTGCACGACGGCAGCGATTGGGCGGATCATGCTGCACTCTACGACTACGGCTTTTCGGCGTATGCGCTCTCAAGCGGCGCGAAAAAGAGCGAGGCCTACGGCAGCGTAAGCGTCGACGGGCAGAGTGTGTCCGCCGTGGCGGTGGAGAGCTTCCGCTATCCCACCGCGGAAAATGAAGCATTGAGCGTGCACGCCGAGCTGCCGCAAACCGTCTCCGCCCCCGTGCGGAAGGGACAAACGTTCGGCACGCTCGTCATCTCCTGCGGCGAGACTGAGGTCAGAAGAGTTGACCTTGTCAGCGCGCGCAGCGTACAGCCGCAGGAAACAAAGAGCGAAACAAGCAAAAATAAGTCGCTGGCGGAAAAGCTCTGGCAATTTCTGTCGGCAAAGTAAAGGAGGGATCGACCTGGCCGAAGCAAGAATTCAAAAGCTCATCGCCGAATCGGGGCTCTGCTCCCGGCGCACTGCCGAGCAGTGGATCGCCGCTGGGCGCGTGCGCGTAAACGGCGAGACCTCATTCATCGGGCAGAAGGCCGACCCCGAAGTCGACGAAATTACCGTCGACGGCAGGCCGCTCACACAGGAGGGGCAGAAGCGCTACCTGATGCTCAACAAGCCGCGCGGCTATGTCTGCACGCTCTCTGACGAAAAAGGGCGAAAGACCGTCGCCGAGCTCGTCAGAGACTGCGGCGCGCGCGTCTATCCCGTCGGGCGGCTCGACCTCGACTCCGAGGGACTGCTGCTTTTGACGAACGACGGCGAATGGATGCAGCATCTTCTGCACCCGCGCTACGAGGTCAACAAGGTCTACGAGGTCAGCGTCGCGGGCGAGGTCAGGGGAGCGGCAGAAGCGCTCGCTTCCATGACACAGCTCGACGGCGAGCCCATCCGGCCCGCGCAGGTGCGCGTGCTGCGGCAGGGGAGGGACACCGCCGTTCTCTCCATCACCATCCATGAAGGAAAAAACCGGCAGATCCGGCGCATGTGCGCCGCCGCCGGATTACACGTCAAGCGCCTAAAGCGCGTGCAGGAGCACGCGCTCAAACTCGGGGCTCTTCCCGTCGGCGTGTGGCGCGATCTAACGGAGCAAGAGCTCCATGCAACAAAATCAAAGTAACAGAGGACGATTTTATGACGAAGAATATCTTACATAATATCGAAAAGAACATGAGCAGCTTTTCCAAGGGGCAGAAGCTCATCGCCCGCTTCATTCTGGAAAACTACGATAAGGCCGCGTTTATGACGGCCAGCAAGCTCGGCAAGACCGTGCAGGTCAGCGAGTCGACCGTCGTGCGCTTTGCCACCCAGCTCGGCTACGAGGGGTATCCGAGCATGCAGCGTGCATTGCAGGAGATGATTCGCGGCAAGCTCACGAGCATCCAGCGCATTCAGGCGTCGGACGGCGAGCTCGCAGGGTCCGATCTGATGACGAACGTCCTGCAGCGCGACATGGAGAAGATCCGCATGGCCATCGACCAGACCGACGGCGCGGAATTTGAGCGCGTGGTCGACACGATCATCGGCGCGCGCCGCATCTACATCGTGGGCTTCCGTTCGTCCTCGTTTCTGGCAGGGTACTTAAACTTCTACTTCCGCCTGATCTTCGACAACGTCACTCTGGTCAACGGCGGCGCGGCCGGCTCGTTCGACCAGCTCTTCCGCGTCTCCAAAGGCGATGTGGTCATCGGTATCTGCTTCCCGCGCTACAGTGAGCTTGCGCTCAAGACCATCCAGTTTGCGCGCGACCGCGGCGCGACGATCGTCGGCGTGACGGACAGCGAGATGTCGCCCATCAACCAGATGTCCAGCAATTCGCTGCTCGTGCGCAGCGAGATGATTTCGTTCGTTGACTCGCTGGCGGCGCCCATGAGCATGCTCAACGCGCTTATTCTGGCCGTTGCCAACAAGAAGGGCGCAGACATCTCCGCGACATTCTCCGAACTCGAGCACATCTGGGAGCGCTTCGACATTTTCGGCAAGATCGAAGATGAATAAGGCGATCGTTGTCATCGGCGGCGGCGCGGGCGGCATGATGGCCGCGATCTGCGCCGCGCGCAAGGGTGCGCACGTGACGCTGCTCGATCCAAACGAGCGCCTCGGCAAAAAGGTGAACATCACCGGCAAGGGCCGCTGCAACGTGACGAACGACAGCACTTGCGAAGAGCTGCTCGCCCACGTGCCGCAGAACCCGCGGTTTTTATACTCCGTGTTTTCCCGCTTCGACGGGCACGACGCCATCGATTTTTTCGAGGGGCTCGGTGTGCCGCTCAAGGTCGAGCGCGGCAAGCGCGTGTTTCCCGTGTCCGACCGGTCATTCGACATCACAGCGGCGCTTGAGCGCGAGCTCAAGCGTCTGCACGTCAAGCTCATGCGCGACCGCGCGCTCGGTATTTCGGTCGAAGACGGCCATGTCGCCGCCGTCAAGGGCGAAAAAGGGGACTACACCGCCTCCGCCGTCATTCTGGCGACGGGCGGGCTGTCCTATCCCGCGACGGGCTCGACGGGCGACGGCTTCCGCATGGCGGAAGCGCTCGGCCACACAGTCACGCCGCTGCGCGGCTCGCTCGTGCCGCTTGAGGCGCGCGAATGCGCGGTGCTGCAAGGGCTGAGCCTGCGCAACGTCGCGCTGACGGTATATGAAAACAACAAAAAGATCCACTCGGATTTTGGCGAAATGCTGTTTACGCACTTCGGCGTGAGCGGGCCGCTCATCTTGTCGGCCAGCGCGCACATGCGGCATTTCGACAAAAAGCAGTACCGACTGGAGATCGACCTCAAGCCCGCGCTCGACGAACAGCAGCTTGACAAGCGTTTACTGTCGGACTTTGAAAAGCGTGCGAACAGCGACTACTGTAACGTGCTTGGGGCGCTCCTGCCGCAGAAGATGATCGACGAGTTCATCGACCACTCGGGCATCCCGCCGCACGAAAAGGTGCACGATATCACGCGCGCCCAGCGCGAGACCATCCGCACGCTCTTAAAGCGCTGGACGGTCAACGTCACCGCGCCGATGCCGGTCGAAAACGCGATCATTACCTCCGGCGGCGTCAAGGTGGGGGAGATCGACCCGAAGACCATGGCGTCGAAAAAGGTTGGCGGCCTGTACTTTGCCGGCGAGATCATCGACGTAGACGCCTACACGGGCGGCTACAATCTGCAAATCGCCTGGGCGACCGGCAAGGCCGCGGGCGAAGCTGCCGCGGACGCACTGCTGACGCAGTAAGCACATATCTATTGTAAGAGGGAAGAATCAAACAGATGAAAAAGCATTTTTCCATTGCCATTGACGGCCCCAGCGGCGCGGGCAAGAGTACGCTCGCCAAGGCCGTCGCCAAGAAATTGAACATTCTGCATGTCGACACGGGTGCGATCTACCGCACCATCGGCTACGCGGCGTTTTCCCGCGGACTGGACGCAAAGGACGAATCTCAAATCGCGCCGCTGCTGAAAGAAATTCAGATCGACATGGCATTTGACGAGACCGGCGGGCAGAAGATGCTGCTTGACGGTAAAGACGTCAGCACCGAGATCCGTCTGCCGGAAATTTCGATGTACGCCTCGAACGTCTCGGCGCTGCCGTGCGTGCGCGCATACCTTCTTGAGATGCAGCGCGACATCGCGCGCAGGAGAAGCGTCATCATGGACGGGCGCGACATCGGCACAGTCGTTTTGCCGGACGCCGACCTCAAAATTTACCTGACTGCTTCGGCCGAGGAGCGCGCGCGCCGCCGCTGTCTCGAGCTCTCTGAGCGTGGCACGCCCAAGGCGTATGAAGAGGTGCTGCGCGAGATCAACGAGCGCGACTATCAGGACATGCACCGCGATATCGCCCCGCTGCGCGAGGCAGAGGATGCCGTGCGGCTCGACACGTCGAAGCTCAACTTTGAAGAGAGCGAGCGGGCGCTGCTGAATCTCATTCAGGAGAAATTGAAATGATGCACCGTATCTTTTTTGCGTTTATCTGGATCATCGGTCGGGTGCTGCTGTGGATCTACCGCGTGGACGTCAAGGGGCTTGAAAATCTTCCGAAGCACAGTGTCCTGCTGTGCCCGAACCATTCAACGGACTTAGACCCCGTGCTCATCGGCCTGTGCCTGCCGCTCGACTACCATCTGCACTTTATGGCCAAGGCCGAGCTCTTCGACAACCGCGCGCTCGCGTGGCTCATCCGCACGCTCGGCGCATTTCCCGTCCAGCGCGACGGCAAGGATATCCAGTCCATCAAGACCGCGATGCAGGTGCTCCACAAGGGTGAGAATCTTCTGATCTTCCCCGAGGGGACGACGATCCGGGGCGGCGTCGGCTATCACGACGGACTCCCCGCGCACGCGCACGCGGGCATCGCGATGATCGGCGTGCGCACGGGTGCGACGCTCGTGCCGGTGTTCTGCGACGGGCAGAAAAAGCCCTTCCATAAAACGCGCATCATCTTCGGCGAGCCGTATGTGCCTGAGGTCACGGGCCGCCGCGGCACGTCCGAAGAATTGCAGGCCATCGCCGACGAAATGCTGCGTCAGGCCTACGCGCTCGGCGGCCAGCAGGTGGGAGGCGCGCCGCTGTGAAGGTCATCTTAGCTGAGACCGCGGGCTTCTGCTATGGCGTGGAGCGCGCAGTCAACCTTGCGCGCGAAACGGCAAAAGCGCGCGGCGGCGCGATGCTCGGCAGCATCGTACACAACGCGGGCGTCGTGCGCGAGATCGAAGACCTTGGCATGCGCCTCATCACGTCGCCCGACCAGGCAAAGGCGGGGGAGACCGTGCTCATCCGCGCCCACGGCGAGTCGAGAGCGACGCTTGATGCGCTGCGAGAGCGCGGGGCAGAGGTCGTGAGCGCCGTGTGCCCGCATGTCGAACGCATCCGAAAGCTTGCACAGGAGGCAGAGCACGAGGGACGCCGCGTCATCCTGATCGGTGAGCGCCATCATCCCGAGGTGCAGGGCATCGCAGGATGGTGCAGCGACCCGCTGATTTTTGAAAATGTGCAGGAAGCGCAAAAATACTTGCAGGAACACCCAGATTTTGCCCATTTACCCAGTATCATGCTGGCGCAAACGACCTGCATTCGTGCGCTTTGGGAAAGTTGCGTGAAATTTCTAAAAAAACAGTGTACAAATCTGAAAATCAATGATACAATATGCAATGCTACGCAGAAACGTCAAACTGAGGCAGCAGAACTTTCCGCCAAGGTAGACGCGATGGTGGTTGTGGGCGACCGAAGAAGCGCCAACACAAGGCATTTGACCGAGATTTGCAGAGAGAACTGCGGAAAAGTCCTCCAGATCGAATCCGCAGACGAGCTCTCACCGGAATTCTTTTCCGGATGCCGTGTGGCGGGACTGACAGCCGGCGCATCTACTCCTGCGAGTATCATTATGGAGGTATTAACAACAATGACGGAAGAAAACATCAACACCACTGCCCCTGAAACCAGCGAATCCTTTGAAGAACTGCTTGAAAAATCTTTCAAGACTCTAAATACAGGAGATAAGGTGACCGGTATCGTGACCGCCATCGGCACGACCGAGATCCAGGTCGACGTCGGCTGCAAGCAGGCAGGCTATATCCCTGTTTCTGAGCTGAGCAGCGACCCCGACGTCAAGCCCGAGGACGTCGTCAAGGTCGGCGACGAGATCGAGGCTTACGTTGTCCGCGTCAACGACGTGGAAGGCTACGCCACCCTCTCCAAGAAGCGTCTCGACGCTGTCAAGCTCTGGGAAGACATTGAGACCGCCGTTGAGGACAAGACCGTTCTCGAAGGCACCGTGACCGAAGTGAACAAGGGCGGCATCGTCGTTTCTGTCAAGGGCGTGCGCGTGTTCGTGCCCGCTTCTCAGAGCGGCATGCCCAAGGACTCCGACCTTGGCCAGATGGTCAAGCAGAAGGTCAAGCTCCGCGTGACCGAGGTCAACCGTGCCCGCCGCCGCGTCGTCGGCTCCATCAAGTCCGTGCTGAACGAGGAGCGTCAGGCTGCTCAGGCCGCCATCTGGGAAGGCATCGAGGTCGGCAAGCACTATGACGGCGTTGTCAAGTCCATGACCTCTTACGGCGTGTTCGTCGACATCGGCGGCGTGGACGGCATGGTCCACATCTCCGAGCTGAGCTGGAGCCGCATCAAGAACCCCGCCGAGGTCGTCTCCATCGGCGATCACCTCGACGTGTATGTCATCTCCTTCGACCCCGAGAAGCGCAAGATTTCCCTCGGCGTCAAGGATCGCACCCAGAACCCCTGGGATGTGTTCATGAACACCTACAAGGTCGGCGACGTTGCCAACGTCCGCATCGTCAAGCTGATGACCTTCGGCGCTTTCGCTGAGGTCGTTCCCGGCGTGGACGGCCTGATCCATATCTCCCAGATCGCTGACCGCCGCATCGACAAGCCCTCCGACGTCCTGTCCGAAGGCCAGATGGTCGACGCGAAGATCACCGCCATCGACGAGGAGAAGAAGAAGATCTCCCTCAGCATCCGCGCGCTGCTCAGCGGCGAGGAGGAGCCTCCTGTCGAGGAGTAATTTTCCCGAACTGAAAAGAGACAGGCTCCGGCCTGTCTCTTTTTTACGTTCTTTTTTACGCTGACACGTAAGAAAGACTTTGCAAACGGCGATCGGTATGCTATAATTGTTAAAGTTTCGACATAGTTCCGAAATGATAATCAAATTCACATACATACAGGAGGAATTATCCATGGATTACGCAGCACTTTATCAGAAGAAGCTGACCTCTGCCGCGGAAGCCGTCAAGGTCGTCAAGAGCGGCGACTGGGTCGACTACGGCTGGTGCACCAACCATCCCTACACGCTCGACAAGGCTCTGGCCGCACGCCAGAATGAGCTCAAGGACGTCAAGGTCCGCGGCGGCGTGACGATGTGGATGCCCGAGATCTGCAAGGCCGAGGACGCCGGTGAGCACTTCACCTGGAACTCCTGGCATTGCAGCGGCATCGACCGCAAGATTATCTCCAAGGGCATGGGCTATTTCATCCCCATGCGCTACAGCGAGCTGCCGCGCTTCTACCGCGACGGCAACGCCACGGTTGATGTTGCGATGATCCAGGTCACGCCGATGGATAAGCACGGCAACTTCAGCTACGCTCTCGCGTGCTCTCACTTAGCCGATATGCTGGATGCCGCCAAGACTGTCATCGTCGAGGTCAACGAGAACCTTCCCTGGGTCTACGGCCTCAACGGCTGCGAGATCAACATCAAGGACGTCGACATGGTTGTGGAAGGGGAGAATCCTCCTGTTGCGCAGCTCGGCGCGGGCGGCGCCCCCACCGAGGTCGACACCGCGGTCGCCAACCTTGTCGTGCCTGAGATCCCGAATGGCGCGTGCCTCCAGCTCGGCATCGGCGGCATGCCCAACACCATCGGCTCGATGATCGCGCAGTCTGACCTCAAGGACCTGTCCGTTCACACCGAAATGTATGTCGACGGCTTTGTCGACATGGCCCTCGCCGGCAAGATCACCGGCAAGCACAAGCAGCTCGACAAGGGCCGTCAGGTCTTTGCCTTCGCCGCCGGCACGCAGAAGCTCTATGACTACATGGATCGCAATCCCGATGTCATGGGTGCGCCGGTCGACTATACGAACGACGTGTTTGTCATCTCCCAGATCGACAACTTCATCTCCATCAACAACGCCATCGACTGCGATCTGTTCGGTCAGGTGAATGCCGAGTCCGCGGGCATCAAGCACATCTCCGGCACGGGCGGCCAGCTCGACTTTGCGATGGGCGCGTACCTCTCCAAGGGAGGCAAGAGCTTCATCTGCATGTCCTCGACCGTCACAGGCAAGGACGGCACGGTCAAGAGCCGCATCGTTCCCACGCTGACGCCGGGCTCTATCTGCACCGACCCGCGCTCCTGCACGCACTACATCGTCACCGAGTATGGCATGGTCAACCTCAAGGGCCTTTCGACCTGGCAGCGTGCCGAGGCGCTCATCGGCATCGCGCATCCCGACTTCCGCGAGCAGCTCATCGCCGACGCGGAGAAGATGCACATCTGGCGCCGCAGCAATAAGTAAGCAATCAATCGTTCTTCCGTCGCGGGGGCTCTCCTGAAAAGGGGAGCCCCTGTTTTTTTCGAAAATACGGTGTGTTTCCATTTTTATGCGCTATTTCATCAAAAATCGCTTGAAAATGATGGCAAAGTACGTTATACTATGTATGGGGAATTGTTTCCTCTTGTGTGTTTGTGTTGTTTTCCTTTTCCATCGCACGGAAAACCGGGGCGAATGCCGGATTGGCATTCTGCCTGAAGGGAGGTGGGCATAGAATGTTTCAAGTGGGAGATAAGGTCGTGCACCCGATGCACGGCGCCGGTGTGATCGACAGCATTGTCCGCGAAAAGATCAGCGGCAAAGCAATGGATTTTTACGTCTTCAAAATGCCCATTTCCGGGCTAACGCTCAAGATCCCGACCGAGAATTCCACGGCCATCGGCATCCGCGCCATCAAGACGAGAAGCGAGATCGAAGAGGTCATTGCGCGCATTCCCAAGCTCGGCGTCGACATGACGGCGAACTGGAACCACCGCTACCGCGAGAATATGGATCGCCTGAAAAGCGGCAATCTCGACGAGGTCAGCGCCGTCATCAAGGCGCTGATGCATCGCGACAGCACGCGCGGACTATCCAACGGTGAGCGCAAGATGCTGCACATTGCCAAGCAGATCCTCGTATCAGAGATCGTCCTGGCAGAAGACGTGGAGTATCCCGAGGCTGAGGGGCGCGTCAACGCCGCGATGCTGTTAAAGGAGAGCGATTGAGTCCATGAGCCTGCTGCAAAAGATGTTCGGCAAGCGCCAAAAGCGCACTCACCCGTACTGCGCCGCGCTGATTGCGGCCGCCGGAAGCTCCACGCGCTACGGCGGGGAGAACAAGCTGTTGCAAACCCTTGACGGCATCCCCGTCCTTGTGCGCACACTGCTCACGATCGACCGCGTGGAGAGCATCGACGAGATCGTCATCGCTGCGCGGGAGGACGAGCTGCTGCCTTATGCTGAGCTCTGCAAGACCTTTGGCCTCAGAAAACCCGTAAAGGTCATCGTCGGCGGCGCAACGCGGACAGAGTCCGTGCTGCGCGCGGCGCTCGAGGCCTCGCCCGAGACGGAATTTTTCGCCGTGCAGGACGGTGCGCGTCCGCTCGTCACTGTCGAGCTCATCGACGAAGTGCTCGACGCGGCAAGAGTTTATCTCGCCGCCGCGCCCGCCGTTCCGGTGCGCGACACCATCAAGGTCGCGCACGACGGCATCGTCGAGCGCACGCCCGATCGCAGCGCGCTCTTCGCCGTGCAGACGCCGCAGGTCTTCGCCGCCGACCTTTTGAAGGCGGCGCTCCAGTCCGCGATTGCGGACGGCGCGACTATTACGGACGATTGCTCCGCTGTAGAGCGGATGGGCAAGGAAGTCCACTTGACAGAGGGCAGCGAGGAAAACATCAAGATCACCACGCCGGTCGACCTTGCGATCGCAGAAGCAATTTTACAGCGCAGAGAGGAATGAACCTTTCCCCTCTGCCTTTTCTTGAAGAAAGGACCCATACCATGACGAATTTACGCATCGGGCACGGCTACGACGTGCACCGCCTGACCGAGGGCCGCGCACTGATTTTAGGCGGCGTGACGATCCCCTACGAAAAGGGCCTGCTCGGCCATTCGGACGCTGACGTACTGACCCACGCCGTGATGGACGCGCTGCTCGGCGCGGCGGCGCTCGGCGATATCGGCAAGCTCTTTCCCGATTCTGCCGACGAGTTTGCCGGCATCTCGAGCTTAGAGCTGCTGCGGCGGGTGAAGCTGCACCTCGCCGCCGCGGGGTACGATGTCGTCAACATTGACGCGACGATTTTGGCGCAGGCACCTAAACTCGCACCGTACCGCGAGCAGATGCGCTCGAATATCGCGCGCGAGCTCCAGATCGATGTCTCGCGCGTGAGTGTGAAGGCCACGACCGAGGAGCACCTCGGCTTCACCGGCAGCGGCGAGGGGATGGCCGCCCACGCTATCGCGCTCCTGGAGCGCGCGGACAACTGAATCAAAACCGCTTCGGACGGACGCTTCTTCTGAGCGCCCGTCCCTTTTCGCCCGCACACCGCCGCCGCGCACGCATATCATGCTGTGAGGGGGAATCGGTATGGACTATTATCTCTTTGCCGCGCGCTCAATCACCCATGCCCAGCGCATGGCGCGGCTTTTGAGCGACGCGGGTATCTCTGCCAAAATCCGCCGCGCGGGCGCTGCGATCACCGAGCGC
>ULVV01010164.1_pt1 | contig 12829 bp, 8 predicted proteins | sample 1959761 | NCBI WGS metagenome assembly ULVV01 (sample SAMEA4835795, study PRJEB28245) | human gut metagenome | biome: gut microbiome; material: fecal sample | place: Denmark | collected 2008
TTCGTCTCTCATTTCAGCCGTATGCAGACAGCTGTCCGCGACACGGAGACGCAAAAAGCTCCTGCGCATGCAGTGCACACGCAGGAGCTTCGGATATTTGGGATCAGGGAATATCGCGGATGACTTCCTCGGGCGAAAGATCGAGCTGCTCCGGCTCGCGCAGGAGCTTTTCAAAGTACTTCATGACGGTCGCGTAATAGAAGCCGTCGACGATGCGCTCGTCCGTATTCATGACGAAGTCGACATAGCGGCGCGTCACGGGCTTGCCCTGCAGGTCGAGCTCGACCTTGCGGTACTTACGGCCAAAGGCGACGAAGACAGGAAGGTTGCCGAAGTTATAGAGGTGGTGGACGATAGGCGGGATGCCGAGCGAGCCCATGGACGTGAAGATGACCGTACCGTGGAAGGGGCTGAGATCCGTCAGGAACGTCGGCAGCAGGCCGAAGTAGTCCAGCGTCTTCAGGAACCAGACAACAAACTTCAGCAGGAGGCGCGGCATACTGGCCAGCAGAGCCGCGACATGGTCGAACGTGCTGTCGAGCGGGGTGTTTTTGACCTCGTCGATGAGGTCGTTCAGCTTCTCATAGACCTCCTTCGTCGTGTCCGTCGGCTTGAGGTGGAGCTTGATGGTCGTCTCCTCGCCGTCCGTGCGCATGTCTTTCTTGATGGTCATGGTGAACTGGACGTCGTCATCGCGCTGATAGACGCGCTGGCCGGAGAAGAAGCGGTTCACGCCGGGGTACTTTGCGATGCAGCGGACATAAGCCGCAAGCAGCACATGCGTCAGACCGAAGGACTCCATGCCCTCCGCGCGCTTCTGGCGGATGTAGCGCTCGACCTTCGAAATTTCGAACGTCGTCTGGATGGAGTTGCAGGCATCGTTGCGCGTGGGCATGATGTAGCCCGCGACGATGTTCATCGGGCTGAGCGTGCGGATAAGGCGGCCGTCCTTGCGGTCGCCCCACGTCGCGTGGTAGGCCCCGTCCGTGAACGGCCGCATCGCGAGCACGGCGACGACGGCGCTGCCGGCCATGGCGATGTTGGAGATCTTGACAAGGCGGTACCACACGGGGATCGTGCAGCCGGCCATCGCCAGATCATAGATGAGAATTGCCAGCGGCACCAGCAGCGTGAACAGCAGCGGATAGGACACCGGGATCTTACCGGTGATGGTCAGGCGATAGATCAGGTAGAGCAGCAGGTACAGGATCCAGCACATCACGACATAGCGCATATAGCCGAACAGGGCGTAGCCGCCGTGCAGGTGCAGGTCGAGCGCCGCCTGTCCGAAGTAGACGCAGGCCCAGAAAATGGGCTTCGACGTGCGATAGAACCGCGTCTCCCCTTCCAGCACGAGCTGGAGCGCAAAGCCGAGGCTCACCGCCATCGGCAGGACCTTCTGGAACCAGATGTTCACGGTGCTGATCACGGCTCCCTCGCCGAGGCAGAGCGCGAGGATCTGCAGAACGATGGAAGCCAGCGACAGGGCCGCGGCGATCCAGGTCAGCGGGTTTTTCCGGCTGACATAAAAACGGGTCTGTTGTTTCATGGTTTCCCTCTCTTTCTAGGGAACCTCTGAATAAATCGGCTGCGGCGCTCAGCGGGTCTTTCGCCCCAACTTATCGGTTTGAAAATCTTGAAATATTGCGCAGCCGTTGGCGGCTTTGCCGCCTTACGGATGCGGCATGCCCCTTGCGGGTACACAAAGTATTCCTGCAATTTCCAAACCTCAATTTGGAACAAAATCCCTCGCTGACCGCTCTTGCAATTTAATCAGAGGTTCCCTAGGGTATTTCAGCTTGTTGAAAAATGTCCTTCCGGATCTTTTTCTGCCAGGCTGCAGTCTGTTTCCTCATTTCTGTGTGTTCATACATTATTAAAGCGTAATTCCAGCCGTGTGTCAACCTGCAAACGGCCGCAAATGCGCAAAAAACCGCTGCAAAATGGAGCACATTTTGCAGCGGTTTGTTGAATTTTGGATCAGAGGGCGCGGAAGATCAGTAGGAGCAGGAAGCCCATCAGCAGCAGAATGCCCAGACAGAGCGGAACAATCGTAAGCAGGGCGCTGAAGATCATCGTGGAGACATCGTGCTTTTCCAGCGGGATGCCCTCCTCCGGTGCTTCCTCGGACTCACCGCTGCGCTCCTTCTGGAAGGCGCGGGCCCGGGCGAGCTTTTTGCGGAACATCACGCCGCCCATCAGACTGCGGCGCTCCGGCAGCTCCGGGAATTTCAGGGTTGGGCCCTGCGGCTCGTTCTGCTCGGCGGCCTCAGGCTGCTCGGCATCCTGACGCTCCCCACTGCCCGTCTTGCGCTCACTCATTGGTGTGCAGCTTGTGGTGGCAGGCTACAAAGTGGTTCGGCGTGACCTCCTCCCAGTCAGGGACGACGTGGGTGCAGATCTCGGTGCAGTACTTGCAGCGCGTGTGGAACTTGCAGCCCTTCGGCGGGTTGACCGGACTGGGGATATCGCCCTCGAGCACCGCCAGGTCACGCTTTTCCTCCGTCGTCGGGATGGATTCGAGCAGAGCCTCGGTATACGGATGCATCGGGTGGTCAAAGATTTCCTGCGAGTCGGCAAGCTCGACGAGATTGCCCAGATACATAACGCCGATGCGGTCGGAGATATACTTAACGACCGACAGATCGTGCGTGATGAACAGGTAGGTCAGGTGCTGCTGCTCCTTCAGGTCCTGCAGCAGGTTGATGATCTGCGACTGGATGGAAACGTCCAGAGCCGAAACAGCTTCGTCGCAGACGACAAACTTCGGATGCACGGCAAGGCTGCGGGCAATGCCGATTCTCTGGCGCTGACCGCCGGAGAACTGATGCGGATAGCGGTGCAGGAAATAGGGCGCCAGGCCGCAGTCCTCCATGGTCTGCAGGATCTCCTCATGCATACGCTCGTTGGCCTTCTTGCAGTACTTGTGCGCCAGCAGGCCCTCGCCGATGATGTTGGCAACGGTCATACGGGGGTTCAGGGAGGAATACGGATCCTGGAAGATATACTGCATCTGGCAGCGCAGGGTACGGACCTCCGGATAGGTCAGGCGCGCAAGGTCGATGCCATTATCGAGCAGGGCCTCGTGCTTCTGGAACTCGGGATCGGCGGCGTACTTCGCACGCATGGCGTCGATGCGGGCGTCGACCTTTGCAATCTCGGCACGGGCGGCCTCGACGAGCTTGTCATGCGCGGCAACCTTCTCAGCCAGCTTGTCAAGCTTGCCCTTGCGGCTGTCATAGCCTCTCTCGCCCGCTTTGAGCTTCGAGAGCTTGAAGGCCTCCTCGTCATAGTTGAGCTTGACGGGGGCGCGCTTCTCGATGGCCTTGTGCAGATCGCAGCAGCGGTCATGGCGCTCGGAGAAGATCTTCATGACCGGGCCAAGGTCCTTGGCGGTGATAAAGCCGCCGATGACATTCACGATGTTCAGATAGGCGTCGTTCGCAGCCTTCTTCGCAGCGGTGAGATCGTTGTGCATGTGCAGGCGCTTCTGCTCATCGGCAGCATCATAGACCTTCTGCATCTCGTCGCGCTTCTTTTCGAGCGCGGCCAGCTCATGCAGGCCGTGGGGCAGATGGCGGATGGTCTTTTCGATATACTCGGGGGCCAGCTCATCACGGGACGCGCCATAGTACATCGTCTTGCCGTCGGTCTGACGGTAGAGCTGCAGCAGCGTGCGTCCGAACGTGGACTTGCCGCAGCCGGACTCGCCGACGAGGCCGACCGTTTCGCCTTCGTAGATATTCAGGCTGATGCCGTCGTTCGCCTTGACGTACAAGCCCTTCTTTTTGCCGACCGGGAAATACTGCCGCAGGTCCGTGATCTTGAGAAGAACATTATTTCTTTCCATGCCGGTCCTCCTTCCGCGGGTAGAAGCAGCGAACCTGCTGCGTCTCGCTGACGTGAATCATCTCGGGCTCCTCATTGAGGCAGCGCTCCGTGGCGTATTTGCAGCGCGGGGCGAACTTGCAGCCCTTCGGGAGCTTGAGGGGGTGCGGCACTGCGCCGGGGATGGCGTCCAGACGCGTATGAGTCGGGGTGCTCAGGCGCGGAATGGAGTTCATCAGGCCCTCGGTGTAGGGATGAGAGAACTCAGCGTCCATGAAGATTGTACCGGCGGGCGCCATCTCCACGACCTGACCGCAGTACATAACGGCCACGTCGTCCGCGATCTGGCGGATAACACCGAGGTCGTGGGTGATGAAGATGATCGAGGTGCCGTGCTCTTCCTTCAGATCGTTCATGAGCTTCAGGATCTGCGCCTGAATCGTAACGTCCAGAGCCGTGGTGGGCTCGTCCGCGATGAGCAGCTTCGGCTTGCAGGCCAGTGCCATGGCGATCATGACACGCTGACGCATACCGCCGGACAGCTGATGCGGATACTGCTTGGCGACGATGTGCGGATTCGGAATCTTGACATCGGCCAGCATTTCAATGACCTTTGCGGCAGCCTGCTTCTTCGTCATGCCCTGATGGATAATGAACGGCTCACTGACCTGACGGGACACGGTGAAGACCGGGTTCAGGCTGGTCATCGGCTCCTGGAAGATGACGGAGATATCATTGCCGCGGACGGAATACATTTCCTTCTCGGTGAGCTTCGTGAGGTCACGGCCCTCGAAGAGGATCTCGCCGCTGTCGATATAGCCGTTGCCGTCGAGAAGCTGCAGGATGCTCATGGCGGAGACGCTTTTGCCGGAGCCGGACTCGCCGACGACGCCAAGCGTGCGTCCGGTCTCAACGGAATAGGAAACACCGTTGACCGCCTTGACAATACCCTTCTTCGTGCGGAAGAAAGTATGCAAATCTTTTAATTCAAGTAATGCCATATCTCTTCCCTCCCTTATTTATCGCGGTCAGACTTCGGATCCATGACGTCACGGAGCGTATCGCCGACGATGTTGATGCAGATACAGGTGATCGCAAGGAAGATCGCCGGGAACAGCCAGCGCCACCAGAAGTTCTTGATGACGGTGGAGTTGTTTGCGCCGTTGAGCATATTGCCCCATGTCGGACGCGGGTAGGTGACGCCGAAGCCGAGGTAGCTCAGCGTGGACTCCGTCAGCATGCAGGTCGCAAAGTCGAGCGTCAGCGTGACGAAGATGACCGAGACAATGTTCGGCAGGATATGACGGAATGCGATGCGGGACTCGCGCAGGCCCATGGCCTTGGCGGCCGTGACATACTCCTGCTCGCGGGCGAGGAGGATCTGGCCGCGGACGAGGCGGGCCAGGCCGGTCCAGCTCAGCAGGCCAAGGATGACCATGAGGATGAAGATCTTCTCATTCTCGCTGATGTCCATCTGCGCCATGAGGGCGGACAGGATCATCGCGAACGGCAGGAACGGAATGGCGCCGAAAATCTCGGTGAAGCGCATCAGGAACATATCGACCTTGCCGCCGAAGTAGCCGGAGATACAGCCGATGATGATGCCGATGATCGTGGAGATGATAACGGCGATCGCACCGATGGTCATCGTCATCTTACCGCCCTGAATGATACGCAGGGCAACGTTCGCGCCGTAGTTATCCGTGCCGAAGAGGTAGCCCTTCAGGCCCCACTTGCCCATGAGCTCGTGGTTGGAATCGACCGCGTAGCTCTGGAACGCGCCGCCGAAGATGTCGGACGCGCCCTGTGCGTCGTCAGGAACCTTGCACTGGCCGAGGGTGTTGCTGCCCCAGGAGAACACACGGCCCTCGCTGGTCAGCGCGGTGTAGTGATAGGTGCCGGAGACGATCTTGACGATCTCTTCGCCCTCATGCAGCTTGGGCATGGCCTTGCTGCTCGTGTCGAAGTCGCCGACGAAGCCGACGGTACCGTCGTCGAGCAGGGCGCAGACCGTCTTGCTCGTGGCATAGATGCTCGTGATCTTGCGGCCATTCAGGAACTCGCGCAGCGGAACCGTGGCGGAGCCCATGTTGTCGCGCATCTGATCATACAGGCCGCGCTTGCCGGTGTAGACGGAGTTGCCGTCCGTCACCGCGACGACATAGTTCAGCGTGAAGTCGATATCCGTGAGCTTGCCGTCCAGCGTGGCTACGGTGTCGAAGTTCTGATAGGTGTTCTTGTTGCCCCACATATACAGGGTGCCGTCGTTCATCAGGATGGCCGTGGCCTGATAGCCGCAGGTAATCTTCTTGATGTTGGAGGCATCGATGGTGCCGTTGAGGAGCTCGTCCGGCTCGGGAGCGATGTTGGGGTTCACCGCCGGGTCAAAGTAGCCGTACTGGCCGAGCTTGTTTGCGCCCCAGGCGTAGAGCTTGCCGTTCTCACCGACAGCAACGATGTGATCGATACCGGCAGCGACCCAGGCGATCTTCTCATTCTGAACCTCTTCCGGGATATCGGCGACGTCAATGCCCGTCGTGCCGAGGCCCGTTGCGCCCCAGACGTAGACCTTGCCCGCGTTGGAAAGGCCGACGGAGAAGCTTCCGTAGCTGTCGATCATCTTGATGTCGTTCTTCAGCTCGCTCGGGACGGAGAGCATGGACATCGTGGGCGGCAGGTTGGCCTGCGTGACTTCGGTATAGGTGTCAGTGTAGGTCGTCATGAACAGCGGGCCGATGAAGACCAGCAGGAACATGGCGATGACCACGCAGAGGGCGCCGACGGCGAGCTTGCGCTCCATAAAGCCGCGGACGATCTGCTTGACCGGGCTGACGATCTCTTCGACGTCGTTTTTAGCTGCGCGCTTGGCCTCGATATCATCGGCCAGGCCCTTGCTGCCGCCAAAGAAGAGGCGGCCGAGCCAGCTGCGCTTCGCGGAGGAATTCTTCTTGCTCATGCTCTTACCCCCTTACTTGTTGACTCTGACGCGCGGGTCGACCAGGCCATAGACAATGTCAATGACAAGGTTGCCGAGCAGCGCGACGACGACATAGAACAACTGCATCAGGATCGTAACATCGTAGTCCGAGGTACGCAGGGACGAGATCATGAGCTTGCCCATGCCGTTGAGACCGAACATGTCTTCAAAGATCAGGGAGCCCGCAAAGATGCTGGTGAACCAGCCGACGATCATCGTGACGATGGGGATCAGGGCGTTGCGCCATGCGTGAGAATAGATAACGGTCTTTTCCTTGACGCCCTTGGCGCGCGCGGTACGGATGCAGTCCATGGACAGAGCATCGATCATGGAGGCACGGACGTAGCGCGTCATGCTGCCCAGAGAGCAGAACGTCATGGTGATGAGCGGGAGGGCCAGATAGTACATGCGGTCGGTGAACCACTTGAAGCCCTCGTAGCTGCTGCCCGGTGTCTTCATGCCGCTGGCCGGGAACCAGCCGAGCAGAGCGCAGAAGACCCAGATAAACAGAATACAGATAATGAAGCTCGGCAAGCTGTAGCCGATGATGGTAAAGACCTGTGTGAAGCGGTCGAATTTGCTGTTTTTGCGCACGGCGCAGGCGATACCAAGCGGAATGGTGATGGCCAGCGCCAGAATCGTGGCGAAGATGTTGATGAAGATCGTGTTCTTCATCGGAGCGGCGACAACGTTAACTACATCTTTTTTGTACTGATAGGAATAGCCGAAGTTGCCCTGCAGGAGGCCATTGAGCTTGCCTTCCTTGCCAGTGTAGGGGTTATCCGCATAGGGATACAGGCCGACCCAGCGCAGATAGCGGAGGATCATGTTGTTGGTTTCGGTGCCGTAGCTGATCTGATACATTTCGTACCGTTCCTCGAACCACTTGGCCTGTGCCTCGGCGGACATACCGGCGAGCTGCTGCTTCATGGCGACCTGATCGGCCTTCGCATCGGTATAGGCGCGGTTGCTCGGGGTCAGGTTGTAGATCATGAAAATCACGATCGACAGGATAAACAGGACCAGGAACATGTAGCCGATTCGCTTGAGAACGTATTTGAACATAAGGTACTCTCCAGTCTGTCGCCCGCACGACAGTAGATTTGGCAGCGCGGGGGGAAGAATCGCCCCCGTTGCCATGACGGGGCAATCTGTTTCTGCGCGGGTCAGGATCAGGCTGCGGCGGGACCGCAAGCCGCGGGGATAGGGTGTATCTGAAAAGCCGCTTCTGCACAAGAGCGGATCCGGGAAGAATGCGGCACTCTACCGGGCTGAACCACAGGGCGGGCTTTCAGATACACCCTATGGATAAACATGCGCGCCAGAGGTGATAACTGTGAAAAGAAGTTATTTGACAGTGCGCCGTGATACACAGGGTTTTGAATCCACAATCACGGGACGGGGGCGAACCCCCATCCCGTGATCTCGGATACTTGATGCGTCAGTCAGGCCGGAAGGCCTGCCGCCATTAGCTCAGCCAGTAGATATCGGCCTCGTCCTTCAGATAAGCAATGGAGTTGTTCTCATAGAAGGGGGGATCGATGGACCAGTTGTAAGAGTAGTCGTATGCAGCGGAGGTGAAGCCGGTTGCATAGTTGAAGCAGCTGTACATCGGGGTGCCGGAATAGAAGCCGTACACAGCCTGCTGATAGAACTCGTCGAGCATCGGAGAGAAGTCGCCCGTGGTCTTCTGGATCACGATACCGGCAGCGGCGATGTTAGCGCCCTGCTCGAAGTCGGTGACCAGCAGATCGGAGAAGGGGTTATCGGTGGTGCCGTACCAGTTGAGGACCAGCGGCATGTAGTAATCGTCGCCGACCTTCGTGGTCACATAAGCGCCGTCGATGGACTTGTAGGTCTTGTCGTTCTCGTCGGCATACTCAGCCGGGATCTTCTTGTAGCGGACGCCCTCAACGTAAGGCTCGCCGTTTGCATCATAGATCCAGCCGTCAGCCTCGAGGACTGCGATGGCGGTATCGGCAGAGGTGTCATACGCGTTCAGCAGCATGCCGTTGGCAGCAGCTTCCTTGTACATCCAGGAGCCAGCGTAGTAAGCGCCGTCAACAACGCCGCCGTAGCCGCCGGTGAAGGTCTTCGCGAAGGAAGCACGATCCAGGCAGTAGGTGATGGCCTGACGGACAGCAGTGAACTGAGCGGGGCCATAGTCGTTACGGAACTGCAGCTTGCCGTAGCCGGCGCGGCTGTAGTGGGTGTAAACGAAAGCGCCGTTGGAGTTGTCGCAGGCAGCGACAGCCTCGTCGGTCTCGGCACCGCCGGTGATGCCCATGAGGACGTCAACGCCGCCGGACTTCAGATCGTCGAGCTGGGTAGCGGAGACGCTCTTCTTGTAGATGACCTTCGCGATGGAGGGCTTTGCACCTTCGTAGTTGCCGGGGAAGTTCGGGTTCAGGGTCAGGATCGCGGACTTATCGCCCTCGTCATAGGACTCCACAACATACGGGCCGGAGCACGCATAGGTGGTGTCGGTGTTGTTGGAAGAAGCAACGAGATGAGCAGCCATGTCGAAGCTGTCGCCGGTCTTGTTGTAGAAGCCGTCGGTGAAGTAGCAGCCTTCGCCGTCGTCAGCGATGTCGTAGTCGCCGCACCACAGTTCCTTGACGAACGGGGTGAAGCCGGCATAGCTGATGGCATAGTAGTAGTTCGCATACTCAGGCTTAACGGTGACGGAGAACTGGTTGTCGGCCAGCAGGCGCAGGCCGGCAAAGGTCTTGGAGACGCCGTCGCCCTCGTTGGTGCCGTCGTAAGCGTTGAATTCCTCAAAGCCGACCATCGTCAGGCCGGCCTGGCGATCCTTGCCCTCAGCCTCGGAGGCGACGAGGGTGGAGAAGACCATGGGGAAGTACAGATAGTTCTTCGCGGTGACGGGGGTGCCGTCGCTGAAGAGCAGACCGTCGTTCAGGGTGATGGTGTAGGTGAGGGTGCCATCCTCATTCTCAACCTTGTCAAGCTGCTTGACGACCGTCTTGTTGACCTCGAAGCCGCCTTCCTTGGTGGTGGCGACAGTTTCCAGGCCGTTGATGAGGTTGTCAACGTCAAGGTCAGCAGCACCGGGGTTGGAGCCGCCGAACGGGGAATAGCGGAACTTGCCGGACAGGTCGGTGGTGTTGCCGATGATGATGTCGTTGTCGGCCTTCTCACTCGTCCAGTCGATCAGAGCCTTTGCCGGGCCCCAGTACGGGTTCGTCGGATGCTCGTCAACGCCCTTGATCTTTGCGTTGTAAACATCGTAGTACTCGTTGCTGTAGAGGGGGATCTCCGGGAGGAGATAGTTCCAACGGGTCATGTAGTACTTCCACCAGGCGGCGTAGACGTCGTCCTCGGTCTCGTACTGGGAGTTCTCGGGAACAGCGGTCTTGTAGACCATTGCCATGGACAGGAAGTCCATGCCGAGCTCATAGGTCTTGCCCTCGTACTCGACGTAAGCCAGACCGGTGGTCGGATCCTCCTGCACGTCGTCGATCGTGACCTTGTCGCCGATCTCGTCGTACAGCTCGGTGTAATCCTTGCCCCACTCCTTGCCGTTCAGGAGCTGTGCAGCGGACGGCTTGTACTCGTCAGCCGGCTGCTCCTGCGTCTCAGTGGGAGTCTCTTCGCTGCCCTGCGTGGGGGCTACGGTTTCCTCGTCTGCCTTCTTGCAGCCGGCGAACACGGTGACGACCATGACCAGAGCAAGAACCAGAGTCAGAAGCTTGAGAAGATTCTTTTTCATTGCGTTACCTCCTACAAAATTTGTATATTATGCTGTGATATTCACAGATAATATCGAGCAAAGCACTTGTGTCCGTATGCGGCGGACAACCCTTGGATGCTTTCTGAAAAGTTTGGTAATACTATAACACAATTCCCTTGCAGAATCAACAAAAAAGAACGAATTTTTTTCCCTTTGAAAATCTTCTGTGAATTTTTATAGCAGACCGGTGGATAATTTTTTTGATTTCATGAAATGTTCACAAGATACGCGCATCCTGACACGACCTGCCGAAAATCACGCTTTCTGTCATCCACCGCTCGGGGACTATGCAAGGTGCATTCAGGCCTCGGCAGGTCTGTTTTCCCGGATCCAGTCGCGGATACCGGAGCCGACCTCGCGGATGCAGCCGTCCTCGTACGGTATACGCAGACCGACGCTTTGGCACAAATCGGCGAACGTCTTTGTTCCTGCCTGGTCGACAAAGGCCAGATATTTCTCCCACGCTGCCTTGCGGTCCTGCAGAGAGAGCGTCCAGACCTGGAACGCGACCGTACCTGCCATACAATAATCAATATAGTACAGCGGATTGAGATAAATGTGCGGTTTCCACTGCCAGTGGGCGTAGCGGCCGTAGAAGGGCAGGCCGTCCATGCTCAGCCAGGGGCGGTACTTCTTCTCGAGCTTCTCCCACACGCCGTGGCGCTCATCCGGCGTCAGGTCCTCATTTTCATACATCAAATGCTGGAATTCATCCACCATGCAGCCATAGGGGATAAAATCGAGGCTGTCTTCACAGTGGGCAAGCTCGTATTTTGCCGTTTGCGCGCCGAAGAAATATTTATGATAATCCTGCGTCAGAAATTCCATGCTCATGGAGTGGCATTCGCAGGCCTCGATGGTCGGTTCGCGCAGGTCCGGGTAGATATCGCTGTTCATTGCGCGGTAAAATGCGAAGGCGTGACCGGCCTCGTGGGTCAGCACATCGACGTCTCCGGCTGTGCCGTTAAAGTTCGAGAAGATAAACGGAGCCTTGTATTTTTCAAACATCGTACAGTAGCCGCCGGGGGCCTTGCCCTCGCGGGACAGCACGTCGAGCAGCTCGTTGTCGTAGAGGAAGTCGACGAATTCCTTCGTCTCCGGGCTGAGCTCCTCATACATTCTGCGGCCTGCGGCGAGGATCTCCTCCGCCGTGCCCTCCGGGGCCGGGTTGCCGTCCGGGAAGCGGAACTTGTCGTCGTAAATGTACAGGCGGTCGACGCCGATGCGCTTGCGCTGGGCCTCCTTGACCTCCGCAATGATGGGGACAAGATCGTTTGCGATCTGGTCGCGGAAGGCCGCCAGCTCCTTCTGTCCATAGCAGTTGCGGCCGAGGCGGTCATAGCCGAGCTGAATGAAGTTCGGATAGCCAAGCATGCGGCCCTGCGCATTGCGGTTGTGGACGAGCTTGTCATAGATCTCGTCCAGCTCCGCGCGGTTTGCATCAAAGACCTTGCCCTCGGCCTCGTAAGCGGCGCGGCGAACGGCGCGGTCGGCGCTGACCTTGTACTTGCCGAGCATCGGCATGGGCATGGTCTTGCCGTCAAATTCCACGGTCATGTTGGCATAGAGCTTCTGATAGCGGGACGTCAGGCGGTTTTCCTCCTGCATAAGCTCCACAAGCTCCGGCTTGAAGCTGCGGCGGCTGATCTCGAGCTTCAGGAACAGCAGTCTGCCGTAATGGGCCTCCAGCTCCGGGCGGAACTTCGAGTCCAGCATGGCCTCGTTCAGGCGCTGGAAATAGACGCTCAGCTGAGGCCAGCTCTCGTCGAAGAACGTTGACTCGGCGTCATAGAATTCATCGCGCGTGTCGATGGTATGGCGGGCATTGGCAAGGCTTCCCATCGTGTTGAATTCCACGGACAGGTCCGTAACGCGGTCGTACTGCGCGATCTGCTCCTGCGCGCTTTCGGCGGCGAGGAAGGCCTCGGTGCAGGCCGTCAGGTTCGCCTTCATGGCTTCCAGGTCGGGACGGGAATAGGGCATTTCAGAAAACTTCATGGAATCGCTCCTTTCGTATCGTTTGGGGTGTCGCCGGGAGATATTTCTACTCTATAGAGATATGCGCTTCGGGATCCGACGGTTCCAGCAGGCAGAAGCCGCCGCGCATCAGGACGACCTCGCCCGTGGGCGACGGTGCCGCGCTTTCGGCAAAGCGGACGCGGCCTGCAGGCAGGACCCACTCCCCGATGGAATGGTTCACGCATACGATCAGGCTCTCATCTCCGAAGGCGCGTGAAAAGGCGATGCGGCCGTTTCCGGCGGCCTGCACGCGC
>ULVV01004963.1_pt1 | contig 12668 bp, 15 predicted proteins | sample 1959761 | NCBI WGS metagenome assembly ULVV01 (sample SAMEA4835795, study PRJEB28245) | human gut metagenome | biome: gut microbiome; material: fecal sample | place: Denmark | collected 2008
CCTGGCGATTATAACGGGTATCTGACGGCCTATGATCTGGATGCCCAGCGTCAGAACATGGCGCAGGAAGAAGCATCCCGCATGGAAATGGGCGGCATGGCATGAGTTGGAACGGAGCTCGTGCCAGAGGGCCTCCCGTTTTCTATGGCAGCGGCGCAGATTCCCATTGACTTATGGGCGGTCCTGTGGTAGTTATGTTGTGTACCGACACAGAACGGAAAATAAAAAATGGAGGTACAGAATGAAAAAACTGCAAATCATGGCGTGGGTGCTGAGTGCGCTGCTCCTCACGGGCTGCGGCGGGTCTGGGACACCTACGAATACGGACAATCTGCCGCAAACATCTGCTACCGATGCTTCCGAGACCACGACAACGCAAAATGGGAACGAATATGCTTCGGAGGAAGCGATGCCGGGGCAGGACGAAAAGTCCGGCGCTTCCGACGCAGCTCCTGGACAGGTGACTGAAAAGGATTCCTCTGCTGGAGATGAAAAGCCTGCGGTGGGGAAAACTCCTGCGCAGGAAAATGGAGCGAGTGCGCCGTCTAAGGCGGGGCCTGCTGGGGGTGAATCATCCGATTCGGCAGGGAGTAGTTCTTCCAAGCCTGCGGGGAATAGTCCATCCGTACCTGCGGGGAATGAGTCATCTACACCTGCGGGGAGTGGGACGGATGCGGCGGAAACACCTGCGCCCCAGCCGGAGGAGAAAGGCTTTGATATAGACTACTGGCTGGCCTATGCCAAGGACTACGCCGAGAGCATCGGGCTGGTGCTGGATCCTGCGGCAGCCGGCACATGGGACACTCCCATCCGGTGCAGCAGCAAGACGGAAGATGTTTTGGCCGCCTATATCCGGGATGATCTGACGTACTATAAGGATCAGGAAGGCTGCACCGCCGTCTGGATCTGGGCAGAACAGATCGGAGACGGACAGTACGAACTGTTCATCGGTCGCGGGTAACGCAAAATTTATAGGAGAAAGGCTCTCGTGGAGGGCCTTTTTCTTATATTCAAATTTTAGAATGGGAGGTTTGTTTTGAAACAAATTATCAAGTGCGTAGCGGCGTTTCTGCTGGCGCTGGTGCTGTGTTTATGCCTGCTGCCTACCACAGCTTTTGCGGCATCTAAGCAGGTGTATATTTGGAATTTTCCGCTGTCAGATGACACCTTGAGAACCAGCGGCAAGTGGGGGCATGGGGCGTTGAATTTGCGGTTTGGCTACCATGTGGCAGCCAACAATTACACGCAGTTTCGGTGCCTGGATTCCTGGCAGGGGGAGGTGGCCTACTGCATTGAGCCGGGTGTGCCGCAGAAAAACTATGATTCTCTTACGGACCACGATGACACATGGTGGGACCGCATGACCCTGCCTGCCGGGCATCCCCTTACGCCCCGCGAGGTGCAGCGGCTGATTGGGCGGGTTATGAGCTACGGCTACCACGGCTCTATCGGCGGGGGCTGGTGGGCAGATGTGGAAGCTACGGCGGAGAAAATGGCCTGGGCTTATGCCACGCAGATCCTCATTTGGGAGGTGGTGGTAGGCGAACGGGACAGCAGCTTTCGCCATATTGATGTGAAGTCTATGGGCTATAACCAGGCGTTGGAACGAGTGGATACCACCCATCCCCTGCGGAGCAAAATTCTCAGTTACTACAACTCCATTGTGACCTCGGTGCAGACCCACAGCAAGCGTCCCAGCTTTTGCGGGTCCTTGCCTTCCAATGCGCAGACGCTGGAGCTGTCCTGGGATGGCAGCAAGTTTACCGGCAGCATCACCGACACCAACGGGATGCTGGGAAAGTACAGCTTCAGCTGTGAGGATGCCGATCTGACTTTCAGCAAGAACGGAGATGTGCTGACGGTTTCTACGGAAAAGACCATTTCGGATGCCGTTACCATCACAGCCGCCAAAGAGGGCACTACCAGCGCCGGTATGGTAGTCTGGGGCGACGGCGTGTGGGGATCGGCTACCGGTATTCAGGATGTGGTCACCTATTCCGCCAGCGTTCGGGACCCAGTGACGGCTTATCTCAAAATCAAGACCGCTGCCATCCCCGGCAGGATCACGGTAAAGAAAGTGGACGCCGAGGGTGCGCCTCTGCCGGGGATTCGGTTTCTGCTGGAATCCTCTGCGGACCAGGTGAACTGGCAGGATGTGAGCACAGCGGAAACGGGTGCGGGCGGCTCGGTTTGCTGGGAAGATTTGACAGCAGACGGCGGCACCTACTACCGGGTGACGGAGGTGCAGGCGGCGGAGGGAATGACGCTGCTGGCGGAGCCTTTGTTTTTGGGGACGCTGGATGCAAGCGACCGGGACATCGCCATTACCGCCTGCAACAATGCGGGCTTTGCGCTGCCCTTTACGGGCGGCACAGGCTTCACAATTTATATTCTGTTTGCGGCACTCATGCTCGGCATGGGTGTCGGCACAGGTATTTATTTTTGCAAAAAAACCACGATGAAAAAGGAGAACTGAAGGATGAAGAAAACGAAGCGACTTTGGGCGCTGCTCCTGGTCATGGTCATGGCCTTGGGGCTGGTCACCACGGCGTTTGCGGCGCCGACCATTGACTCCGGGCGAAAGGCGTCCCTTTCCCTTTACAAGTACGACATCACGGCAGCCAGCGCAGACGGGGCGTGGGATGCGGCGTCCTATGTCAGCACCGGTGTGCAGGACGATGCCGTTACCGACAAGCTGGCGCAGTACGCCATTCAGGGCGTGGAGTTTAGCTATCTGCGGGTGGCGTCCATCTCCACTTACAGCCAGCGGGAGAATGGACAATATAAGGTGGGCGTGCTGTATGGCTTTGCGGACGACGCAGTGCTCCAGGCCATTGGACTGACTAAGGCGGACGCTTACAAGAGAGGGAACGGCGTGTTCTACTTTACCTCCGACAAGCTGAACAAAGCCCTGGCGGACGCTTTGGCCGACAATGCTACCACCGTCAAAAATGCGCTGGAGATTGCCGTCCGGAACGGCGGGGCCATGCCCGAGACGGATGAAAACGGACACAGCAAGGTCGGTGGACTGGAGCAGGGGCTGTATCTGGTGGTGGAGACCCGTGTGCCGGAGAATGTCACCAGCACCTGCAACCCGTTTTTTGTTTCCCTGCCCATGACCACCATGGACGGCAAAAACTGGAACTACGATGTGACCGTGTACCCCAAGAACCAAACCGGCAGCCCGGACCTCGAAAAGACCGTCCGGGAGGATAAAAACAGCACAGGCAAGAACGGCGGCACGGGGGATATTGCGGACGGCTATGCACATACTGCCACCGCTTCCGTGGGCGATGTGGTGGACTATCAGATCATCAGCACACTGCCCACCATTACCTCCAAGGCTACCAGTTTGACTACTTATACCTTTGTGGACACGCTGCGTGAGGGGATTCGCTACAACAGAAGCGATGTGATCATTGCGTTCTTCCGGGATGCCGGATGCACAGATCAGATTACGGCATGGGACGAGGATTCCGGCAAGTTCGCCGTCAGCTATGATGACGCCGCCAACGCCATGACCATTGGTATGACAGAGACCGGGCTGGCGGACATCAATGAATCCGCAAGTGTCTACACCGATAGCGTGAAGCGTGGTTACAGCGACTGTACTATGCGGATCACCTATACGGCGACCCTTACCGCCGGCGCACAGCTGGGTGATACCAACAACCCCAACGAGGTGGTACTGACCTGGAAGCGCACCAATACCGGTTACTTTGATACGCTCCAGGACTGCTGCCATGTGTATACCTACGGCGTGGATGTGCTGAAGCAGTTTTCGGACGGCAAGGGCAACCTGGCCAATGTTCGTTTCCTGCTGCACAACGACACGGACGATGTGTATGTCATTGCCGAGCAGAGGGATGGCATGTACTATGTCAAGGGCTTTACCGGCAAGAAGGCCGATGCAACCACTTTTGTTCCGAATGACAGCGGTCATATCATCGTGAACGGTCTGGAGGACGACACCTATACGCTGACGGAGACCGCCACGGACAAGGGGTATGTGCTGCTGAAGGACGGTATTGAAATTGTCATTACCGCTGCGGAGGGCGAGAGCGCCTGCGAGACCTGCGGCGTGAAGCTCTTGACTGCCAGCGGCACCGTCAACGGCGAACCTGCGAACCTGGAGAGCGGCAACGCCATCGTGCCGCTGACGGTCATCAACAACCCCGGCTTCGACCTGCCCAAGACCGGCGGCTACGGCACCTGGATGTTCTCCGTGGGCGGCTGTATGCTGCTGGGCGTGGCGGCGTTTATTGTGGTCCGGGGGCGGAAGCACAATAGGAACGACCAGTGAAGTGGCGACTGCTGGCGGTAGCCTGTGTGCTTCTGTCGCTGGGATTGCTGCTCTACCCGTTTATGGGTGAACTGGTAAGTAAAAAGTATCACTCGGATGTGGAGGCGGTGTATGCCGCCGCTATTGCGGGCACCGACAATGCGGAGCTGGCCGAGCAGCGTCGGTCGGCGGAGATGTATAACGCCTTGCTGCGGGGCGAGGCGGCAGTCAGTGCGGGAGGGGCTTCGGCCTCTCCCTTGGCCTATGCGGAGCAGCTCACCGTGGGCGGAGCCATGTGTACAATCGACATCCCGAAGATCGGCGTGTATCTCCCGGTGCGACACGGCACAGGAGCGGAGACGCTGGAACGGACCGTGGGGCATGTGGTGGGGACTTCCCTGCCTGTGGGCGGGGCAGGCACCCATGCGGTGCTGTCGGCTCACAGTGGGATGGCCTCGGCGAAGCTGTTTTCGGACATTGACCAGTTGGTGAAAGGCGATGTTTTCTATCTCCATGTACTGGGTGAGGTGCTGGCCTACGAGGTGGACCAGATCGCCACGGTACTGCCTTCGGACACATCGCTGCTGCAAATCGAGGACGGGCAAGATCTGGTGACGCTGGTGACCTGTACGCCCTTTGGGGTGAACACCCACCGGCTGCTGGTGCGGGGACATCGGGTGCCGTATGTGGCAGAGCTGGTGGTAGAAAATGGAAAAACTCAGAAGGCTGCGTCTTCGTGGACGCAGCACTATCTCACGGGCTTGGGCATCGGCCTTGGTGTGTTGGCTGCGGCTGGTGGTATCTGCCTCTTTGCAAGGAGGCGACGCCGTGGGTAAAAAAGCTGCTTTGTTGGCGGTGGCGCTGGCCGTGGTGGGGCTTTGTATTCTGCTGTGGCCGGTGGTTTCCGGGCATAGGCTGCAAGCGAACATGAGCGCGGCGGCACAGGGCTTTTTGGAGGAGGCGAGACAGCCGTACCCCGAGTTGCTGGCAGACTTGCAGGGATATAACCAGCGCATTTATACGGAGCGGCAGGCGGGACTGGCCGACGCTTTGGCCTGTGAGAAGCCTGCTGTATTGCTGAGAGACTACGGCGTGGAGGACGAGGTCATAGGTGTATTGGAGATACCCACGCTGGAGCTGGTCATGCCGGTCTACTTGGGCGCGTCGGATTCGCACCTTGCCGCAGGGGCGGCGGTGCTGGGGAACACTTCGGCGCCCATTGGCGGCATGAGTACCAACTGCGTTATTGCCGGGCATAGAGGATGGTATGGCTCAGATTATTTTCGGCACATAGACCGCTTGCAGGCGGGCGATATGGTAACGATTACGAATCTATGGGAAACACTCACCTATGCCGTGGTTGATATGAAGATCATCCAGCCGGACCAGGTGGACAAAATCAAAATCCAGCCGGGGCGTGACCTGCTGACGCTCATCACCTGCCACCCCTACGCCAGCGGCGGACGGCAACGGCTGGTGGTGTATTGCGAAAGAAGGGAGTGATGCAATGATGGAGCCTATTGGCAAAGCCACATTTGTTGGGGACGATGACATCCTCTATTACGATGCAGAGTCGTTTCTGGACTGCATCCGTGAGGAACTGCCCTACCGGGATACCACCGGGTTTCGTTATGAAGTCCTGACAGACGATCCTGTCGTTCGCAAGGCGGCAGATGATATTTTACTTGATTTCTTCGGTGAAGAAAATCCATATACGTTATCCGAATACACACAGAAAATGGGAGGGATCTAAAGATGTTTACATCCGAGAAAATGGTGAAATTCCTGCAGGAAAAATACCCGCCCGGCACCCGCATTCGGCTGGTTTCCATGGAGGACCCCTATGCGCCGGTAGCACCCGGCACAGAGGGTACGCTTGTGTGCGTAGATGACGCCGGGCAATTTCAGATGAAATGGGACAACGGGCGGACTCTGGCCCTCATCCCCGGCGAGGACAGCTTCACTGTCCTGCCGCCCGAACGCAGTATGCTGAAGCTGTATATGCCCCTCACCGCTGAGCTCTACGAGCCGGATGAGTGGGGCGATATGCCGGAGGAGGCGGAACGGCTCACCGGCGGCGAATTGGCATCGCATGAGGACAAGATCCGCAGCGCCTTATTCAAAAACCGCATGCAGGAGGAACAGGTCAGAGGCATCATGTACTGGTACAGAAAACCGGACAGCGTCAACGAGAAGGTACATTCCGTTGTCTTCGATGTGGAGCAGCGGCACGGCAGGCTGTGGGGCGTGGCGGAGTGTCAGGTCAGCGGCGAACTGTCGGCTGAAGAGCTGGCCACGCTGAAGAAGTACATCTCCGGCCAAGCCTCAGACGGCTGGGGTGAGGGCTTCGAGCAGCGGGAGATCGAACTGGACGGCGGCCGGGAGCTGTATGTCCACCTGTGGCAGGATGAGGACTGGAGCATCCGGACGGAACAGGAGCGGTTCGAACCTTATCGGGACAAGCTGCCTCAGCTGTGCTTTACCCTGCTGCCGGGTACGGGCCAGCTCATCTGCGTGAAGCGTGGGGAGAGCGGGTACTATCCCAGCAACTGGTCTACGCCAGATGCACAGGAAAACCGCCGCATTGCGGACGAGCAGAACCGGAAGCTGGGTGTGACACCCGCTCAGGAGGAAGCTATGAAGATCGGCAGCATGTGCGGCTGGGATGTCCCCGGCGCAGACCCGGATCACTGCATGGACATCGTGCAGCAGAGAGGAGGTATGGAGCTTGGGTAAAAATATGTCACTGCAAAAGGCAGAGATGATGATACAATAAATATTAAGACCAATGGGGCCGCTTACCGAAAAGGGACAGCGGTCCCTCTTTTTGCGCTCTTTTCGGTGTGCGGCTACAGGAAAGGAGTGCAAGAATGACGAAGGAGACCATCTCCCGGTATCTGGAGAACGGATGCAAGGGACATAAGAATGTAGTCAGCAGCCGGGAATTGGAGCGGGCGCTGGGCATCAGCGGAAACGAGCTTAGGCGAAAGATCAACCGACTGCGACAGGAGGCTGTGCCCATTGCAGCGGATCGGCGGGGGTATTACTATGCGGAGACGGCGGCGGAGGTCTATGCCACCATCCGAAGCCTCGAAAAGATGCGCAGTGGGTTAGACGCTGCCATCTCCGGCCTGGAGCGGGCCTTGGAGAATTTCGGGAAATGAGGAAGCCTACGACCAGGCTCGTGCCCTGGGTGGGCGGCAAGGGACAGCTCATGTGGGCCATACAGATGCTTTTGCCCAGCCACTACAAGACGCTGGTGGATGTGTTCGGCGGCAGCGGCATTATTACCCTAAACACCGCTGTGCCCAGGGGCTGCTTGCAGATCTATAACGACCTGAACCACGATTTGTATAACCTCCTGTTCTGTGCCAAGGAGCGTCCGATGGAGCTGGTCAGGGAGTTGGGCTTTCTCCCCATCAATGCCCATGACGAATTCGATGTGTTACAGCGTCAGCTGCGGGGCGAGGACTTCACCATGGAATATATGGAGCAGCAGCTGGATCTGACGGAAATTCTATTGCAGCCGCCCCAGGCGGAGATCGTGCGGCAGCTGCTTTTAGAGCGTGGCAGTTTAGGCAATGTGCGCCGTGCCGCGGCGTTTTATAAGCTGCAGCGCTACAGCTATAACAGCAGCGGCGACAGCTATGGCGGAGGCTCCTGCGATATACGAAGGTTTTTCCATGATATATGGGAGTGCTCCCATCGGCTGAAAAATGTGGTGCTGGAGAATAAGGACTTTGAGAGTATTATCGCCGCACACAATGATCCGCAGACCGTGGTCTACTGCGACCCGCCGTACTTTGAGGCGGAGTGTTACACGGTGGAGTTTCCCCGCAGCGACCACCAGCGGCTCCACGATGCGCTGGCAAAGCACAAGGGGTTTGCCGTGGTGTCCTACAATAGCTGCGACTATATCCGGGAGCTATACGAGGATTTTTTCATTCACGAAGTGGAGCGGCCCAACAGCCAGTCCAAAAAGGAAAACTCCATTTACCGGGAATACATCATGACCAACTATGACCCCCGCCGCTTTGCGCCGCAGATGTCCTTTTTCAGCGAATATGGCAGCGGGGACAAAACCTGCAAGCTGATCCACATCCCGGAGAAACCACGAAAAATATAGGAGGAAATTTTACTATGAACAGCGAAATGAAATTTGAAAAGAACGGCCTGCTCATCCCCAACGGTGCGCTGGAGGAACTGGGCTTGTCAGGCATCTCCCTGTCTGCGTGGCTGGGGCAAGACCACATCCTGCTTATGCCGCAGGAAATGACGGCGCTGCAGCTGCTGCACGCACTGGAGGGCTTGTCTCGGGCCTCCGTGGAGCTGCTGGGTGTGCTGCAGGCGGCGTGCAGGAGGCCCTGCGCCGCCGGCTGTGAAAGGAACATGGACGATGTGGCGCAGGTGCCGAAGAATATTCGGCCCCTGCTTATGCTGAGTGGGTGCTGTCCGTCCGCACTGGCACAGCTTTTGGAGGAAGGAGACATTGTCTATGCTGCCGAGTGAGGCAATGTACCCTTACACGGCCAAGGTGGCTCGGGAGCGGGGCGAGTTGGAGCTGTGGCGGGCTAATTTCCGCACCAACTGTGCCTGTGCCGGGGCCATAGAACTGGCCATCCGCAGGGACTTTGACGGGATGCATCTGGGCACCGACTGCGCCAAAAGCGTTATTGACCAGTACGGCTACAAGCGGGTGGGCTTTGTGCTGGCCAACACTTTGCAGGAGCAGTCCTATGACGGCCGCTATCATGAGACCAATAAGCGGTGGAGCCGCTCCATCTTTGTCCCCGACGACGGAGGACACCGGCATACCTTCCTCATAAACAGCCACCCCGCCGTGTTGGACGGATTCGTCAGTGAATACCGGGCGGAGCTGGCAAAGCTGCATCTGTTCGGCGCAGAACACTGTGAACCCAACTCCGGGGAGCAGGATTTTACCGGCAAGGTGCTGATCCTGTCGCCGGATACGCTGCGGGAATCCTACTGGCAGCCGGAGAATCAGCTGTGGCTGGCCCTGAGCGGCTTTGGCTGCCAGCCCCACGCCCGTGGCCGCTCGGTACTTTGCACCTGTTTGGGAGACGGCGAGACCACGAGGTGGAACCGATCTGAGTTCGTGGGCATTATCCGTGACGAGTGCATCCCTGACTGGGCAGCGGAGAAATTGGCCGAGCTGCAGCACGGGATACATGAAATGACAATGTAAGGGAGGACGCAAAATGAGAACTGCAAAGCGTATCATGCTCATGCTGAGCATCACGGCGCTGCTGTGCTGCCTGCTGTCTGTGGCGGCTTTTGCCGCAGGCAGCGGCGATGTAGCGGGCGCAGTGGAGAGCACCTGGACGGCAGCGTCCGGGCAAATCAAGTCGGTGGTCAACAAGGTGGTTTTTCCCGCTATTGACATGATTCTGGCTATTTTCTTCTTCGTGAAGCTGGGGACGGCGTATTTTGACTATCGGAAAACGGGACAATTTGAATGGACGGCTCCGGCCATTCTGTTTGCATGCCTGGTCTTTACGCTGACGGCGCCGCTGTATATTTGGGGGATCATCGGGGTATAACGACGCAAGTCAATATTCCTCTTGCATAATAGCAGTTTAATGGTATAATATAGTTATAAAGCTGCTATGTAAGGAGAGCAAATATGTATATCAAGCCAAGTGCCGCCATTCGGCAGAACTATAATGATATTGCGGAGCTGTGTAAAATGACCGGTGAACCTGTTTACCTGACCAAAAACGGCGAGGGCGATCTGGTAGTCATGGACATCGAGGCGTTTACCCATCGGGAAAAGATGCTGAAGCTGCGGGAAGAATTGCTTGCCGTGGAGGAAGATCGCCTGCACGGCGCTGCGGATCATTTCGTAGATGAGGTGGCCGCCATGATGGAGGCGGCGATCCAGGAGGTACGCCATGCCGGAGCATGAATCGTATCGAGTAGTCGTCTCGAAGCGGGCCGCCCAGCAGTTGGTGGAGCATGCGGCATTTGCCGCAAGGCTGGATGAAAAATTGGCGCACAAACTGGTTTCCGATTTTCGTCAGGCGGCAGTCTCTTTGGAACGATTTCCGTTTCGCAATCCTGTGCTGCGTTCCGAGGTTTTTACGGTCGAGAAGTATCGCAAGCTCATCTTTGACAAATACCACATTTTGCTGTATCAAGTAAAAGATCAGGTGGTCTATGTGGAGTATGTGATCGATGGGCGGCAGGATTATCAGTGGCTGCTCACTCCGTGAAAGGCCAAGGGCGTTGGAAACAAAATAAAACTGTGACCCAAAAAACGAATATAGACAGAAGCCCTCTGCTGAATCAGCGGAGGGCTTTTTCATCTACAGCACACGCCTATCTTAGATGCCAAAAAGGCACTGCTGACTTTTTGCAGTCGGCAATGCCTTTTTGATTTGAGCCTATTTGCTTAATACGCAAAATCTGTTCCCAAGTTCATTTGTCTGGACATATCGTTGTGTACTGCCTCCACTTATGCTTGACATTGTCATAGATTTCACTGAAGAACTTAGGAGCCCTAAAGCTATTAGTCTTTCAGCTTGATAACCCCGACATTGCGGAGTATTAGAGATTTGTTTGTTATAAACAGCAAATAATAGTTTGATATCGGAAACAAACATACGGGAGGTCACGTCGGCAAGTTCACAGAAAGTATCCCAATCTATTTGCTCTTCCACATATGCTCTAAAAAAACGTGCTAATATCTCAGATTTTTTTAAATCAACATTTGAGTTTAAAACTATTAACACACGTCCAAGTTCTTCCTCTGCAAATTTAGGATTATTGCGAAGATGTTTCTTATATTTTTGGAGTTTATCGGGAGTTATGGATTTTTCATTGAAGGTATTGATGAATTTAATGGTTTGCTTTAAGAGATTTCTGTCATTCAAATTTTGGGCCGTCTTACCTATGCCGACTAAAACGCTAACGATGGGGATGCTTTTGAAAACGCCATCGTCTAAAAGACTGTCAATGCCTAATTCAGCCATATCGATGCAAGCATCACTCAGGGTAGAATCCAACAATGTGGTTTCAAACGCAGGAACTATTTTGTCCATAAGTTCTTCCTTTCATTTGGGCTTCGGGGCTTTGCGTTTTTAGTTTCCCTCCCTGTTCTTTACCAGCGGAGAACAACTCATACATATATCTCTTAAAAGTATATCATACAGAGTTGCGATTTGCCAAGGTGAACAAAGCAAATAAAATTAGAGCATGAAAGCAAAGCTTGCTGACAAAAAGATGAATTTGAAGTGCGCCAAAACCGTATCAGAAATTACAGCAAAAAATGCAAATCGCTTTGTGTTGTTGCACAAAGCGCAATCATTCAAAGTTGGCTTTGTAGTTGCACGCCCCTATATCTGAGTAATTTTCAATCAGTGAAGATTACCCAGTTTTTTTATTTTCGGAGGTGATTTATTGTTTATATGGGACTTTGTAGCGGACAAAATACTGGGCCAGATCGTGGACTGGTTTTACAGCCAGGTGGTGGGCTTTCTTGGGAACTTCTTTTCCGAGATGGGCAGCATGGGCGCAGAGCTCTTCGAGATGAACTGGGTGCAGAGCGTGGTGCTGTTTTTCTCCTATTTGGGCTGGGCTCTGTTTGCCACGGGACTGGTGGTGGCTGTGTTTGAATGCGGCATCGAGTATTCCGCTGGGCGGGGCAATGTGAAAGAGACGGCGCTGAATGTCCTCAAGGGCTTTCTGGCCGTCTCTCTTTTTACCCAGGTGCCGGTGCGGCTCTATTCTTTGGCAATTTCCTTGCAGGGCACCTTGACGGCGGGCATCACCGGCTTCGGGTCCACCAGCATCGGGGATGCGGCAAAGGCGGCGCTGGCAGATCTTGAAAACCTGGAAAGCCTAACGGAGTCCACCTATCCCCTGCGGGGCTTTGGGCGGGAGACCAGCGGGCTTATGGTTCTTTTCTGTCTTATCCTCATGGCCTATGCGGTCATTAAGGTGTTTTTCAGCAATCTGAAGCGTGGTGGTATTTTGCTGATCCAGATTGCCGTGGGGAGCCTGTATATGTTCTCTGTGCCCAGGGGGTATGGAGACGGATTCGTCCAGTGGTGCAAGCAGGTCATCGGCCTGTGCCTCACGGCGTTTTTGCAGGCCACCATCCTTGTGGCCGGGCTGATGGTGTTCAAAGATCACGCCCTGCTGGGCTTGGGGCTCATGCTCTCTGCCGGGGAAATTCCCCGCATCGCCGGGGCCTTTGGGCTGGACACCACCACGAAGGCCAATCTTACCTCGGCGGTTTACACAGCTCAGAGCGCCGTCAATATTGCCCGGACGGTGGCGGCCAAATGAGGTGCATTACTATGGGCAGCCTGTTTGACGGCATTGGCGGCTTTCCGCTGGCGGCTATACACAACGGTGTCATCCC
>ULVV01009016.1_pt1 | contig 12495 bp, 8 predicted proteins | sample 1959761 | NCBI WGS metagenome assembly ULVV01 (sample SAMEA4835795, study PRJEB28245) | human gut metagenome | biome: gut microbiome; material: fecal sample | place: Denmark | collected 2008
AATCAAGTCGTCTTTCTGGTATATGGATAACAGGATGTTTATGAAAAATGCTTTCTATATCCAAAAAAGAATCATCAGCAATCCACTTTAATTCATCATTATTAAAATATAGCACATATCTTGTATGGTCACTTCCTGCAAGGTAAGTAGTCATATGGGCTGTATCTGGTGAAATAAGAGCAAGTCCGCCCGGATTTAACATATATATTTCATCACCTACATAAAGGGTGCAGGAACCAGAATATATAAACATCAACTCCCATCTGTTATGTTCATGAAAATGTTTCATCTTATAAGATGGTGGCACAGTAGCAATATCCGTGAGGAAATTGTCATTAATAAAATGGTACATTGCCGTCTCCTAGGTATATAAATAATATCTTACGAAGCAAAATCATATGTTAATTATAGGTTGTTTATAGAGAAAATGTTACTGATTTTTTACATATTTTTTTGATTTTGGAAGATTTCGTGCTGTTTTTTTGTATATATAAAAATACAATGTGAATATAATGGAAGCATCTTAAGAAGCAGAAACAATTTAATATAAGGAGGAATAATATGATACGAAGAAACAAAATTATTGCTTCTGTTGCCGTCAGTGTTATGACAGGCGTTCTTGTTGCAGGTAACTTAGTTCCATTACAGGGATATTATGCATTTGCACAGGAAACAGGAGTAACAGCTATGAGATATTCAGCAGTAAAAGACATTAACAAAACATTAGAAGGTTACACACCAATCGACAGTTCTGATCCGGTTGAATTCGGTGGAACTTACATTAAGTATAAGGGTGAGACAATCCAGTTGTCAGAGACAGCCATATATCTTGATGGTTCGTTATCAGACGAGCTTGCTGCCCAGTACCCATATGTATATAACGACATTACTAAGGCATTGTCAGCAGATGCATTAAAGAATGGAACAGCAGATAATCCAATGACAGTATATGTTGCACCATATGTATACTGGATAGATGATCCGGCAGCAACAGATACAGTACAGAAGACAGACGGCTATTCAGCACCTTATGGAATGGTTGTTAATTCAGATTATCTTACTATCAAAGGTCTTACAGAAAATCCTGCAAATGTTGTATTAGCCGGAAACAGAGGACAGTCACATGCCTCTAACGGTAACTATACCATGTTCAGATTCAACTGCAACAGCGCTCTTACAGTTAAGAATATAACAATAGGTAACTATTGCAGTGTAGACCTTGACTATCCGCTTATGAGTGAGCTTAATCAGGCAAAGAGAACAGAGACAATCACACAGGCACAGCTTGCTGATGTTTCTGGAGACAAGATGTTTGCAGATAACTGTAACTTTATAAGCAGACTTAATCTTGACCCAATAAATGGAGCATCAAGAAGTCTTTATAACAACTGTCATTTTGAAAGTACAGATGATGCCCTTAATGCAAATGCTGTATATGTAGGATGCGATTTTGATTTCTACGGAAACAGACCATTATATTCATCATATGGTACAGGTTCAACATTTTTAGGTTGTACATTTAATTGTAAGATATTAAATGTTGAAGCCGAACCTACACAGTTCTTTACTAAAGAGGGCGGCACAATTACCGCAGTAGACTGTGTATATAACAGTAATTTAAGTGTGCCTATAACAATGGGATGGACAAAATTCCCATCTGATTCATTAAAATGTTACCAGAGTAACATCATACATAATGGAAAGAATATCACAATCGGCGGCGAGGGTGCTAAAGAAACCGTTGATATGACAGGAAAATCAGTGCTTAATGCCTACAAGGTAGTATCAGGTGGCAAAACATATTACAATACATATAATCTTTTAAAGGGCAGTGACGACTGGGATCCATTAGGAGTTAAAGATGTAATAGCTGCAGCAGGGCAGGAAGCAGTTGCAACACAGCTTACAATAAAATCAGATGTTTCAGAGATTGAATCTGGAAAAGAAACAGCTTCAATTGGAGGAACAGTTAACTACTTCTGTGGAACTAATGATACAACACAGAAGATAACATACAGCGTATCAGACGAAGATAAGGCATATGTGAAGTTAACAGATAATGGTGACGGAACATGCAAAGTAGAAGGTACTAATAATGATGATGCAGCTAAGAAGGTTATTATAAATGCATCTACAGAGTCAGGTCTTGAAGCAGCAGTTGGAATTACTGTAAAGCCAAGCAAACTTGATGCACCAGAGTATATCAAGACACCAGTTATTACTAATGACGGACAGGGTAGTCTTAAAGTAGATTACTCACTTGATTTAGGAAGCAGAGAAGACATGTCTGCAATCTCATGGTACAGATGTACAGACGCAGAGGGAAGCAATAAGGTACTTGTAGCAGTAACAAGAAACGATTCACCAGAATATACATATAAGTTAACAGCAGGTGATGTTGGATATTACATCATGGCTAAGATAGAATCCAAGAACATCAGAAGTGATTATGGAACACCAGTAAATACAGTATATGACAAGGCAATCGGAGTGAAAGATGTAAGAAGCAAGAACCTTTCTACAGATTTCTCTAACTTCCCTAATATAAAGCAGTCAGAAATCAAAGCTGGCTTCTGGACAGTAGATTATAACCGTCCGGCAGATACAGAAAGCTTTGGAAGCTGGCAGGGAGCTGATACAGAAGAACCTTGGAAATATGGAACAACAGGTAACGGCTGTGTAGGCGTTGGATTATATCAGGGTACACAGGGTTCAAGACTTATGTATACACCAGTAGAAGGAACATATGGTGATATGTCACTTAAGCTTGTAGTTGATCCGGCTAAGACAGCAGGTCAGGGATTTGGTAGTGCAGGACAGTATATGGATGTACTTCTTAAGTTCGATACATCAACACTTACAGGATATGGCTTAAGAATAATAAGAACTAAAGCGTCATCTAATGCAGTAACATTTGTACTTGTAAAATATGACAATGGAGCAGTAACAGAGATTTCTGATAAAGTTATCGCAAGCTGCTATGCAACAGGCTGTACAATCAGCTTAAAGGCTGAAAGCAATAAGCTCACTGCTCATGTTGAGACACCAACAGAACAGCTCGCAGATCAGGCAGCTAAGGGATATCCTCATGTAGTTGACCTTACAGCAGATATTGAAGCTAACAGTTTTGGAGGAGTTGCAATCCAGCATACAGGAACAGTTGGTTCAGGTGGATGGCAGAATACAACAATGCTTCATAATTTAGATATTACATGGGAAGGTGAGAACAACCAGAACCCTGAATATGTTGAAGGAAATCCATCAGATAACGAGAATCCGGCCGAGACACCAGATGATTCAACAGGAACTTCAACAGGAGCAGATACAACAGTTAAGACAGGCGATATGAGCCATGCAGGAATGTATGCCGCATTAACTACAGCAAGCCTTTGTGCATTGCTTGGAATGGCAGCAGTATACATGAGAAGAAGAAAAGATATCTAATTTCATAAGAATTTTCTTTACAGGAGCACCCGCAATTATATTGCGGGTGTTTTTGCGTGGTGAATGTGTGACCGTATGTGATTGACATTTTAATTATTATGCTATAAAGTTTTATGGAACTAACCAGTATAAGATGGAGGATAAAACTTAAAAGCATGAAATATAATATCAGAAAATATATATTGGCAGGAATTACAGCAATTCTTGCAGCGGCTGTTTTGACGGCATGTGGTGGCAGTAAGCCAGAGAAGGACGATACAGTCAAGAGTACACAGGAAATATTTGCAATGGATACATATATGTCGCTTACTGCATATGGCAGCAATTCAGAGGAAGCAGTAAGTAAAGCAGTTCAGGAGATTAACCGGCTTGATGCAATGTTTTCGGTAGGAAATGAGGACAGTGATGTTACTAAGATAAATGAAAATGGAAGCGGTGAAGTATCGGAAGAAACCGCATTTATAATGAACAGGGCAATGCAGGTATCTAAAGAAACTAAAAGTGCTTTCGATATTACGATATACCCGGTTATGGAGCTGTGGGGATTTACCACCAAGAATTACAGAGTGCCTGAAAGCAGCGAGATTGCGGATGTACTTAAGCATGTTTCTTATACAAATGTGGAGGTTAACGGGCAGCAGGTGACATTGTCAGATGGTGCAAGCATTGACCTTGGTGGAATTGCCAAAGGTTATACTTCTTCAAGGGTGATTCAGATTATGAAGGACTGCGGCATAGAGCACGCAATCATTAATCTTGGAGGCAATGTGCAGGTGCTTGGAAGAAAGAGCGATGGCTCGGACTGGAGGGTTGCCATACAGAATCCTGACAGTGAAAGCAGTTATCTTGGTGTATTAAGCACTGCTGATAAGGCAGTTATAACATCAGGTGGATATGAGAGATATTTTGAGCAGGACGGACAGGTATACCATCATATTATAGACCCACAGACAGGTTATCCATCAGAGAGCGATCTGACCTCGGTTACAATTGTATGCTCTGACGGAACAACAGCAGATGCATTATCAACTGCGCTTTTTGTAATGGGGCTTGATGGCGCTAAAGAACTTTACAGAAGCGGGGCTATAGATTTTGATATGATACTTTTCGATGGAAGCAGAGTGTATGTATCGGAGGGCATTGCTAGCGGTTTTTCAACAGGTATGGATAAGGAAATAATTACCAGACAGCCTTAATGAGAATTATTATTAACTGTCTGTATTGACAAATGTGGTGAGAAAAATATATTCTATAGAGCAGTTAGTGAAAACTAATTGCAGATAGATTAATATACTTTTGTTGAAGACAGCTAACCAAGATATACAGACCCGAAGGAGCAGACATGTTATTAATAATATCACTTATAATCGTATTTTTATTCATATATTTTCTTAAAGATTCACTTAAAAAACACGCAGGTATCTACTATATAGGGGCAGCGGTAATCTCTATTGCAGTATTTCTGATTGGATTTCTGCCAATGCCTTTATTTGTAAAGAATAATATATTGGGGATATTTGCAAAGGGTTCGCTTGGAACGGCAATGTTCGTTGTAGTAATGTATGCAGGTGCACTTCCTAAGGGTAGCAAGCTGATTGCACCGCTTATGAAGATAAGAGGTGAATTGTCAATTACAGCGGCAATACTTGTCCTGTGTCATAATTTCACATATGGAATAACATATTTCAGAATGTTATTTACTAAGACAAGCCTGTTATCAGCCACACAGCTTGCAGCTGCGGTAATAAGTCTTGTGCTTATAGCTATAATGCTTGTGCTTACAGTTACATCTTTTCCATCTGTAAGAAAGAAGATGCAGGCTAAGAAGTGGAAGCAGTTACAGCGCACAGCATATGTGTTTTATGGTCTTATGTATGTACATATAATGCTTATCAATATTCCATATGCAAGACTTGGACTTGGTACTTATATTGCAAATGTTGTTATCTACAGCATAGTTTTCTTAGGATATGCAGCTATGAGAATAGCAAAGGCTGTATCAGTAAAGGCAGCAAGAGCCGGAAAGACATACGGTAAGAAACCAGAGACGGTTCTGTATGGACTGGCATTGGTTATATGTGCAGTGATGACGGTGTCGTGCTTTGCAGGAAGACAGACAGTGTCGGCATCGGAAGACAATGAGGAATGGAACGATTTCTTTAACGAAGAGACAGTTGCAGCAATGGTCAAAGAGATTGAGAGCAGTACGGCTAAGACAGATGCCGAAGGAACAACACAAGAGAGTCTGGAAGAATCAGCTTCATCAGATGGACAGTCAGACTCACAGGCTGGTGGTGTAGGAAATGAAGTGTCGGGAAATAGCAATAATTCCGGTTCGGATAATGTTTCTGGTAATTCATCAGGTAATAGTTCTGACAGTGGTAATCAGTCAGCCAAGCCGGATAATGGTTCTGACAATAGTGGAGAGCTGAGCGGCGGTTCAGGCAGTGACGCACCGGCTAATACAACATTTAAAGCAGATGGAACTTATACAGGTTCCGCTGTGTGTGAGACTTATAACTACAATGTAATGGTTACAATAGTCATATCAGGAGATACGATTACATCGGTTACTGCTGAATCAGAAGCGGGTGCGCAGGATGTGCAGTATTTTAATATGGCAAATGCAAAGGTTCCTGCACAGCTTCTTGCAAATCAGAGTACATCAGGTGTTGATGCAGTATCTGGTGCAACCAAATCAAGCAATGCCATCAAGAAGGCATTTTACTATGCTTATAAATCAGCTAAGAAGTAGGCGGATTTGTAATAGAAAAAATTATAAGGAGGCAAAATTCCTCTCCTCACCAAGGGGTTCGGATTTTGCTTCGCAAAACAAGGAGGAATTATGAGAAAGAACATTTTTACTAAGATTGCTGCTGTTGCAGCCGCTACTGTTCTTGCAGTTACAGCACTTCCAGCTCTTGTGTCTGATACACATGCAGCAGATGATGAGTATTCATATGTATATGCTGGACTTACATGGCAGGAATACTGGGCTAACGAGGGCGTATATAACGCAGGAGATGTAACATCATCTAATGAGAAGGATACAAAGGGGGAATATGATAAAGGCGCTTTTGATACAGTAACAAGAGCTACAACCAATCATGGTCTTCACAGAGGAAGCTACCAGTGCATGGCAACAATTGATACAGAAGATGGTAAGAAGTATGAGCTTGCCGGCTGGAGCAGCGATGGAAAGCAGATGATACTTACAGATGGTACACAGCTTTCATACAACAGAGGCATAATTACTAATGCTGATGGTACAACAACAAAGTTAGTATCATATGAAGTAACTGGTATTAAGTATGTTCCGGTTAAGGTTAAGACATCTGATTTTGCTGATTTTGAGCAGCATTACAGAGTTGTCAAGAATGGTGAGAAGTTATACGGTGGATTCGGTGAGAACAAGCTTAGCTCATATGAGTATACAGCAGCAGTTAATGCAGATACTAACGGACTTAAGACAGCTGTTAAGAATGCAGATGGAACATATTCATTCTCTGCAAGACAGACTGGAAGTGGAAAGTCATTTGCAGAGCAGGATATAAGTGTGGCTGCTAACATTACATCTACAGTAAAAGATGCTACAGGTTCATACGGTGAATTCTTAAGAGTTGATATTAATGGTGATGGTTATGGCGCATTAGGTGCTATGATGCAGGCTGTTAAGTGGACATATTATGGAAATGATGCAACAAGAACAAATGCTGTTGCTACATATGGTACTAAATTCGCAGCAGACAACTGGATGCATAAATCAATGGGAATCCAGCTTGGACTTACAGATTCAGCACGCTGCCAGTTACCAGCAGGATATGATGGAACAGGTTACTGGTCACTTACTGTATATGCATTAGGATATACTGATACTACAATTGATTTTGAAGCAACTGATGCTAATATCGTTAAGATTAAAGCACCTGTAAGTGATACATCAAAGCTTTCAGCAGCTATTGCAGCAGCAGATGCACTTAACGAAGCTGATTACACAGCCGAATCTTGGGCAGCTATGAAGCTTGAGTATGAGGAAGCAGTCGATGCACTTGCAGTTGCAGAATATCAGGCAGATGTTGATGAGGCAACAGAGCATCTTACAGCAGCAATCAATGCATTAGTAAAGGTTGAGGCAGATACACCTTCTGGTTCAGAAGAACCGGATAATACAGATGACTCATCTGTAGAAGATGTTCCAACGGGTGATGCAAATAACATGATGGCTTATCTTGCAGCAGCTTTACTTGCTTTAACAGCAGGTGCTGCAGTAACATGCAGACGTAAGATTAAGAATGTAAGATAATTGATACGCTAAAATCTAATAAAACTATAAACAAGCCAGAGAACCGGGGCGGAGAGAATCCTTTGTGGGATTCACTTCCGCTCCGGTTCTTTATTACCTGTTAATCTTAATATCACCCATATTAACATCAGCATTTATACTTTTACCGCTACCGGCATTATTAGTATAGCTGTGAGAATAAGTAGAATCATTAACCTTGATGTCGCCTAAGTCTACAGAGAGATTAGCACTGTATTTATCAATATCCATACCGCTTATTTTCAGTGAGCCCATATCAACGGAAAGGTTAAGAGCATCACTGCCGCAATTGGTAAGCTTAATATCACCCATATTGTTGTCAGCAGTTATATTCTTAATGGATGAATCAGCAATCTTAAGAGAACCCATATCAACAGAGAAATCAGCAGAAGAAGCATGTATATTGTTAACATCCATATCACCCATATTAAGGTCAGCCTGAATAGAATTAAGACTGATATTGTCAGGAACAGTAATTGTAAGTGTGCAGTCTGAGTTTTTGATATTAGTCATAAGATGTACTTTTACATGCTGTTCAATATTTAATGAAGTTCCAGAAACAGATACAGCAGGTTTAAACTTTTCAGCACCTGTATAGATAACTTCAAGCTTGCTGCCTTTCTTAATCTCAACACTGCCAAGATTCATATCAACAGATATGTCTGACACATTATCATAAACAGAAGAATTTTCAATATATTTGCCACTGGATGCCATAGTCATGCGGGTAAAAGGAGAAATGTTAAATACATTACCAAGAACGCCAATAATTATGCACATAAGTGTAATAAAATATATAATTGACAGATAAATTCGTTTCTTCATAATTACACCTCCCTGGAATCGTCTTTAAGTATACTCTTAAATATAGCATGAATTACAGCCGCAACAGGCCATATAACCCATGTTAAAGCCCATGCAAATGTGATGAAACTGGCTGACAGATATATACATGTAACGGTAGGCCAGAAAACAGACATAATAGTTGTTGCAGTATTGTTAATATATCTGACTTCTTTATTCTCCTTCTTAACATAGCTGCCGGCTACATTGTCACCATTAAGAGCAAGTAAAGTCTTACATGAAGTCTCAGCCATTGAACCGAAAACAATAAGGAATACGCCGACACTTACTATACAAATCATTGCTGCGCCGCCGATATCGTCAAGACCATGTATTGGGATTACGTCAAAAACGGCAGCAGGGACAAAGCTTATGATACACATAATAATTCCCAGAGTGCGGCACACAATAGAAATGTTGCGAAGTTGTTCCTTCTTATCCTGCACATATCCGACAGTGGCATAATCAATGATACATTCGTGTTTCTTAATATAGTCGTATTTATTCATTAAAGAATTGGTTATTATAAATATGCCAACACCGCAGGCAACTATAATAAAAAGAGCAACAGTGCCCATTGTCTGGAGAAAATTATTATGAAATGCACTGCAGGCTGCCGCTGGAACTACTGAGAAAATACATAAGAAAACCCCTAATGCAGTCAGAAATGCATGTCGGCTGCCGGCACTTACAAAGCTTCTGGCTTCATCCTGTGTTAAAGTGCGTCTGTTATCAACAGGGGCAGAAGACTGTCTGTTAAGTCCGAGAGTTTCTGCGAGTTCGTCAAGATTGCCGAATTCTGAGATAACAGTACCTACAGCCTCATTCTCGCTTTTACCTTCGCTGATAAGTTCATTATATTTGTCCTCCATCATGCCCCACAATTCGTCTTTAGCCTTTAAAACCTCAGTAGTTGCGGGGAGATTGGCAAACATAGTTTCAAGATAACTTTTAATAGTATCCATACATTAATTCTCCTTCACAATAAATTTTTCAATAACTTCTTTAGTAAGAGCCCACTCTTTACATTTTGACTGATAATACAGCCGTCCTTCGTCAGTAATCTGATAATAGGTGCGCTTTTTTCCACCATTCTCGCCTACTCCAGGGAAAGAAGTAATATATCCATTCTTTTCCATTCGTGTAAATGCAGAGTAAAGAGTAGTTTCTTTAACAATATATTTCTCATTGGTCATGGCTTTAATCTGCTTAGAAATCTCGTAACCATAAGACGGCTTATCAAGCAGAAGATACAGGATAATCGTATCGTTGTAGCCTCGTATAATGTCGCTGCTGATGCCAGCCATGCATACTCCTCCCTTCGAATTAATTGAAGGTGATGATTCACCTGATAATAAATATTAAATAAATGATAATTACTACGACAGGCGATACTACGACAGCCGTAGTACATCTGTCGTAGTATATATAACATGATATGCATAATATGTCAACAGGAGAATATAAAAATCCCTCAAAAGCAGGTAAACGGTGCTTTTGAGGGATATATTAAATATGTGGATTATTTGAAATATACTTTAGCTGCAGTAGCAGCCATGATATTTTCCTTGTCAGGTGTTGATATTTCATTGCTTAAGACAATGTAATCAATAAGGTGTCTGTAGCTGTCCTTGCACAGATTCATAGGCAGGTCGCTTCCCCACATAAGTCGGTCGCTTCCGACAAGTTCGATGGCGCGTTTAATATAATGGATTGCGTCAGGATAAGGGTATCTGGCGTCTTTACCCTGATTAGAAGGAAGGCTTGCAAGGTCGAATACAACATTGTCAAGTGTGAGTGCCTCCATTCCTTTAAGCCAGACATTTTCCTGAACAAGACCTCTTGGGGCAAGCAGATGGCACACAACAAACTGCGTGTCAGGGTGTCTTTTAATTGCGCGGGCAAGGGCTTCCGGCTGCCAGCACTCGGCAGGGTAGCGTCCAATATCGAACACAACAGTATTATTATGCATTTCAGCATATGACAGCATTTCCTCAATAACATCACCATCAAGGGGAATAGTAGGATGATAACTCATAAGACCGCTTCCGGTACTTACCTCGAATTTTACAATCTTAATTCCGAGGTCTTCAAACAAATGCTTTCTTATAGAATCAACATTTCTGCAGAATGGGTCGTAAGTAGCTGCTGCAGCAAGACGGTCAGGATATTTCTTTGCAGCCTCATAAGTGTAGAGATTCTGCGGTCCTAAGAAATTGCCCTGAAGCATAACCGCTTTGGATACACCAGCCTCGTCCATAACCTTAAGAACTGCTTCAGGGGTAACATCATATTCACCGAGACACTCTGGTATCATCTGGAATATAGTTCCATCAGCGTAGCTTGCGTAACCTCCGCCTATAGCCTGCATTTCTCCGCTATTTCCAAATCCATTGATGCAGCGGCATATATGAATGTGTGAGTCAATTATGTTCATTGTTAGGCCTCCTTGTTGCTGGATGTTAATATGTAATCTCCCTGCCTTCTTTTCTCCACTGTCTGAACTCAGCAGAAGCAGAAAGTAAAAGGTCAGATGATGAGTTAAGTGCAGTTTCAACAGAATCCTGAATAACACCGATGATGAAGCCGATTCCGACAACCTGCATTGCAACATCATTAGGAATACCAAATAATGAGCATGCCATAGGTATAAGCAGGAGTGAACCACCGGCAACACCAGAAGCACCACAGGCAGAAAGCGCTGCAAGAATACTTAAAAGGATTGCGCTTGGAATATCAACAGTAATACCTAAAGTATTGGCTGCGGCAAGTGTCATAACAGTGATAGTTATTGCCGCACCGTCCATGTTAATAGTTGCACCGAGCGGGATAGTAACAGAGTAAGTATCCCTGTCGAGTCCCATATCCTCACATTCCTTCATATTAATAGGAATATTGGCAGCGGAGCTTCTTGTGAAAAATGCAGTGAGTGCGCTCTTTTTTAAACATCTGAATACAAGTGGGTAGGGATTCTTGTGTGTACACCAGAAAACAAGAATCGGGTTGGTAACGAAATAGATAAAAAGCATAGTACCAACGAGAAGCATAAGAAGCTTTCCATATTCCTTAAATACTGACATACCATTGTTTGACACAGTATCAAATACAAGTCCCATAATACCAAATGGAGCAAAATTAATAATCCAGGTAACAACCTTGGAAAGACCATTAGAGATATCTACAAGCATATCTTTAGTAGATTCCTTGGCATGTCTACATGCAATACCGATAACAACAGCCCATGCAAGAATACCTACATAGTTAGCTTTAGTAAGAGAAGTAATAGGATTCTCAACAATATTCATTAATAAAGAGTTAAATACATCACCAATACTTCCCGGTGATGACATTTCTTCAATGCCTTCTGTCAGAGTGAGCGTAACCGGAAATAATTTGCTTGTAAATACTGCGATTACAGAGGCAAGAATGGTACTGAACATGTACAGAATAATTACGGTTTTAATAACACCACCATGACTTTTTCCTGAATGGCATAAAGAACTTATGACAAGCACGAAAACAAGAAGCGGTGCGATAGCCTTAAGTGCGCCAACGAAAACGCTTCCGAAAAGAGCAATGCCGGAAGCCTTTGGAACGAGCAGACCAAGAATAATACCAAGAGCCAGTCCTCCAATAATTCTTTTAATGAGACTAATACTAATCCATTTGTCTAATAATTTCTTCATAATTTAACAGATTCTCCTATGCAAAACTTTTTCTATTATAAACTTACAGAATTTATTTGACAACTAATACTGTAAAGAATAAAAAATATATTGTAAAATATGAGATAATAATTACATAAGAGAGCAGACAGATATGAAAAGAATTATATATTATCTAAAAAAGGATATAGTGCTGACGGTAAGCTGGGTGCTTGCGGCTGG
>ULVV01003800.1_pt1 | contig 12312 bp, 6 predicted proteins | sample 1959761 | NCBI WGS metagenome assembly ULVV01 (sample SAMEA4835795, study PRJEB28245) | human gut metagenome | biome: gut microbiome; material: fecal sample | place: Denmark | collected 2008
CAAAAAATCCGGGCCAAAGCCCGGAAAAGCGCAAAAACCTATTGACAAGCAAGCCTTCGACCTGCTATAATGAATTGATTATGTTCGGATAGTGGGGGCATGTCCCCTTTTATAATCTGTTCATAGGATACCATCTGTCGGCGAAAAAAACAAGCGGGTGGCCCATAAAAGAAGCAACAAGCCCGTGCGTGTCACAAGTGATCCGGCGCGCACCCCGCAAAAGCCCTGAAAACAGTAAGCAAATTAAGTTGAGATAAAAGCAAGAAAGGCGTGAGTATTGAAGATGGCCAAGGATAAGTATTACGGCAAAACCCTGCGTAAGAATTTTGCCAGGCACGAAGAGGTCATGGCGATGCCCAACCTGCTGGAGATCCAGAAGAAGAGCTATCAGTGGTTCCTGGATACCGGTCTGCGGGAGGTATTTGCGGATGTGGCCTCCATCAGCGACTATGCCGGCAACCTGGAGCTGAGCTTCATCGACTTCAGCATGAATGAGCAGCCCAAGTACGATGTGGAGGAGTGCAAGGCCCGGGATGCCACCTATGCGGCGCCCATGAAGGTGAGTGTGCGCCTGCACAATAAGGAGACGGGCGAAATCAAGGAGCAGGAGATATTCATGGGGGACTTCCCCCTGATGACCCACTCCGGAACCTTCGTCATCAACGGCGCCGAGCGTGTGGTGGTCAGCCAGATCGTCCGCTCTCCCGGCATCTACTACGGCAAGGAAACGGACCTGAAGACCGACCTGCCCCTGCTGACGTCTACGGTCATCCCCTATCGGGGTGCTTGGCTGGAGTATGAGACCGACACCAGCGAGGTGTTCTGGGTTCGTATTGATAAAAACCGCAAGCTCCCCATCACTTGCCTGATCCGCGCCCTGGGACTCAAGACAGACGCCGAGATTCTCGACCGCTTCGGCGATGACCAGCGCATTGTGGCCACACTGGAAAAGGACGGCTGCAAGTCCTATGAGGAGGCCATGCTGGAAATCTACCGCAAGCTGCGTCCCGGCGAGCCCCCCACGCTGGATTCCGCTGAGACTCTGCTGAACAATCTCTTCTTCGATCCCCGGCGCTATGACCTGAGCATCGTGGGCCGCTATAAGTTCAATAAGAAGCTGACCCTTTGGTCCATTGCCCGGGATCGCAAGCTGGCTCTGCCTGTGGCTGACCCCACCACCGGAGAGATCCTCTTTGATGAGGGCCACGTCCTCACCGGCAAGGAGTGCCGGGAGCTGGATGCCATCGGCGTAGGCGAAGTGTCCGTTCTGGCCGATGACGGCGCCACCGTCCGCATCTTTACCAACCGCATGTGCGACATGAGCCGCTATGTGGACTTTGATCCCAAGGCTGCCTGCGGTATCAAGGAGCGGGTGCGCTTTGACGTGCTGCAGGAGCTGCTGGGCCAGTACCAGGGCCAGGAGCTCATCGATCAGTGCCGCCAAAACGCCGATCAGCTGGTGCCCAAGCACATCATCGTGGACGATATTCTCGCCTCCATCAACTATATGAACGCCCTGGCTCACGGCCTGGTCACCAAGGACGATATCGACCATTTGGGCAACCGCCGCCTGCGCTGCGTGGGCGAGCTGCTGCAAAACCAGTTCCGCATCGGCTTTAGCCGTATGGAGCGTGTCATCCGGGAGCGCATGACCATTCAGGACCTGGATGTGGTCACCCCCCAAAGCCTTATCAACATCCGGCCTGTTACCGCGGCCATCAAGGAGTTCTTCGGCTCCAGCCCCCTGAGCCAGTTTATGGATCAGACCAACCCCCTGGCGGAGCTGACCCACAAGAGGCGTCTGTCCGCCCTGGGCCCCGGCGGCCTGAGCCGTGAGCGCGCCAACATGGAGGTGCGTGACGTTCACTACTCCCATTATGGCCGCATGTGCCCCATTGAGACTCCCGAAGGTCCCAACATCGGCCTGATCTCTTATCTGGCCACCTACGCCCGGGTCAATGAGTACGGCTTTATCGAGGCTCCCTTCCGCATGGTGGACCACGAGACCGGCAAGGTCACAGATGAAATCCACTACATGACCGCCGACGTGGAGGATCAGTATGTGGTCTGTCAGGCCGCCGAGCCGGTAGACGAGGAGGGCCGTCTCACTGCCAAGCGCATTACCTGCCGCCATAGAGATGAAATCATCCAGGTGGAGCCCCAGTTTGTGGACTATATGGATATCTCTCCCCGTATGATGGTGTCCATCGCCACCGCCATGATCCCGTTCCTCCCCAACGACGACGCCAACCGTGCGCTGATGGGCGCCAACATGCAGCGCCAGGCCGTGCCTCTGCTGAAGCCTCACGCCCCCATCGTGGGCACCGGCATGGAGCATAAGATCTGCCTGGATTCCGAGGTGGCCGTCCTGGCCGAGGGCGACGGTGTTGTTACCAAGGTGGATGCCAGAGCCATCTCCGTCAAGTACGACAGCGGTGAAACCAAGGAGTATAAGCTCATCAAGTTCCTCCGCTCCAACCACGGCACCTGCATCAACCAGACCCCCATTGTCTCCGTAGGCGAGCGGGTCCACGGCGGTGACGACCCCACGGTCCTGGCAGACGGCCCCGCCACCGAGCAGGGCGAAATTGCCCTGGGCCAGAACATTCTGGTGGGCTTTATGACCTGGGAGGGCTATAACTACGAGGACGCCGTGCTGCTCAACGAGCGCCTGGTGAAGGAGGATCTGTATACCTCCATCCATATCGAAGAATACGAAATCGATGCCCGTGACACCAAGCTGGGGCCCGAGGAGATCACCCGGGATATCCCCAATGTGGGCGAGGATGCGCTGAAGGATTTGGACGAGCGCGGCATCATCCGCGTGGGCGCCGAGGTTCACGCCGGCGACATCCTGGTGGGTAAGGTCACTCCCAAGGGCGAGACTGACCTCACCGCCGAGGAGCGTCTTCTGCGGGCCATCTTCGGCGAAAAGGCCCGGGAGGTCCGAGACACCTCCTTGAAGGTGCCCCACGGCGAAAGCGGAATTATCGTGGACGCCAAGGTGTTCACCCGTGAAAACGGCGATGAGCTGAGCCCCGGTGTCAACGAAGTGGTTCGGGTGTATATAGCGCAGCGCCGCAAGATCCAGGTGGGCGATAAGATGGCCGGCCGTCATGGCAACAAGGGCGTTGTCTCCCGGGTCCTGCCCCAGGAGGATATGCCCTTCCTGCCCGATGGCACCCCCCTGGACATCGTGCTGAACCCCCTGGGCGTTCCCTCCCGTATGAACATCGGCCAGGTGCTGGAGGTTCATCTGGGCTACGCTGCCAAGACCCTGGGCTGGAAGGTGGCCACTCCTATTTTCGATGGTGCCACCGATAAGGACATCGCTGCCGCATTGGCTCAGGCGGGCCTGGATCCTGAGGGCAAGAGCTGGCTCTATGACGGCCGCACCGGTGAACGCTTTGACAATAAGGTCACCGTGGGCTATGTGTACTTCCTGAAGCTGCACCATCTGGTGGATGACAAGATCCACGCCCGCTCCACCGGCCCCTACTCCCTGGTCACCCAGCAGCCGCTGGGCGGCAAGGCCCAGTTCGGCGGCCAGCGCTTCGGCGAGATGGAGGTTTGGGCCCTGGAGGCTTACGGCGCCAGCTATACTCTGCAGGAGATCCTCACTGTGAAGTCCGATGATGTCACCGGTCGTGTGCGTACCTATGAGGCCATTGTCAAGGGCCACAATGTTCCTACCCCCGGTGTGCCGGAGTCCTTCAAGGTACTGGTGAAGGAGCTGCAATCCCTGTGCCTGGATATCCAGGTGCTGGACGAGAACGGCAACGAGATTGAGCTGAAGGAGGACGAGGACGCCCTGGATACCTTCAACCTGGCCCGCATGGACGCTGACGATGACCGCCAAATGCGCTATGCCGATGAGGATGAGCTGGCCGATGCCGGCTACGGTGAGGTCGACGACGAGGAAGTGGACGCCTCCTTTGACAGCGCCGACGAAGAAGATGAGTATTAAGGAAGGGAGAAGCTATTACAATGAGTTACGCAACATTTGATGCAATCAAAATCGGTATCGCTTCTCCGGAAATGATCCGAGAGTGGTCCTTTGGCGAGGTAAAGAAGCCTGAGACCATCAACTACCGTACCCTCAAGCCTGAGCGGGACGGACTGTTCTGTGAGAAGATCTTCGGGCCCACCAAGGATTGGGAGTGCCACTGCGGTAAGTATAAGAAGATCCGCTTCAAGGGCAAGATCTGCGACCGCTGCGGCGTGGAGGTCACCCGCGCCAAGGTTCGCCGGGAGCGCATGGGCCACATTGAGCTGGCCACCCCCGTCAGCCACATTTGGTATTTCAAGGGCATTCCCTCCCGCATGGGCCTGCTGCTGGATATCAGCCCCCGGATTTTGGAGAAGGTCCTGTATTTCGCAGCCTATATCGTCACCGATCCCGGCGAGACCCCTCTGGTGCGCAATCAGATCCTCTCCGAGAAGGAATACCGGGATATGCGCGAAAAGTACGAGGACGATTTCGACGCCGGCATGGGCGCTGAGGCCGTGAAGAAGCTGCTGCAGCAGGTGGACCTGGAGGCATTGAGCCAGGAGCTCCATGCGGAGCTGAGGACCGTTTCCGGCCAGAAAAAGGCGAGAGTCGTCAAGCGCCTGGAGGTAGTGGACGCCTTCCGCCTCTCCGGCAATAAGCCCGAGTGGATGATCATCGACGTGCTGCCGGTGATCCCCCCGGAGCTGCGCCCCATGGTGCAGCTGGACGGCGGACGCTTCGCCACCTCCGACCTCAATGATCTGTATCGCCGGGTCATCAACCGCAATAACCGCTTAAAGCGTCTTATGGAGCTGAAGGCCCCGGACATCATCGTCCGCAATGAAAAGCGTATGCTCCAGGAGGCCGTGGATGCGCTGATCGACAACGGCCGCCGTGGGCGCCCCGTCACCGGCGCCAATAACCGCGCTCTCAAGTCCCTGAGCGACATGCTCAAGGGTAAGCAGGGCCGCTTCCGCCAGAACCTGCTGGGCAAGCGCGTGGACTACTCCGGCCGTTCTGTTATCGTAGTTGGACCGGAGCTGAAGATCTATCAGTGCGGCGTGCCCAAGGAGATGGCCGTGGAGCTGTTCCGCCCCTTCATCATGAAGAAGCTGGTGGAGGACGGCGTGGCCAATAACATCAAATCCGCCAAGAAGATGGTGGATAAGGGTGTCACCGAGGTGTGGGATGCGTTGGACGTTATCATCAAGGATCACCCCGTCATGCTTAACCGTGCGCCTACCCTGCACCGCCTGGGCATCCAGGCCTTTGAGCCGGTGCTGGTGGATGGCCGTGCGCTGAAGCTGCATCCCCTGAACTGCACCGCCTTCAACGCCGACTTCGACGGCGACCAGATGGCCATCCACGTCCCCCTGTCCGCCGAGGCCCAGGCTGAGGCCCGTCTGCTGATGCTGTCGGCCAATAACCTCCTGCGTCCTCAGGACGGCGGCCCCGTCACCGTGCCTACGCAGGATATGGTGCTGGGCTCCTACTACCTGACCATTGAGCGCTTTGAAAACGGAATGAGCCAGCTGGAAAATGACGAGTTCTGGCCCGAGGGCATCGACTTTGCTCTGGCCGGGAAGAACTATGACGAGCTCACCGACGAGGAAAAGGCCAATAACCCGCTCAATATCTATCGCAATGAGGATGAGGTGCTCATGGCCTATAACGAGCATATCATCGGCATACACCAGCCCGTTTGGGTCCGTGTAGAGAAGGAGCTGAACGGTGAAAAGGTCCGCCATATGGTTCGGGGTACCGCCGGGCGCATTATCTTCAACCGCAATATTCCCCAGGATCTGGGGTTCGTGAAGCGCTTCAATGAGGACGGCACTCCCACCGACAAATTCTTTGACTACGAGATCACCGAGATCTGCGGCAAGAAGCTCCTGGGCAAGATCGTGGACCGCACCATCAAGCAGTACGGCTTCACCGTGGCTGCCGAGGTGCTGGATAATATCAAGGCCACCGGCTATAAGTATTCCACCCGTGCCTCCATTACCATCTCCATCGCCGACATGACTGTGCCCGAGAAGAAGTACGAGCTCATTGCCGAGACCGAGCAGCGGGTGGTGGACATCGAGGATCAGTACAACATGGGCTTCATCACCGATGAGGAGCGCTATAAGCTGGTGGTCCGGGAGTGGGAAAAGACCACCGCCGACGTTACCGACGCTCTGACTGCCAGCCTGGATAAGTATAACCCCATCTTCATGATGGCCGACTCCGGCGCCCGAGGCAGCATGAAGCAGATCCGTCAGCTGACCGGTATGCGCGGCCTGATGGCCAACACCGCCGGCAAGACCATCGAGATCCCCATCAAGGCCAACTTCCGCGAGGGTATGTCCGTGCTGGACTACTTCACCTCCTCCCGCGGCGCCCGTAAGGGCCTGGCCGATACCGCTCTGCGTACCGCAGACTCCGGCTACCTGACCCGCCGCATGGTGGATGTGTGCCAGGATGTCATCATCCGCGAGGATGATTGCGGCGTGGATAAGGGCATCGTAGTCTCCGAGATCGAGGAAAACGGCCAGGTCATCGAGAAGTTCTCCGAGCGTCTGAAGGGCCGCTTCCCCGTCCGGGATATTCTGAAGCCCGGCACCGACGAGGTGCTTATCTCCAAGGATCATATGATGACCGAGGACGATGCCGCCCTGCTGGAGAAGTTCGATATTCACTCCGCTGAGATCCGCACCGTGCTGACCTGCAAGGCTCACAGCGGCATCTGTGCCAAGTGCTACGGCATGAACCTGGCCACCTCCAAGCCTGTTGGCCCCGGCGAAGCCGTGGGTATCATCGCGGCCCAATCCATCGGTGAGCCCGGTACTCAGCTGACTATGCGTACCTTCCACACCGGCGGCGTGGCCGGCGGCGACATCACCCAGGGCCTTCCCCGAGTGGAGGAACTGTTTGAGGCCCGAAAGCCCAAGAAGATGGCCACTCTGTCTGAGATTGCCGGTAAGGTTCGCTTTGAGGATGCCACCAAGGGCAGCCTGCTGAACATCATCGTTACTGCCGATGACGGCGATACCCGCACCTATTCCATGCCCCACACGGGCCTGCAGGTGAAGGATGGCGATGTCATCGAAAAGGGCAAGCAGCTCCAGGATGGCGCTTTGAACCCCCACGATGTGCTGCGCATCCGCGGCGCCTCCGCTGTGCATAACTACCTCATCCAGGAGGTTCTGAAGGTGTACCGTCAGCAGGGCGTGGACATCAACGATAAGCATATCGAGGTCATCGTCCGCCAGATGATGCGCAAGGTCCGGGTGGAGGAGGCTGGGGATACAGGCCTGCTCTCCGGTGCCATGGCCGATGTACTGGAGGTGGAGATCGAGAATGCCAAGATCCGTGACCGCATCGCCGCCGGTGAAGTGAATGCCGAGACCGGCGAGCCCCTGAAGGAAGCGACCTATACCCAGCTTCTCATGGGTATTACCAAGGCCTCCCTGGCCACGGACTCCTTCCTCTCCGCCGCCTCCTTCCAGGAGACCACCAAGGTCCTCACCGAGGCCGCTATCAAGGGCAAGGTGGACCACCTGGTGGGCCTAAAGGAGAATGTCATCATCGGCAAGCTGATCCCCGCCGGCGCCGGCCTCAATGCCTACCGCCGTTTTGCCGAGGAGCTGGTTCCCGAGAAGGAGGAGCCGGAGCACGAGGTGCAGATCATCTCCAACGCCGTGGCCGCTGCCCATACCGAGGATTGATCTCTCGCGGCTTAAGCAAAACCTCCCCCTAAAACGCAAAAGCCCCCGCTTCGGCGGGGGCTTTTCAGCGTGTGGAAAAATTTTCCCTACACGCTGCTTAAATTTTTGAAGCTTTGGAAAAGCTTCAAAAAATACTGAGTACTGCCCCTTGTCCTCCGTAGGGCGGGATGCCCTCACCCCGCCGCCCGGCTTTTTTCCGCACATCATGTGCGCTTGTCACCGGTGTGGCAAGCCCTAATGTCCCTATGCCGCGCTGCCGTCCCCAACCGCAGGGGCGGACAACTCTGTCCGCCCGCTGGGAAGCTTCGCTTACTCTAAGTGGAGGGGGAGCTCCGCACCCCTCTTTTGCCTATTTCGCCGGAATAACCGGAAAATTTTCAGTGAAATATACAAAAAAATCCGCCCGCAGCTCTTGACGCATTTTCAAGGCTATGCTATAATTCTAACTTGCGTGGGTAGCATCCTGCGGATTTTGTTATGCACAAACGGGAGGGACCTGCGTGGAGGACACACACAGCCTGCATCCAAGAGTCACCGGCCTGCGGCAAACGCAAAAGGCTGTGGCAAAAGGACTGGCAGCGCGGGTCTACCTGGCGTGTGACGCCGACCCGGCGCTGACGGAGCCCCTTGCGCAGCTGTGCCGGCAAGCGGGCATCCCTGTGGAGCAGGGAATAACCATGTCCCGGCTGGGACAAGCCTGCCGCATCGACGTGGGCTGTGCCGCAGCTGCAGAGCTAAAACCCCAATGAGCCGTTCCATCCGGAATAAAATTCCTTTATTCCGTGGAAAATATAGGGAGACTTTCTCCCAACATCAATCTATAGAAAGGAGAAACTAAGCATGCCTACCTTTAATCAGCTGGTCAAGCAGGGCAGAAAGCAGGCCACCTACAAGTCCAATTCCCCCGCTATGCAGAAGGGCCTGAACACTCTGAAGAATAAGGAAACCAACCTTTCCGCTCCTCAGAAGCGTGGTGTCTGCACCGCCGTGAGAACTGCCACCCCCAAGAAGCCTAACTCCGCTCTGCGTAAGATCGCCCGTGTGCGCCTGACCAACGGCTACGAGGTCACCGCTTACATTCCCGGCGTGGGTCACTCCCTGCAGGAGCACTCCGTGGTCATGATCCGCGGCGGCCGTGTGAAGGACCTGCCCGGCGTCCGTTACCACATCATCCGTGGTACGCTGGATACCCAGGGTGTCAATGGCCGTATGCAGGCTCGCTCCAAGTATGGCGCCAAGCGTCCCAAGAGCAAGTAAGCATATCTGAATTGAGCTTTGCCGAAAAGGTTTATATATATGTATTACCTCTTTGGCAGGCCGTACAGCGGTGAAAAGCGCCGCTGAGTACCTATGAAATCATATTTTTATGAAGGAGGGAAGCAAAGTGCCCAGAAGAGGTAATGTTCCCAAGAGAGAAATTTTGCCCGATCCTATGTACGGCTCTGTGCTGGTGACGAAGCTCGTCAACAGCATTATGCTGGACGGTAAGAAGGGCGTGGCTCAGAAGGTCGTCTATGGTGCCTTTGACATCATCAAGGAGAAGACCGACAAGGAGCCTCTGGAAGTTTTCACCGAGGCCATGGAAAATATCATGCCCAGCCTCGAGGTTAAGGCCCGCCGTGTGGGCGGTGCTACCTATCAGGTCCCCATGGAAGTGCGTCCCGCCCGCCGTCAGACCCTGGGTCTGCGCTGGCTGACCGCATATTCCCGCGCCCGCAGCGAGCGCACCATGGCCGAGCGCCTGGCAGGTGAGATCATGGATGCTGCCAACAACACCGGCAGCGCAGTCAAGAAACGCGAGGATACCCACAAGATGGCCGAATCCAACAAGGCATTCGCCCATTTCCGTTGGTGATCGCGGTATAATCGGTAAAAAAAGGAGAACAGTATGCCGAGAAAGGTTACACTGGAAAACACAAGAAATATCGGCATCATGGCCCACATTGATGCAGGCAAGACCACCACTACGGAGCGCATTTTGTACTATACGGGCGTCAATTATAAAATTGGCGAGACCCACGAGGGTACGGCCACCATGGACTGGATGGAGCAGGAGCAGGAGCGTGGCATCACCATCACCTCCGCTGCAACCACCTGCTACTGGAAGGGCTCCAAGGATCAGTTCCCCCAGACCCGTATCAACATCATTGATACTCCGGGCCATGTGGACTTTACTGTAGAGGTGGAGCGTTCTCTGCGTGTGCTGGACGGATCTGTCACCGTCATGTGCGCCAAGGGCGGCGTGGAGCCCCAGTCTGAGACTGTGTGGCGTCAGGCGGATCACTATCATGTCCCCCGGATGATCTACGTCAATAAGATGGATATCACCGGCGCGGATTTCTTCCATGTGCTGGACATGGTGCATGACCGTCTCAAGTGCAACGCCGTGCCCATTCAGCTCCCCATCGGTAAGGAGGATACCTTCAAGGGTATCATCGACCTGGTGGAGATGAATGCTGATATTTATTACGATCAGCTGGGCAAGGATATGCGCGTAGAGCCGATCCCCGAGGACATGATGGACCTGGCCAATGAGTACCGGGAAAAGCTGCTGGATGCCGTTTCCATGTTTGATGATGAGATCATGGAGATGTATCTGGAAGGGCAGGAGATCCCCACGGCCAAGATTCGCAATGCCATCCGCCAGGCCACCGTGGCCGTGGAAATGGTGCCTGTGGTCTGCGGTTCATCTTACCGCAACAAGGGCGTCCAGAAGCTGCTGGATGCCATCGTGGACTATATGCCCGCCCCCACTGACATTCCCGCTATCAAGGGAACCAATCCCAAGACCGACGAGGAGGAAGACCGTCATCCTTCTGATGATGAGCCCTTCTCCGCACTGGCATTCAAGATCATGACCGATCCTTATGTGGGCCGGCTCTGCTTCTTCCGCGTCTATTCCGGAACGCTGAACACCGGCTCCGCCGTGCTCAACGCCACCAAGGGCAAGCGCGAGCGTGTGGGTCGTCTGCTGCAGATGCACGCCAACCACCGTGAGGATTTGGAAACGGTCTATTCCGGCGACATTGCTGCTGTGGTGGGCCTGAAGAATACCACCACCGGCGATACCCTTTGCGACGAAAAGCACCCCATCATTCTGGAATCTATGGAGTTCCCCGAGCCCGTGATCCGCGTGGCCATTGAGCCCAAGACCAAGGCCGGCCAGGAGAAGATGGGTCTTGCCCTGGCCAAGCTTGCCGAGGAGGATCCCACCTTCCGTACCTATACCGACGAGGAAACGGGTCAGACCATCATCGCCGGCATGGGCGAGCTGCACCTGGAGATCATCGTGGACCGTCTGCTCCGCGAGTTCAAGGTGGAGGCCAACGTGGGTGCTCCCCAGGTGGCCTACAAGGAGACGGTGCGCAAGAAGGTCAACCACGAGACCAAGTACAAGCGCCAAAGCGGCGGCTCCGGCCAGTACGGCCATGTGAAGATCACTCTGGAGCCCAACGAGTCCGGCAAGGGCTACGAGTTTGTCAACGCCGTGGTCGGCGGTGCTATTCCCAAGGAGTTTATTCCCGCTGTGGACGCCGGTATCCAGGGCGCCATGCAGTCGGGCGTGTTGGCCGGCTATCCTGTGGTGGATGTAAAGGTTACCCTGTACGACGGCTCCTATCACGAGGTGGACTCCTCCGAAATGGCCTTTAAGATCGCCGGTTCCATGGCCTTCAAGGAGGCCATGCGCGAGGCGGATCCCGTGCTGCTGGAGCCCATCATGAAGGTGTGCGTCATCGTGCCCGACGAGTATATGGGCGACGTCATCGGCGACCTGAATGCCCGCCGCGGCCAGATCCAGGGCTACGAGATGCGCTCCGGCGCCCAGCAGATCGACGCCTTCGTGCCTCTGTCCGAGATGTTCGGCTACGCCACCAACCTGCGCTCCCGTACCCAGGGCCGCGGTCAGTATACCATGGAGCCCAGCCATTATGTGGAGCTGCCCAAGAGCCTGCAGGAGAAGCTGGTGAGCAAGCACGCCGGCCGGGACGATTAATTCTAATTTAGGATTGCTTTTCTGCCGGAAATACTGTAAAATAGCAATGTTAGTGTTAAACATTGCAGAATAACAAATCAATACAAAATTGTTAAGGAGGATTTTTTCAAATGGCTAAGCAGAAATTTGAGAGAACAAAGCCCCATGTTAACATCGGCACCATCGGTCACATCGACCATGGTAAGACCACTCTGACCGCTGCTATCACCAAGTACCTGCACATGCTGGGCGGCGCTGAGTACACCGACTATTCTTCCATCGATAAGGCTCCCGAAGAGCGCGAGCGTGGTATTACCATCAACACCGCTCACGTTGAGTATGAGACCGCTAAGCGCCACTATGCTCACGTTGACTGCCCGGGCCACGCCGACTATATCAAGAACATGATCACCGGTGCTGCTCAGATGGACGGCGCCATCCTGGTCATCGCCGCCTCCGACGGCCCCATGGCTCAGACTCGTGAGCACCTGCTGCTGGCTCGCCAGGTGAACGTGCCCTCCGTGCTGGTCTTCCTGAACAAGTGCGACCAGGTGGACGATGAGGAGCTGCTGGAGCTGGTCGAGATGGAAGTTCGCGAGCTGCTGGACTTCTATGGCTTCCCCGGCGATGATACCCCC
>ULVV01037630.1_pt1 | contig 12213 bp, 9 predicted proteins | sample 1959761 | NCBI WGS metagenome assembly ULVV01 (sample SAMEA4835795, study PRJEB28245) | human gut metagenome | biome: gut microbiome; material: fecal sample | place: Denmark | collected 2008
TCGTCGAGGATCGGCTTTTTTCGATAGCCGTCCAGCGCACGCAGGTCGAGCTTCAGCAGGGGCGTCGGTACATAGAACGGCACATGGAACCGGCTGCACAGCAGGGCCGTCAGCTCCGAGCCGACCGTGTTAAAGCATGTTCCGTCCGGATAGTACGTCTCGGAGCCGATGAAGGCGGCATCGCACGCCGGAATATATTGATACAGCGCGCAGTCCGGAATGACATGGACGCTGTGCCCAGCGCGGAGCAGCGGTGCGACATAGGGCCTGCCGCCGTCGAGCGCGCGGCTCTCGGGCACGATGCAGCGGAACGAAACGCCATGCTCCTGCCCCAGAGCGGAAATTGCCGCCACGGTACTGGAATAGTCATAGAGCAGCAGCGTCCTTTTGCCCTCCAGAACGGTCCAGAGCAGGGAACGGATCTTTTCCAGATCCTTTGCGGCCTCCGTACGGTAGCACTCGACACCCTTCCGGATGCTTTGTGCAAGCTCTGCCCGGCTGCTGCCGTGCACATTGCGCAGCATGAGGCCGATAGCGTTCGTGATGGCCTGACTGGACTCGCCGCGCGTTGCGATAAAGTGGTCGGCGATGCCGCGGAGCAGGGGGAGGGTATTGCCTGCGCCGTTTTCGGCAATGCTGAGGAAAATGTCTCCGATGATGCGGATATGGCTGCTTGCGCCGAGGACGCGCTGCTCGTTGACGTCGTCAAAGCGCTCCTGCGCCTCCGGCGGGAGCAGCTCCCGCCATTTGCAGGGGACAACAAACATGATTATTCTCCTTTCGGCTCGATCACACGGATGCTGACGTTCTCCGGCAGGTCTCCGGTCACGGTGAGGCTGTCCTCCCAGAAGGCAGCGTAGTCCGCACCGTCGCGCTTCTGCCACCATGCGTCCAGCTCGCCCATCGTCGCATGCCAGAGCGGCAGAGCACGGACGGCCTCGGCCAGACGCGGGAATGTCTCCTCAGCCAGCAGGCCGAAGTGCTGCGGATGGCTGTAGAGAATGACGGGAAGTCCTGCCTCTGCCTGACGGCGCACGGACCGGCAGAAATAGTCCGTCACAGAACCCTCCGGCAGCGCCGTGCCCTCCTCCTCGGCCTTGGCAACGGCGCGCTCCGTGGAGAACGGGTCGACCGGCAGCTGCTTGACCGCCATACGCGTGCCGTGGTCATAGGGATAGAAGGGAAGCCCGAAAACGGCATAGCCGAAGTCCGAGGTATAGGTGACGCCGTCTTCCTCCAGCGCCCGGTTCAGAGCAAAGTTCCACATGCCGCGCGGTGCGACAAAGCCGGTCGTATAGTCGATGCCCAGCTCCTTCATCCATGCGCGGCAGTCGTGAACATTGCGGAAGTTCTCCTCCTGCGTGGTGAACAGATTGTGGACATCGGCGTGGCAGCCGATGTCGTGGCTCGGGTCAATGTCCCGCAGACGCTCGGCCTCCGGCTCGCAGAGCGATTTGTTTGTATAGAACGTCACGCGGATGCCGGCCTTTTTCGCGGCATCGCTGATACGGCGGAGATGGTCGCCGTAAATGCCGTCAATGTCCACGCGGAACACGAAGACGGACTGATAGTTTCCTGGGTAATAGTGCAGGTAGACATACGGCAGGCCGCGTTTGCCATAGGAGCGGATGAGCAGCTCCCGCATGGCGCGCAGCAGCAGGTGCTTATCCACCGATGTGATGCGCTCGGTAAAGTCGGAATCCGGCGTTGTCCGGCGCAGGGTGTCGCCCAGTGCGCAGATGAGCTCCGAGAACGGGATCCCCGTATACCAGCAGCCGCCCTTTCCGACGCTCTGCCAGACAACGGCGGGATATTCGTCCGGGTGCAGACCGCATTTGATCTTGCGGCTCTCATGCAGGCGAAGCAGGCCGATGCCGCTGCCCGCATAGACGGGGACGAGGCTCGCAATGCGCGGCGTGCCGCAGTCAAGCTCCGTCAGGTCGGCAAATTCGAGCGCCGCCGTGCCGATATAGTCCGTGGGGAAGGGAAGCTCCTCCGGATGCATGCCGGAGAGCACGGCGATGCCGCCCTCCTGCAGATAGTCGGGAAGCCAGACGGGCGTTTCGCCCTCGCACAGCAGGACCGGGCAGTCCGGCCTTTCCGTCGTCAGAAAATGCGGGGTCTTTTCCTGCTCGCACAGGATGCGCCAGCCGTCCGTCTGCTCCGGATGACGGCTGGGGTAAATTCCGGCCCTCAGCTGCATAGTGCTTCCCCCTTTTCCAGAATGAATCGTTCCGTTTCCGCGCGGGACGGGAGCTTTGTGCGCGAGCCGATCGCGCCAATGGCGATGGCAGCGGCCGCAGTGGCATACTGCGCGCAGCGCTCCATGCTCCAGCCCTCCACAAGGCCGGAGAGGAAGACCGCGTTGAAGCAGTCGCCCGCGCCGGTCGTGTCCTGCACCGGAACGGAAAAGGCCGGGCAGTGGTGGGAATATCCCTTGCGGAAGACCCATGCTCCGTTTTCTCCGCAGGTGACCACAACGGTCCGAACGCCGCGCGCCAGCAGCTGCCGTGCGCCTGCTTCCAGATTGGTGCAGCCCGTCAGAGCAGCCAGACCTGCTTCGTTCGGGAAGGCCGTGTCCACGCGCTGCAGGACGCTGTCCCACACGGCTGCGGGCGCAGTTCCCGCCGTTGCCTCAATGTCCATGGACAGGAGCGTCTGCGTGCCGTCCAGCGCCTGTGCCACATGGGCGGCAAGGGTCATATCCAGAGAGGTCATGTGAACGCGCTTTGCGGTTTTCAGATAGGCAAGGTCGACCTCCTCCGGCTTCGGCAGAAAGCCGGACGTCTCCACAATGGTCAGCGCCTTTTCGCCGGTGTGGTCCAGCAGGACCATGCAGAAATAGGTCTCACAGGCAGGATCGACGACCATATGGCTGACATCGACGCCGCGGCGCTGCAGGTCGCTTTTTGCCAGCTCGCCGTAGTCATCCATGCCGACCTTGCAGACGGCACCGGCCTTCGCTCCGAAGGCGGCTGCGGCGCAGCAGAAGTTTCCGATGATCCCGCCGGGGAAATTCCCGAGCAGCTGCCCGCGCACCTTCTCGTCATGCGAAGCAATGTGCGGAACGCGGATCATCACGTCGACGTTTGTATCGCCGACTCCAATGATATCCAGCATAGGCTCCTCCTGCTCAGGCGTCCTTCTCCGCGTTGACGGTGAAGGCAACGGCGGCGAGGATGATGAGGCCGCGGACAACCATCTGCTGATAGACATCCAGACCATACATGACGAGCGCGTTGTTGATCATGCCGAGCATGACGGCACCGACGCAGGCACCTGCCACGGAGGCCTTGCCGCCGTTGATGCTCGTGCCGCCCAGAACGGTCGCTGCGATCGCGGAGGTCTCCTCCGCCTCGCCCAGCGAGTAGCGGCCGCCGCCGAAGCGTCCGGCCCAGAGAATACCGGCCAGCGACGCAAGTACGCCGGAGAGCAGCATGACCTTGAAGATCGTCAGCTTGACGCGCACGCCGGAGTAGAGTGCGGCCTTGGGGTTGCCGCCCACGGAGATGACCTGACGGCCGAACGGCCGCTTGCGCAGGAAGAGCTGGCCGACGACCACGATCACGACCATCCAGAGAAGCAGCACGGGAACGCCGCCGAAGTCGCCGCCGCCGAACACAAAGTTGAACGTCGTGTTCGTGATGGGGACGGATTTCAGACCGGAGACCGTGCGCGAAACACCGGCAAAGAGGATCTGCGTGCCGAGCGTAGCGATAAAGGGCGGGATTTTTACCCATGCGATGAGCGCACCATTGATCGCGCCGACGACAGCGCCGACGGCCAGACCGGCCAGCACGCCGGGGATGAGGCCTGCGGCCTGCACAGTCCAGGCCGTGACAAGGGACGTCAGGCCGACGACGGAGCCGACGGACAGGTCGATCTGGCCTGCACCAAGGGCATAGGTCATGCCGACGCCGAGAATGGCGATGAGCGCTGTCTGCCGGATGATGTTCCAGACGTTGCCCATATCCAGAAAGCCGTTGCCGACATTGCGGAGTGTCAGGGAAAAGACGATCAGCAGGGCGACAAAGGCGAGATAGATCATGTACTTCGAAAGAAATTTGCGCGCGGAGATCTTCGTTTTCATGGTGGTCCTCCTATTGAATCGCAGCCATCAGGCTGTCTTCAGTTAATCCGAGCCGGGGAACGTCACGAAGCTCTCCGACGATGCGGTTGTATTTGATGAGCAGGATGCGGTCGCAGTTTTCGATCATCTCCGTCAGTTCGGAGGAGACGAAGACCACGCCGCCGCCCGCGTCCGTGAAGCGGGTGATCGCAGCGGTGATGTCGCCCTTGGCATGGATGTCCACGCCGTAGGTCGGGTCGTCGAGCAGCAGGATCTTCGGATGGCTCTCGAGTGCCTTGCCGACGACGATTTTCTGCTGGTTGCCTCCGGAGAGCTTACTGATGGCGATGTCGCTGCCCGGCGTTTTGACCTGCATGGTTTCAATGATCTCCTGCACGATCTGCGCGCCCTGCCTGTCATCAATGAAAAAGCGCTTTTTGCTCAGCGTGGGGAGCAGCGGAAGCAGAGAATTGTCATAGACGCTGTGCATCAGGGACAGGCCCTGTGTGTGGCGGTTCTCCGGGACAAGAAAAATGCCGCCGCGAATGGCGTCGCACGGCTGGCGGACGCGGAGCTTTTTCCTGTCCAGCCGGATCTCACCGCTGCGCGCCGGGTCGATGCCGAACAGCACATTGAAGATCTCCGTGCGCCCGGCGCCCTTCAGACCGGCCAGACCGACGACCTCGCCCGGGCGGACGGTGAAGCTCAGAGGCTCCGGTATGACCTTCGAGGTCACGTCCTTCACCTCGAGCAGCGGTGTCAGACCGTCAAAATCCTGCGGCTTGCGGCTCTTCACGGCCTGAAAGCCGCTCTCGCCGAGCATCTGGGCGATGATCTCCTCGAGCGTTGTGTCACGGATCTCCTTTGCCATGCAGGCCCTGCCGTCGCGGATGATCGTCACGGCGTCGCAGATATCGAGAATATGCTGCAGGTGGTGGGTGCTGATGACGATGGAGTAGCCCTGCTGTTTCAGACGTTCGATGATCTCAAAGAACTTTGTCGTGGCCTCGGCGTCGAGCGCGGCGGTCGGCTCATCCATGAGGATGATCTTCGTCTGCTTCATGATGGCCTTTGCGATCTCGACCATCTGCATGTCGCCGGTGGAGAGGGACTTGACCTTCTGCCGCGGATCGATGCGGATGCCCATATCGCGGAAGAATTCCGCGGCCTTCCGAATGCAGTCCCGGTCGGAGATCAGCGCGCCCCGGATCGGTTCTGCGTTCAGAAATATATTTTCTGCGACCGTCATGTCGCCGACCAGACTGTAGTCTTGGTAGATCATGGCGACGGTCTGCTCACGTTCCCGGACGGAAACGGATTTATCAATGTTCTTGCCAAAGAACTGGACGGTGCCTGCCGTCTGGGTGTAGACGCCGTTGATGATCTTCATGAGCGTGCTCTTGCCCGCGCCGTTTTTGCCGACAAGGCCCATGACCTGTCCCTGCCGCAGGGAAAAATCGACGCCGTCCAGCGCGCGGACGCCGGAGAATTCCATCACGATGCCGCGCATTTCGATCGCGTTGACAGCGGTTTGTGTTTCGGACATTTGCGTTACCTCATTTCGGGTCGCTGTGCCATACAGCGGATTGGAATCAAAAAACGCCGGGCGGGAAAACACCGCCCGGCGTTGGTTATCAGCCGTTCAGAGCGGCCTGAACGTCAGCGGGAGCCTCGATGCCGAGGGAGGTACGGTAGCCCTCGAGCAGATTCTCGCGGGTGACCTTGAAGGACGGGGACGTGACATAGCCCGGGCACTCCTTGCCGATGCAGGCATAGGCGGCCATCAGCGCGCGGCCGTATCCCATGGCATACGGCATATCGCAGGCGATGCCGACGATGTTGCCGCCCTGCGCCATATCGAGCGCGCAGGTGGTGTCGAGATCCATGGTGACGATCTTGATGTCGGTGCGGCCGAGGGCCTTCACGGTCTGCAGAACGTCGATGCACGGGGTGGAGTAGGAGACGAAGATGCCCTTGACATTCGGATACTTCGTCAGCAGAGCGGAGGTGATCTGCGCTGCTTCGTTCGGGGAGGAGAAGCCGCCGACTTCGGCGACGGTGATGTTCGGATACTGCTCGGCGATGGTCTTGAGGAAGGCGTTGTCGCGGGTGTTGCAGACGTAGTTGACGTCGGCGACCGTGATGGCGAGGATCTCGCCCTCGCCGCCGATGGCATCAGCCATCATCTCGGCGCTGTCGATGCCCATGTCGACGATGGAGTCCGTGATAGCGCCGACATATTCCTTGCCTGCCGTGTAGCCCGTGGGAACGTTGCTCATGAACGTCAGCTTGACGCCTGCCTGCCACAGCGGGTCAAACGTCGGCGCGCAGACGTCGAGGTCCTGCGGCTGGCAGGTCACGATGTCCGGGTTCAGCGCGGCGAAGGATTCCATGTTCGTCTTCTGCTGGATGGGGTCGAGATCGCAGCAGCCCTGGCCGACGATCTTGATGTTCATGGCCTCGCAGGCATCCTGGAAGCCGATGAGGTTTGCGTTGTCCCACTCGCTGGCGTTGATGAGCTCAAAGCAGGCGGTGAGGTTCATGGAGCGGACCTGCGCCAGCTCCTCCGGCGTCAGCTCCAGCTCGGTATACCAGGCAGCGGGGCTGCCGTCCGGGCCGACGGTGGTGATGGTCTCGGGGGCTTCGACCGGGTTCGGGAAGGTCAGGCCTTCGGCAGGAATGTCGTTTCCATCGGTGTTATCGCTGTTGTCGGGGGCGGTGCTGGGGGCGTCGGTCGCGGGAGCGTCCGTGGCGGGGTCATTTGCGGGGCTGTTGGAACAGCCGGCAAACAGTGCCAGCGTCATCACGATGGCGAGAAGCAGGGCGATGCACTTTGTGGTTTTCATGGTTACCTCCTGATATTGTGGGTCTGAAACTCTCTATGTGTACTGCGGCCGCAGCAGACAACGATGTTACTCCTTGCGGATGATCTGGTGAAATGTATACTTCTCTGCGTTGTAGGACATCTTGACGAACTCGACGGGGAACGGCTCCATCGGCCTGCTCTTGCGATAACCGAAGGTCTGGCGCTCGACGTACAGGATCGCCGAACCCTTCGGAATGCCGAGATGACGGCTCTCCCGCATGTTGGCAAGGCGGCACTCCACGCGCTCGCGTGCATAGACGATGATGATGCCGTATTCCTCCTCAAGGCAGGAATAAAACGACTGGTTCTGCGCAAGCTGCGCCTCCATGTTGGGCACAAGCGCAGCCGGGATATAGTTGACCTCTGTGGCGATGGGGACGGAGTCCGCCATGCGGATGCGCTCGAGACGCCAGACGGGCTGGTCCTGCGGGATCTGCAGCTTGTTCGCCGTGCGGATCACCGGCAGCTCCTTCTCGAGGGAGACGACCTGATTGCTGACCTGAAGGCCCATGTTCAGCATCTCCTGCGTGAAGCTGAGAATGCGGCGCGGTCCGCTTTCGATCTTCATGCTGGCGACGAATGTTCCCTTGCCGGGACTACGGACGAGGAAGCCCTCCTGCTCCAGCTCCTTGAGCGCCATACGCACGGTCGTGCGGCTGATGCCGAAGGAGTCCTGCAGCTGCTTTTCGGACGGCAGGATCGAACCGGGCGGATAGTCGCCGCCCTCGATCCATTTCAGTAATGTCTGCTTTAACTGATAGTAAAGCGGTTTTTTAGAAGAGATACTCATATTTATCCATCCTGTGACTTGAGAGGATTGAAAGCGGGAAAAGGGATGTGTTGTGCTTACGTTTTGTATCATACCACTAAAAAACCGATTTTTCAAGCACAATTTCTTACGATTTCAACAAAATTGCAGATAAAATTAAAACAAAAATGTGCATTTCAACAAATCAAGAATGAGACGATTGAATATTGAAAATAGATACATTTCCATGATACCATGGAGAACGCAATTCATCAACATGAAAATATATACAAAACTGTCCTGAAGTTGTCACATTCCGGCGCAGAATCCCGGGGTAATTATGCAGCAATTCGATAGTCCCTGCTCCCTCCTTCCAATACAAAAAAGATACATTTGCAGGTACAGGAACAATACATTTCAAATACATTTCAAATTCTCTGGCTGAAAAAAATTTGCGACGATATCGTGGGAACATCGCTGCAGCGCGGAAAAAGCAAAAAACAGCCCGCCCGAGATGGATACTCGAACGGACTGCCAGACAGAAATTCTATTTTCTCCACACAAGACGATCCACGATGCCGGTATAGCTCTGGATGATCCTTGCGACCTTCACGGAGACGTTTTCCGCGGTATAGTCGGGCACTGGAGTGCCGAATTCGCCGCTTTGCTGCATCTGCACTGCCAAATCAATGGACTGCAAGAGCTGCTCCGTGTGGATGCCGGAGAGGACAAAGCAGCCCTTGTCCAGTGCCTCCGGGCGCTCGGTGGAGGTGCGGATGCACACCGCCGGAAACGGCTTGCCCACCGACAGGTAGAAGCTCGACTCCTCCGGCAGGGTGCCGCTGTCAGACACGACGCAGAAAGCGTTCATTTGCAGGCAGTTGTAATCGTGGAAGCCCAGCGGCTTGTGCGCAATCACGCGCTTGTCAAGTCGGAAGCTGCTTTCCTCCAATCGTTTCCGGCTTCTCGGGTGGCAGGAGTACAGCACCGGCAGGTCGTATTGCTCCGCCATGGCGTTTACCGCCATGAAGAGCGAACGGAAATTCTCCTCCGTGTCGATATTCTCCTCCCGGTGGGCGGAGAGCAAGATATATTTTCCCTTTTCAAGGCCGAGCCGGGCGTGAATGTCGCTGGCCTCGATCTGCGGAAGATTCTGATGCAGCACCTCCGCCATGGGGCTGCCCACCACGAAGGTGCGCTCCTTCGGGACGCCCGCGGCATTCAGATAGCGCCTTGCGTGCTCGGAGTAGCAGAGGTTTACGTCGGAGGTTACATCCACAATGCGGCGGTTCGTCTCCTCCGGCAGGCATTCGTCGAAGCAGCGGTTCCCGGCCTCCATATGGAAGATCGGAATGTGAAGCCGCTTGGCGGCAATGACGGACAGGCAGGAATTTGTGTCACCCAGCACCAGCACGGCGTCCGGCCTGACCTTCTGCATGAGAGCGTAGCTTTTGGCGATAATCGTGCCGATCGTCTCGCCGAGGTTTGCACCGGCGGCATTCAGGTAATAGTCCGGCGCACGAAGCCCCAGATCCTCAAAGAACACCTGATTCAGCTCGTAGTCGTAATTCTGCCCCGTGTGGACGAGAATCTGCTGAAAATAGCGGTCGCAGCACTTGATCGTAGCGGACAGACGGATGATCTCTGGCCTCGTGCCGAGGATCGTCATCAGCTTGAGTTTTTCCATGTCAGACCTCCTCATAGAACGTGTCCGGGTGCTGCGGGTCGAAGCACTCGTTGGCCCACATCAGCGTCACCAGATCATCGGTCTTGCTGAGATTCGTGATGCTGTGGGTGTAGCCCGGCAGCATGTGGACGGCCTCGATTTTCTCGCCGCTGACCGCAAACTCCAGAACCTCGTCCGCGTCCAGCCGCCGCTCGCGGATCAGTCCGTGCCCTGCCACAACAATGAAAAATTCCCACTTGCTGTGGTGCCAGTGCTGGCCCTTGGTGACGCCGGGCTTCGTGATATTCACGGAAAACTGCCCGCAGCTCTGCGTTTTCAGCAGCTCCGTGAAGCTGCCGCGGGCATCGACATTCATCTTGAGCGGGAACGCCGTCCTTTCCGGCGGCAGATAGGAAAGATAGGTGGAATAGAGCTTCTTTTCAAAGCTGCCCGCCGGAATTTCCGGGAGCAGCAGCGTCTCCGGCTGCTCCCGAAAGGAATGCAGCAGCTCGACGATCTTGCCCAGCGTTACGCGGTGCGTCACCGGCACGCGGCAGAAATCTCCGCCGGGCACCTGCATCAGGCCGTCATAATCGCAGCGGTGCGCCCGGCCGGACAGCGCTGCCAGCAGCTCCGCGACAAGATCGTCAATGTAGACCAGCTCCAGCTCCGTCGCCGGGTCGTTGACCGTGATTGGAAAATCGTTTGCAATGTTGTGGCAGAACGTCGCCACGGCGGAATTGTAATTCGGGCGGCACCACTTGCCGAACACGTTGGGGAAGCGGTAAATCAGCGCCTCCGCACCGGTCTCGGCGGCATAGGTCCGCAGCAGCTTTTCGCAGGCAAGCTTTGCCTTGCCGTATTCGCTGCCCGCATAGCGCCAGACGAGAGAGGCCTGGGCGGAACTGGCCAGCATCACGGGGCAGCGGTTGTCCGCGTTTTGCAATGCGGCAAGCAGTATTTCCAAAGAGCCGGTATTGCCGGGGAGGTATTCCTCCGCCGTTTTTGGACGGTTTACCCCTGCTAAATGGAATACGAAATCCGCAGATTTCGCATAATCAGCAAGCTGCTCCGGTGAGCCGTCCGTGTCATATTCGAAGATTTCCCGGATGTCCAGCTCCGGGTGGGTGCGGTCTTTGCCGTCGCGGATGTTTCGGAGCGCTGCGACGAGATTTTTCCCCACAAAGCCGCACGCGCCGGTGACAAGAATGTTCATCAGCAGTTTCCTCCGAAGAGCTTGAGCTTCTGCAGCAGGCGCTTCATACCGTCCAGGTCCAGCCGCTGGGTGTTATGGGAGGTGTACGGTTCGATCTGAGACAGCTCCGCGCTTCCTTTGGAGAAATAGTTGTCGTAGTTCAGGTCGCGGCTGTCGGCGTGGATACGGAAGAAACCTGGCAGGTCCTCCGCCCGCAGCATTTCCTCCGAGGTCACGAGTACCTCAAAGAGCTTCTCGCCGTGGCGCGTGCCGATGGTCTGCACGCCGAGGTCGGACTGCTTCAGCTCCAGAACAGCCTGCGCCAGTGTTTCAATGGTCGCGGCGGGCGCCTTCTGCACGAACAGGTCGCCCTGCTTACCATGCTCGAAGGCATAGAGAACGAGATCGACCGCGTCGCTGAGTGTCATCATGAAGCGGGTCATATTGGGATTCGTGACGGTGAGCGACTTGCCCTCCTCGATCTGGTCGCAGAACAGCGGAATGACTGAGCCGCGGGAGGCCATGACGTTTCCGTAACGCGTCAGGCACAGAACGGGGTCGTCCGCCAGCATCTGCTTCGACCGGGCGATGACGTTCTTTTCCATCATAGCTTTAGACATGCCCATGGCGTTGATGGGATAGGCGGCCTTGTCGGTGGAGAGAAAGATCGCCTTCTTGACCCGGTTTTCCACGCAGGCATCAATGACGTTGTTGGAGCCGATCACATTGGTCTTGACGGCCTCCATGGGAAAAAATTCGCAGGAGGGCACCTGCTTGAGGGCGGCGGCGTGGAACACATAGTCCACGCCCCGGAAGGCTGGGGCGATGGAGCGGTAGTCCCGCACATCGCCGATGTAGAATTTGATTTTCTCCGCGCAGGCGGGACAGGCCAGCTGATAGGCGTGGCGCATGTCGTCCTGCTTTTTCTCGTCGCGGGAGAGGATACGAATCTCGCGGATGTCCGTGGTCAGAAAGCGGTCCAGAACCGCGTGACCGAAGGAGCCGGTCCCGCCCGTGATGAGGAGAACTTTGTTCATAAACGATATCATCTGGTCTTACTCTTTCATTTGATTTTTTTGCTTTTCAGGCAGTACACCGCGCAAGAGCACGGCATCCAGCATGAGTTTTGTATTTGGACGCAGCGGACGTATCAGTGCAGGAAGCAGAATTGTTGTCGCAGCCTGAGTGATCAGCGAGGCCGCAGCAGCCCCGGACGCTCCCCACGACGGTATCAGCGCAAGGTTCAGCACAACATTCAGCGCAGCCGCACTGACGTACAGATATTTCAGATATTTCTGTCTGTTTTCACACACCATCCATGCGTTTCTGGCAACACCGAGATAGGAAAACGCCGTGTACCAGACCACGACGCGCAGAGGCCCGACTGCCGGTAAATAGGTTTCTCCATAGAGAATCAAAATAAATGGCTTTGCAACAAGGCAGATCATTGCAGATACAAACAGAGACACATAAAAAACAATTGCATAGAGTTGCCGGTTTTTTCGCTCATAGCGCAGGCGGTCCTTCTGAAAGCTCTGCACGATCTCCGGATAAAGGGAGTCAATGATTGCAGCGAGGACAAAGGCCCATGAAACGCTGACAGTCGAAGCGAGAGAATAATGTCCAACGGCATCTGCGCCAAGCATCTGCTTGAGCATCAGCTTATCTG
>ULVV01043845.1_pt1 | contig 12194 bp, 8 predicted proteins | sample 1959761 | NCBI WGS metagenome assembly ULVV01 (sample SAMEA4835795, study PRJEB28245) | human gut metagenome | biome: gut microbiome; material: fecal sample | place: Denmark | collected 2008
TCGATCTTGCCCAGAGCGTTGCCCACGCCCAGGATCGCGCCGACGCCCAGCACGGGGATGCAGAGCATCAAACGGCCCTTGATGGACTTCTGCTCAACGTGGAACCAGTCAGCCAGCACCAGACGAGCGGAACGGAAGGCCGTATCGCCGGAGGTGATGGGGCAGGCGATAACGCCCAGCATAGCCAGAGCGATACCCACGCCGCCCATGGTCTTGGAGCAGACGTCATACACGGTGGTGGAGCCGCCGCCGCCCATGGCCAGCAGATCAGCGCCGGTGTAGATGGCGCAGCCGGCAGCAGCCCAGACCAGAGCGATGATGCCCTCGGACACCATGGCACCGTAGAACACGAAGTGGCCCTGCTTCTCACTCTTCATGCAGCGAGCCATCAAGGGGCTCTGGGTGGCATGGAAGCCGGAAATAGCGCCGCAGGCCACGGTGATGAACATGAAGCTCCAGATGGGAGTGCCCTGAGGATGCATATTGGTGAAGTTGTTCCAGATCTCGGGGATCACATAACCCTTGGTGAAGATACCCACGGCCACACCAACAGCCATGATGATCAGGCAGATGCCGAACACGGGATAGATCTTACCGATGATCTTATCAATGGACAGGAAGGTGGCGATGAAGTAGTATACAAGGATCAGCACCAGCCAGAACAGCTTGTTGGTGAGGATACCGGTGCTGCCGCCGTTGGAGAACAGGAGCTGGATCAGACCAGCAGGGCCCACGGCGAACACGGTACCGACCATGATCAGCAGCACAACGCTGAACACACGCATGACATTCTTCATGGTGCCGCCCAGGTAGATGCCGGAGATCTCGGAGATAGAGGCGCCCTCGTTACGCTCGCTGAGCATACCGGAGAAATAATCGTGGACAGCACCGGCGAAAATGGTACCGAAAGTGATCCACAGGAACACAACAGGACCCCACAGAGCGCCGCTCAAAGCGCCAAAGATGGGACCCAGGCCAGCAATGTTCAGCAGCTGGATCATGAACAGCTTCCACTGGGGCAGAACCATGTAGTCCACGCCGTCATTGATCTTGACAGCAGGAGTCTCACGGTCATCGGGCCCGAAGGTCCGATCCACCAGGGAGCCATAGGTGAAATAGCCGCCGATCAGCAGTGCCAGGCAAATGAAAAAGCTAATCATCTTGAACTCTCCTTCCAAAAACACGTTTTTTCTTCTGAAGCAGGCGCAAAAACGTTTACTCGCCTGTTTTCGCTTACATATTAGCACTCTAACTCAGAAGTTCAAGTGCTGAAATTCACAAGAATCGTATAGAATCTTTGTTAGTTTTAACAATAGATTTACGGAAATCGCACAATATCATTCACTTTAACCGGAAACCGGTTTGTAGATTTCTCTATAATTCCTTCGCATTCCAAAAGATTTCCTCCTGCAAGGCGCCCATGTTATGCAGACAAATGTCCTCTATCCAACGCACCATTCCACCGGGATCTGGATTTTCTCTTTATGTGTAGAATGAGCTGCTCCAGAACGCTGATTATTTTGTAAAAAAGAGCAGGCTATCCGCCACTCAACCCATCACAAGCAGGGCGGAGCGGCAGCAAATTCCAAGGAGAACCGTTCAGTTCCTCCTGTTTGAGTATGTTTGCGCCTTTTGCAGTCGAAGCAAAAAGCTCCATCCATTCGGGTGGGGACGTTTAGATCCATGCACGGGGTATGGAGCTTATGCGCTCGACGCAGAAACCCTGCCTCACCTCTGATTGAAATGCGCTTCGCGCATGGGTGTCGGCAGCAAGTTCTTTTCGTCTGACGAATGCAGAATCCTTCGTTCTTCGCGAGGAAGGGGGTGTTTGCGGGGGAAACCTTCGCGGGTTTCCCTCCGCTTTTCTATAAAAGTCGCCGCAGGCGGGCGATTTGCAGCGCAAATCGAAAGTGCTCCAAAAAGAAACACCACCCGAGTGGGTGGTGTTTCTTTTTGCTTTGCGTTGACAAAAAAGATGCGACATTTCCTGTTGTCCGCAAGGAAAGGGATGTTTGCAGGGGAAACCTTAGCCGGGTTTCCCCTGCTTTTTAATTCCCCCGCAGGATAAGTTTGCGAAGCAAACTTATCCGCTCCAAAAAAGATGCGGGTGCGAAGCTTTGTGCCGCAAGGGTTTGCTGGCTTTTGAGGCTCGTTTTTCCGTTTTGCAATTCGAACCCCCAGCATCTTGTGATGACGGATGAATGATCTGTAAATGTGCGCGTGAATCTGTAATTTAAAAGAGTATACGTGAAAGGACCTGTTGACAAAAGCAAAAAAACTGCTGAAACCCACAGTGGTTCCAGCAGAATAATAAATTGGGAGATAGCGAAAGATGGCATTTTGCCATCCGCTTAAGATTTAGGGCCATGGCAGCAAGGAGGCATTCTTCCGTAGCTGCAAGAATGCCCCTTTTTCGAATCTTTGAAATGCAGTGTTCTCGTTTTAAGACGGAGAAACTGCCCTCGGCCCAGATTTTGCGAAGCCGCATCATGGACAGGTATTCAGGAGTTCCCATGCGCTGATGCCCTCTGAAAAATGCCGGATAGCAGCTGCTGGCCAACACTCTGCGCCGAATTCCAGCCTTGTCAAAGCAGCTCGGCCGTTTTGGACAGCGCATACAGGCATCGCCCTCGACCTGATAGCACCGCAGATATTTGCCCGTCGATTTGCTACAATTTAGCCTGTGGTACGCAAGAGGAACTCCTTCCGGACAGATGAATGCGTCCAGCTGTGGATCGTAGGAGAATCCATATTTCTCAGGTGGATTGGAGAATTGAATTGCGGGGATATATCCGGTAATGCCCAGAAGCTCCAGCCCCCGGTGAACAGCACCAGTCTCATATCCGCGATCCAGAGCAAGTCGGCTCATTGGGATGCCAAGATTGATTTGCCGTTCCAAATGCCGCAAGATCAGGACGCTTTCCTTCTCATTGGCAGAATATACATCAACGCCTGTTAAAATGCCGTGTTTGCAGTCCACAGTTGCTTCCATCAGATATCCGATGCCGCGTTTGCTGCCGTGATTGATATAACCGCTGTCTGGATCTGTTTGGCTGGTGGTACGGCACTTCCTTACAATTTTTGTTGGCGGCTTTTTGAAGCCCGGCTGATTGGAAAGCTCTTCATCCAAAGAATCTAGGTAGCTTTGCATACTCTGTTCAACTTCTGTTTCTACATTGATCCAGCTTTCTCTTGATACGTTGGCCGGAATATAGCTTCCATCCGCAGCCATCGCTTCTCCGTCGATCAGCCCGCTGTCTATACATTGCTTGACTATTTCATAGAAGGCTTTCTGAAAGAGATCGCTTTGCTGCCATTTTCGTGTTCTGGTCTTGCTGAATGTGGAGTGATTTGGGATCGTGTCATCCAGTTCAAATCCGCAAAACCATCGGTAGGCGATGTTGAGCTGAACTTCCTCCACCAACCGCCGCTCTGATTTGATGCCATACAGGTATCCGATCAAGAGCATTTTGAACATACTGACAGGGTCGACAGATGGACGGCCTGTTGCCGGATAATATGGCGCCAGAAGATCATAGATGAAATCAAAGGATACCATCCGCTCGATCTTCCGCAGCAGGTGGGTTTCTGGAATCAGTGACTCTATATCTACGAAAAGCATTGCCATTTGTCTGCTTTGGTGTCCCATCATGCTGCATCCCTCCTATAACTATTTTACCACAGAAAGGATCTGCGCGCCACTTTGTCAACAGGTCCGTGAAAATACATAAAACGTCAATTCCAATAGACCAATTTTACGAGCCTTTTTTCTGTTTTTTACCGGATGTTAATTTCCCCACAAGCGGCTCAACACCTGCTCAGATCCCCATGTGGGGGTTACTCCTTGGGTTGTCTGTAAAAAGCCTACACGTCGGCTCACAGGGGCAAACACGGCGGGATGAGGGGAGTCGCCCACTGCGGGGCGGCTCTGTTATAGGGAGAGCTCAGTTTGTCAGCCCCATCCATGCCTGCTTTTCCTTCGGTGCCTGCACGATCCAGTCCAGAAGGTTTTGGCTTTCCTCCAGCCACTTTGCCATTTCGAACATCTTTGTTCTGGCTTGCATACTGTCCATGCGCAGGCTCGTTTCGAGCAGGTCTCAGATGCTGTCCAGCGTTTCCAAGCCGGTGGCATTCATCGGGAGTTCATCCTCCGGCAACACATGCGCTACCGTGCCACCTTCGCCTGCGGCGCGGATTGCATCCAGCTTACGATCCAGGAAAGAGCAAAATACCACTACTGGCTGTTCGGCCATTATCATGACAACAAAGCCATTGACGAAAAGCACATCCTGCTGTGGGAGCAGATCATGCGGGTTATATAAGATAAGGCCGCAAAGGAAAGGACGGCAGACTTGCCGTTTTTTCCTTTGTGACCTTAAAATAATGAACCTTTTACAGAACCAAAGAGGGCGCTGTATAGACTCTGGCAGCCAACTCCTGATTGAGCATATACAAACTCTTGGGGTCAGTGCCGAATAACTCCATCTTGGAAATAAGATCATTTGCTTTCGTTTCTTCCTCGCCCTGTTCCTTTACAAACCAGTCAAGGAACTGCATGGTGCGAAAGTCTTTCACATCATAGGCGGCACTGTAAATATTATTGATGAGGCCGGTCACATATTCTTCGTGCGTCAGCCCGGCTTTCAGGACATCCATGTGGCAGGAAATCGAAGGATCTGGCTTATCAATAGATTCCAATGTCACAGTCTGATTTTGATTTTGAAGATAGGTATAGAACAGCATAGCATGATCCCGTTCCTCTTGCGCCTGAATCATGTACCAGTTGGCGAAGCCATCAAGTCCCTTGGATTTGAAATAATTAGAAAACTCCAGATAGAGATATGCGGAGTAGAACTCCTTGTTGATCTGCTGATTCAGCAGCTTATGTACCGTTTTGTCCATTATGGATTTCCTCCCGTATTTTATGATTTTGAATTGCTCATAGAATAAAGCAATTACTAAAATCCTTATACCATCATTCTTGACCTGTGTCAATCCTGTAAAATTCCGCTTCCTTTTACCTTTTGTGTGGATAGGATAGAACTCCGGTGATTTCACTAAATCACGCACTTAACCGGTACTGGATACCGAAAAGAGCCGAAGGCAACTTCGGCATCTTTTCATGCCCAAATTGTAGAACATAGGGTAAATTATGGAAAAGACAGATCAGGCGGAACGCCGAAGCTGTTTGGCAGAACGGTAGGAGTGAGAGCCGTGCAGAACGGCGGCCAACGCAACCGCCAGGGCGGAGATGTGGGCCAGTGTATTGAGGTTTGCCGCGCTTGTGCCGTTGCGCACCCACAGTCGTTCCTGACCTGTGGATTTGAAGCGAGAATTGTAACGCTCACACTCTGTACGCAAGGCGTATGTCCTCTTGAATGGCACAACGCAGTCGGGAGAGCTATTCGTGAACCCGGGCAAAGATTTATGCCTGAGCTTGTGAAAAACTTACTTAAATAAAAGGTGGAGACACATTAGCCAATCGCCAGTGCGCCTCCATTCATCATTTCAGTCGGATAATCTGCTTATAGAGCATTACGAACTCTTTCGCTACCACCATGTTTTCGTGGTAGTGTCCGAAAAACCAGTATTGGAATCGGCATCGCTCTCGAACCTCATCGAAAAAGTCTGTCAGGGCATCCCGTTGGAACAACCCGCCGCTGAATGTGTCCTGAATGCTGCTGGGGCAGCAGTGGGTGATGATGTAGTCTACATTCCAGCCAGCCTTGTCCAGCGTTTCTCGCGCGGTCTGGTATTCCGCATCGTCGGGCAGTTCCTCTTTCCACCAGGAGTGGTGATCGACACGGAACAGCGCTCCTGCGGCATTAAGCTGCCGGAGCTTTCGTTCAAAGTTCGGATCGTCCGGCTCTAAAATGCCGTCTTGGATATCGTGACTGCTTGCGCCACCCATTGTGAAGATCCGCTTTCCGCTGATCTCATAAAGCTGTCCCCGCATCAGGTGCAGGACGCTGGGGCGAATCACCTGTACGAGTCCGCCGTGCCACTGATTGATCGGGTAACTGCAGAGCAGGTCGAAATTTTCGTGATTCCCACTCACAAACAGCGTCGTGAACGGCCTGTTTTCCAACCAGTCCAGCCATTGCTGTTCGGTATTGCTGCCATCCCAGATGCCGCCGAAGTCGCCGCAAATGACCAGGTAATCTGCTTTCGTCAGCTGCACCTGCTCATAAAAGGCCGCGGGGCGAAGTCTGCTGAAATCACCATGTGTATCGCCAGTCATAAAAATTGCCATATTCTTTACTCCATTTCTTCTTATAATTCTTGTTCCATCACCATCTCCGAATCCCGGAAGTGGATGCGAATAGTCTCCTCGTCCTCTACCGTGATCTTCTGGATGATCTGACGGACGAACTCATCGTCGAACTCCGTGTAGCCCGCGCTGCACTCCATGATGCTGTCCCACATTTGCTGATGGCGGGCGGCCTGTTCCTCCAAGCTGACTTCCATCTGTTGGGTGTCCAGGATCTGTGCTTTGAGGGATTCTTTCTCGTCCGTCAGGGCCTTCATTTTGGCATTCAGTTCGGCATCGCCCATGTTCTCCAGCAGCCGGTCCAGCAGATCGCTTTGCTCCCGACTCACCGCTTCCAGGTGTTTCTTCAGTTCCAGCAGCTTTGCGCCAGCCTGCGATAATGCCTGCTTGGCTTCCTCTGCCATCGCCAGTACATCGGGGCAGACCTCCTGCCGGATGGCGGCAAACTCGTTCATGGCGGCGAGGATTGCACTGTGGAGCTTGCTCTCATCCAGTGTCGGGGAGTTGTGACAGTATTTCGTGCCGAACTCCAATCTGGACACGCAGCGCCATACGATCCGCTTTTTCCCGTTTCTTGCCCAAGTCACTCGTTTGTACGGGGAACCGCACTCACCGCATACCAGCAGTTCTGTCAGGGCGTATTTACCGGAGTATTTCCCCAGCTCTGTTTTGCCACTCTTTTGCAGCACTTTGCGCTTGCTGGAGCGACGCGTCATCTCGTTTCTCACCTGATCGAACACCTCTCTGGAGATGATGGCAGGATGGTTGTTCTCCACATAGTACATGGCGCGCTCGCCCTGGTTTTTCTTCACCTTCTTGGAGATGCAGTCCGTGATATAGGTCTTTTGCAGCAAGGCGTCTCCGATGTATTTTTCATTCGTCAGGATGTTGTGGATGATGGCAGGCGACCAGGAGTCTACCCCCTGTGCGGTCGGGACCTTGTCCTCGTCTAATTCTCGCTTGATCTGCCCCAGCGTACAGCCATCCAGATACCGGTGATAAATCCGCTTGATGACCTCGGCTTCCTCCGGGACGATCTCCGGCTGTCCATCTGCGCCCCTGCGGTATCCCAGCATCTTTTTGTATTGGAAGGTCACTTTTCCGGCTTCCGCGCTTTTTGCTTTGCCCCAAGCGACATTCTTGCTCAGGGATTCGGATTCCGCCTGGGCGAAACCGCTGAACAGGGTGATCAGGAACTCGCTGGATTCCGTCAGCGTATTGATGTTCTCTTTTTCGAAGTACACACCGATGCCGTTGGCTTTCAGCAGGCGCACTGTTTCCAAGCAGTCCACGGTGTTTCTGGCGAAGCGGGAGAGAGATTTTGTGATGATGAGGTCGATATGGCCTCGTTTGCAGGCAGTGATCATCTTTTTGAACTCTGTTCGCTTTTTGAGACTGGTACCCGTGATGCCCTCGTCGGCATAGATCCCCGCCATTTCCCAATCCGGACTGTCCTCGATTTTCTGTGTGTAGTAGGACTTTTGGGCTTCATAGCTGTTGAGCTGTTCTTCACTGTCGGTAGATACCCGGCAGTAGGCCGCCACCCGCTTTTTCCCATCATGGATGCTGTGAATGGCTCCCTGCGTTTTTGTAGCGGGAATCACCCGCACCCGCCTATCTAAAGTCGTTGTCGCTTCCATGTATCATTCGTCCTTTCCTGCCTGATCTGTAAACTGAACTGTTATGATATGCTCCTGTGTGATCGTGATATAAGAAACCACCCGCCGAAAGTGATTCCAATCTGCTTTCGGTAGGTGGTCAAAATTTTCATATTCAGAAATTGGCTCCGGACAGCAATCGTATCGTGCAGCTACCCCTTGTAGAATCAGCGCCATCACCGCTTCTGGAGAGTCCGGCTGCTCTAAGCCACGGTTGATGGCATTGCTCAGTCGAATGACTTCCGCAGAGGGGGCATAAGCAGGCTGTTTGGGGTGTTCGTGTGCATAAATCTGTCGATTTGCCTCTGTCAGCACTGTATCCGTATCTGTGGTGATGGTACTGCCGCAGGACCCACATTTGAGGTGCAGCTCGCTGCTATCCAACCATTTACCGCCAATGCGGATGAGCTTTCCACCGCAGGTGCAGCGGAAATAGGGAGTCAGCCGCGCAATGGGGGATTTTCCCCCGCGAGGCTGCCGTAGGGCGTTCTTTTCTTCCGCTTTTTTCCGCGCCGCTTGGAAAGTATCCGCATCTACCGCCGCAGGAAAGCCATCCTTGCCAGTGTAGCGGGGATTTTCCAAAAGGCGTTTTACCTTGTGCTTGTCCCAAAGCGGCGCTTCCGGGCAATACGGGATATTCTGGTGATTCAAAGCATCCGCAACAGCTTGATAGGAAGTGCCGGCGATGTAGAGTGTAAAGGCCATGCGGATGGTCTGCTGTTCCTCCGGCACAATCTCCAATGCGCCGTCACGAATCTGATACCCATATAAAATCTTTCGGTTTATCATCTTGCCGCCACCTCCAATTGTTCTGCCAGTTCTAAACCGCCATAAAGCCGGAAGCGGATGCGTGTCTGGGATTCTGCGATGACCTTTTCCACTAAGCTGTCGAACAAGTCCTCATCGAAGATGTTCATCTGTTCCGGCCCATTCTTTATGACATCTGTCATCTTGCGAATGGCATCCATGGTTTCATCCAAAGCCTCGTTTTCCGACAACCGGCGGCGTTCTCCCCGGAGCTGAGTCAGTTTGGCGCTGATGGCATTCATGCGGACGGCGCAGGCATCGGCATCCAGCAAGCCGTTAGCCCGCAGGGTGCTGATTTTATGGCTTTCTTCCGTTGCTTCCGCAATCGCCTTGTTAATCATCAGCATTTTGGGATTATTCTGCCGCAGGATGGTTTCCAAGGCGTTCAGCTGATCCATAGCTGGATTCAGGATCATATCCGCGTTCTCTTTGAGTTTCCGATACATCCGGATAAATGCCGCATGGATCTCCGTTTCTGGGATACGCCCCACGGGGCAGTCCGCAGCATTCCGATCATGGGTTCGGCAGGCCCATGTCACCAAGCCTTTCGCAGTTTCTCGCCGGATAAATGGCGTCCCGCATTTCTCACAAATTATTTTTCTGGTAAGTGGATATTGACTTCTCGTTGGTTTCTTCCTTTTCGCTTTCTGCTGCAGAAGATTCTGCACTTTTTCAAACCGCTCACGCTCGATGATGGGCAAATGTGTATTTTCTACGTAATACTGCTCTTGCTCTCCGTGGTTGCGTTTTCTAAAAAAGGGAAAACCTTTTGTGAATTTCTTTTGCCCCAGTGCGTCCCCGATATATTTTTCATTGCGTAAAATGTACCGGATTCCATAAGCAGTCCACGGTTTGCGTGTGTTGGTATTTTCAATGCCCCTTCTTGTGAGTTGGTCTGCAATCCATTCCGCACTGCGGCCATTCAAATAGGCATCGAATATCCATTGTACCGTGGTCGCTTCCTCCGGGATGATTTCAAGGTTTTTCTTGTCTATGATCCGATAGCCGTAAGGTGCCGAGCAGGTGATAAATTCCCCTCTTTCCATTCTTCGCTGATAACTTATTTTCTGATTAGCCGAGATGGAAATGGATTCCTGCTGGGCCAGAGAACCGGAAACGCTCACCATCAGTTCGGTGGTGAGCGTTTTCGTGTCGATATTTTCTTTTTCAAATTGGACAGAGACACCCAGAGCGGACAGTTCCCGCAGAGTGGAGAGGCAATCCTTGGTATTTCGGGCGAAGCGGGATACGGACTTCACCAGAATGCGGTCGATCTTACCCTTCCGGCAATCCCGCATCATACGGTTGAAGTCCTCCCGTTTGTCCATCCGGGTACCGGTGAGTCCCTCGTCCGCGTATACGTCTACCAGCTCCCAGCCGTCATGCTGGGCGATCTCCTCCGTGTAGCTGCGGATCTGGGCGGCGTAGGAATGCAGCTGATCCTTGGAGTCCGAACTGACCCGGCAGTAGGCCGCCACCCGCATGTGTTCCGGTTGGAATGTCTGGGGCGCGATCATTTTTACATTTGCCATTTCATTCACTTCCTGTATCTTTTTTGGCAACACACAAGCTACCACACTATCCGCGGAATATCCAGCACTATTCCCGAACAGTCTGCGGGGCGTATTTTTCTCTGGCAAGTCCCTTGGCATAAGCCAGTTCCTTTGCTGTCAGAAAGCCCTTTTCGGATAAGTGTTCCAGCATCCGAACGGCCAGCCGGTACTGCAATTCCTTCTTGGCGTCGATCATGCGCACACCTCAAAATAGCTTTCCGGCTTTCGCTCCCGCAGAAACTTTGTTACTGCTCGTGAACTGCCTGTGACACGCATTTCCGGCAGGGCGTCCAGCATGGCTTTGTTGTATCGGTGTCCGCGGCCTGCGCGCTCATCCAGAATGGCAATGACGCAGGTATCGGACTCCGTTCGGATGGCTCTGCCAAAGCCCTGGCGTAATTTGATCTGCATTTCCGGAACGGCCACATTCTGAATAAACTGGCGAAGGGATGCGTATTCCTCCCGCTCTTTTTCCTTCAGTGCGTCCGGATAGGCGAAAGGCAGGCGGGGGATCACCAGCAGGGATACGCAGTCGCCGGGGAAATCAAAGCCTTCCCATGCAGCGCCTGTAGCCAACAGCACAGCCCCCGGCGTTTGCCGAAACCGCTCCGTCATGTGCATGGCGTTTCTGCCCAGGGTAAATAACGGGAAGCTGAGTTCCTGCTCCCGCAGCCTATCCTTTACCGCCGACATGGCGGCGTAGGAGGTGAACAGCACCAGCGCATGGCCCCAGGCCGCGCGGATGAGTTCCGCGATTTCATCTGTCAATTCATCGTAGTATGCTTCCGAGCTTTGGCTCGGTGGAAGCTGTGGCAAGTACAGCAGACAATTCTGCTTATAGTCAAAGGGAGAAAGAGAAACCGACTCCGTTACGCGCCGCCCGTCCATCAGTCCAGTCTGCGAACGAAAACGATGAAAGTCATCCCCTACAGCCAAAGTCCCAGAGGCCAGCACAAAAGCGTGTTCCGGCCTCCACAGGACCTGGCGCATCTGTTCCGTCAAATCTGAAACGGTGGCGCACAGCATGGTTCCGCCATTGCCGTCATCCGCTGTGTAGAGGATCATATTCGTTCTCGGACTGCTCAAGAGAGACACCGTGCCGCGCAGCTTTTCCAGCTGCCTGCGCCCCTGCGCCGACAGCAGCCTGCCGACCTGCTTCTCAATAACAAGAAGAGAACGGCTGGGGATCATCAGCAAATGAAGGTACGCATCCACGGGTTCGGTTTCCTCTCTGGGCTGCGTGAGCTTGCGGAGCAACGGCCCCATCGTGTCTGTCAGTACATCCGCTGCCAGCAGATATCGTTCCGCGCGGAGCTGGTGGATCATGCTTTGGATGTCACCGGTAGTCAGCGTCATGCCAAACATCTCCCGCGCCGCTTCCGGCAGTTTATGGGCTTCATCTACGATGATGACGCTATGCTCCGGGAAAATGGGTCGTTTCCCCTGACTGCGGTGGATGGCGTCCGCCAGCAAAAGATTATGGTTACAGATCTGGAACACATATCGATCCGCGTCGCAGCGTTTCAGAAAGTGCTTGTACCGACAGTCCTGATGATCGCAGTCGCAGAACTGCGGAACGCAGACACGTTCCCGGTCATAACCGCTGAGATGGGGGACATTGTCCATGTCCAGCGTTCCCTTCAGCGCGCGAAGGGCGTCGGCGGCTGCCGGATCTTTCTTTTGAAAGTTCACCTGACGAAGCCGCCTTTGCAGGCGTTCGTCGCAAACATAATGGCCTTTGCCTTTGCGGATCACAGAGAGTAGTGGGCGGTCGATCTGTCCATCCGCCAGCAGTGTGCAGGACAGTAGCGGAAGGTATTCTGTCTGCACGGCGTTCTGCAAGGCGATGCTGGAGGTGGAGATAATGATGGGCCGGTGCGATAAACCAGCGTCGAACCGGCTGGC
>ULVV01027287.1_pt1 | contig 12149 bp, 15 predicted proteins | sample 1959761 | NCBI WGS metagenome assembly ULVV01 (sample SAMEA4835795, study PRJEB28245) | human gut metagenome | biome: gut microbiome; material: fecal sample | place: Denmark | collected 2008
GTTCTTTGGAACAACTTCACCATACCACAAAGCTTTCACATTCGCCACGTTTCGGCAGTATTTCAAGAGTGTTATGTAGCAAAAGGCTAGTTTTACCAAAAAAGCAGGGCTGCACGCAACCGCGTACAGCCCTGTTTAAAAATTTTGATGTTTGCTTTTTACAATCCCATCGCTTTTATGACCTGCAAAAGCAAACGTGCCCGCGCAAACCCGTCTTTGTCATTGCTGTTGTTGTACAGTGTTAACCCCTGCAATAAGTCCGCAACAGCGCACTTTTGCTCCGCTGCCAGATGTCTTATCGAAAGCGCTTCCGCGTTCTCGCCATAAATCAGCTCGTCGATGGACACGCCGAACAGCTCCGACATAGCAATGATCGTATCAACCGATAGTGTTTTGCTGTCGGTCTCATAGCTGCTAATTGTTGAAGCCTTTTTATCCAGCTTGTGCGCCAGATCGCTCTGCGACCAGCCCCGCTTTTTGCGCAGCTCATAAATATTTTTGCCGATATACCGATGTGCCATTGTTCACTACCGCCCACTTTAGCCTTGTAAGTTTACTTTACCACTTGACTATGCGCCAATAGTGTATTATTCTCGTACACAATACGCTTATGGTGTAATTTTGGCGTTTAGCAGCAAAATCACTTGACATTTTGGGGGTGCGGCATTATGTTTGAAAAAAATCAGGACATTCTACTCCATCCGAAAGGGGCGACGACTATGCCGACAGGAATCAAGGTGTTGGTTTGCGATGACGACGCAGCCTTTTGCAAGAAAATGGCCGATCTGGTGCGTAAAAGTCAGCCGGTTGACGGGTGCAGCGCTGCTGTAACGACCTGCTGCGACCCTATTGCTTTGACGGACAAAGCATTGGGACAGTTCGATATTGCGTTTTTGGATATCGATATGGGCGCATACAGCGGGCTGGAGCTGGCGCACCATATCCGCAGTATGAACCTTGATACGATTCTGATTTTCGTCACCAACTATGTGCAATATTCGCTGGAAGGGTACGAGGTGCAGGCCTTTCGCTATTTGCTGAAAAGTGAGCTGGAAGAAAAGCTGCCCGGCTATTACCAAAAGGCATTGGAAGAATTACAGCATTCCGCCGATGAAATGACATTCAACGAAAACGGTGAGCAATTCCACATTAAATATCAGGATATTCTGTACATGGAAAGCCGGCAGCGCGTGATGCGCCTGTTTACGCTGACGGATACGCGGTCGCGCGGGTACTTTTACGCCAGCATGGAGGACACCGAAAAGCAGCTGGCCCCAGTCGGCTTTTTGCGGGTACAGCGCAGTTATCTTGTCAATATGGCGCACATCCAAAAGCTGAATTATGACAAGGTGATTCTGACAAACGGAACGGAATTGCCGGTCAGCCAGAAAATGTATTCGAGCATCAAGGCCAAATATCTGCGTTGGAGGAACCGGCAATGATCGAACATCTTGCGGTAGCGATTGTTTCTGCTATTGCGTTTTTGGGCGCGATTCTTCTGTACGGTGCGTTTTCGCCGCGCCGGTTGGAGGGATGGAAGTTCTGGCTTTGCTTTGCAGCGTACTGTGTTTTGATGGAAGGCAACGGTTTTTGGCAAACGAGCTTTTTTCCGTTTGTGGGGCCGTAGGCGACGGTGTGGGGCGTCAGACGCTGTATAACGTAATAAGATATGCCCTGCTATACGCTCTTTTGTTTCGGGAAAGGCCAGTGATATATCTTTCTGTTACGGTCATTTTCTATTCGTGGGCTTGCTGTATTGAAAACCTTGTTGTCGGTGCAATACTTATATTCCAGGACGATGCAATCCGATTGGCGGTTGAATACCATGAAAGAGGTTGGCTGATTTGGATCAATGAACTGCTGATTCTTTGTGGATGCGCTATCATTAGCAAAGCACATCCCTATCAGCCTCAGAGCCATGGTTCACAAAACAGATTTACAATTCCGGCCATAATATCATTGGTTTCGATTGTAATGACCGGTCGATTGCAAAACGGATATTATCAGGGCGAAATTAACGGCGCTTTCTTGCTTTATTTTGCGGCTGTATTGCTGTTTTCCGATGTAATGACGTTTGTGCTGATTGTCTGGAATGAAAAGGATGAACGGCTCAAAGGGGAAAATCTGACGCTCACCGCACGGGCACGCACGCAGGCGGAAAGCATTGAGGCTTTGAGTGCCTCTTATGCAGCGCAAAGAAAACTGACGCATGATTTTAATGCGCATCTTGCAACGCTTTCCTCCTATCTGGAAAACAGGCAGATCAAAGACGCGCAGGATTATATAGCAACGCTGCGGGAGCACCAAACCGACCGAATCCTGATCGCCAATACACATAACTCTACAATCGATGCACTGCTGAATCAAAAAGCGCAGGTGGCTAAAAAGAACAACATCGATATTCGTTTTAAGGTCAACGACCTTTCAGGCACAAAAGTCGCTCCCATGGATTTGGTGATTATCATCGGCAACTTGTTGGACAATGCCATTGAGGCGTGCCTCAAGCTGCCTGCAGGCGAAAGGGAAATCTATGCCCAGCTTTTATTGGAGGGGACGCTGTTTCTGTCTTTCCGCAATACATCCCCGCCAGTGGAAATCGTAAACGGTTACATTGCCACGACCAAAAAGCCGCCCGACCTGCATGGGTTTGGGCTTCAAAATGTCAAAACCGCACTGAAAAAGTATGATTCATTCTACGATATGGCCTATGAGGACGGTTATTTTGCCTTTACGATAGAGATGGAAAACGACTTGCCTTCTGCTACCAAAAACTCGTTTTTCGCTACATGAAAGTTGAACTTTGGCGAATTTTGGCGTATTTCTGTGTTATAGCCGAAAGGAAATGATCCTATGCAAAAACTGGCCGCCAAACTGACAGAAAAGCTGCTGCGCCGAAGGCTGATTTCGCCGGAACAATCGGAGTGGTGCGCTTACCTTGTGGAGTGCAAGCTCGAACAGCTGCTTTGCTTTTCCGTGCTGATTACGCTCGGCTGCCTGATTACGCCGCTGTGGAAAGTTTTACTGCTGAATTGGGGCGTTGTGTTCTTGCGCCGCAAGGCAAACGGGTTACACTTGCATACGTTCTTGGGCTGTATGCTTTCCTCGCTGTGCTGTGAACTGGCCGCACTTTGGACGTGCGAAAAAGCGACGCCTGCGGTTGCCGCGCTGCTGCTTATTCTTTCATTGCTTATGCTTCGCCTTGCTGCACCGGTCAATGATATCAACATTCATTTCGACAGCAATGAAATGCAGGCATTGTGTACCGGTATGCAAAAACGCTTGGCTGTGTATGCCGTCATCTCCAGCATGGCGTTTTTTGTGCAGCCGCAGGCATTTGGCGTCCTTTCTGCGTCTGCTTGTGTCGTTGCCCTATGTGTGCTTTTTGCACGGATGGGGCTTGGAATAACCGTGATTCAATGATGGGAGGAACACCATGAAAAAACTCGATACCCTTTGCGATGCCACTGCTAAAAAGATTGTACAGCACACGCTGCAAAGCGCCATGGAGGGCGGTCCTGAATGTCCCCACACATGGTTTTACCAGCCCCGCCGCCCGGAGAAAAAGCCTGCGGCGGACAGGACTAAGGCCCCTAACAAGTAACCTCAACCCGAAGTTGTGGTCGGTCAGCCCACCCAACGCACAAACCAACCGGGGCCGCCGCCAACGCAGCAACAAAGCGGCAGGCGCTTTTGAACTGAGCATTAGCCGCTTTTTGTGCCATTCCACTTGCTTTGGAAAAATCTATTGTTGACCATGCCTTGGAATAAAATCTTGTAAAAGCCTTCATGCCTTTGGCATGAGGGCTTTTTGCGTGCTACCGGAGGTCGAAACGGAACACGAAAGTGCAATATCCGCACGCTTTCATAAAAACCAAGCAACAAATGTACGAAAATATTTTTTAACCACCCCAAGGGCTGGTATAGTTACCTGTTATGATATGCCCAGAGCAAAGGAAAGGGGGATAGGAATTGGGCTTAGATTCGGACGCACGGCGCAGAGGACTGATTGAGTATTTGAGCTTGAACGGTTATGCGACAATGCGTCAGCTTGCCGGAGAATTTGATGTTTCCATCAACACGATCCAGCGAGATATTACATATCTGGCCCGATACTATCCACTGGAGACCGCATACGGGCGGTATGGCGGCGGAGTGTATTTTGAACAGAACTGGCAGCCCTACCGGATCTATATGACACCCTTGCAGGAACGTGCTTTGCAGCACGCAATTTCATCGGCAGCGGCAGAGGATGTTGTTCCGCTGCAGGAAATACTCCAAACCTTTGCTCGGAAATAGCGGCTGACAGCCGCAGGAACCTTGACAACTTCATATCCAGCACGACAGGTACGTTCCCACCCAAACGAGCGACACTGGAAAGCACGCCATAACGCACAGGGCAGTTGCCTTGTGCCGAGCGATTCCGCTTGCCCCAAAAGCAGCCATGATCCGCTGTTTCGCCACGACCTTGGATGGAGTCATAATGATACGCCTGTTGCCCCGCACATCAGACGGGGCGGCCGAGCCTTGGTTGCAATGTTAGACCTTGGCAATGCCGGCGAGCGGCTGTTTGTCAGCAGCCCGCCTGTCGTGTTCCCGGCGCTTGGGGGCGGGCGGCAAATAGAGCGCGGCAAAATCAACCATACCGTTGATGCCAAATCCGTGCGGCGCAGTGTACTTTCTGCATTGCGCCGTATTAGTTTGTCATCAACGGGGAAAGAAGCAAAAATGAACCACGAAAGCGGGTACGGGCGGGCGCACAGGCAGGCGGAACATATTTTCCGCAATCTGCTGCCCGCCCACGGCATGGCCGTGCGCGAGGGGCAGATTGCCCTCTGCCACGCCATGCTGGATGCCCTGTTCAACAAAGAAGTTTTGCTCTGTGAGGCCGGGGTCGGCATCGGCAAAACGCTGGCCTATCTGGTGGCCTGTGTGCTCTGGCAGCAGCAGCGTCCCGCGGCATTGGTCGAGCCGGTCGTGATCTCCACCAGCAGCGTGACCCTGCAGGAAGCCATCCTGCGGGAATATCTGCCGTTTCTGTCGCAGGTTTTGCTGCAGGAGCATATCATTCAAGCACCGATCTGTGCGGTGGTGCGCAAAGGCAAGGAGCGTTTTGCCTGCGACCTGCGCTTGCAGCTGCGAAAAACACAGGTTAAACAGCGCGGCCAAGGGCACGATGCCGAAATGCGCTCTCTATATAATGTAAGCCGCAATTTGGATCTGGATCAGGCCGAGGGGCTTTCCAATTTTGACCGCCGCCTGATTTGTGTGCCGGAGCATTGCCCAAAAAGCTGCTCGGCGCGGCGAAGCTGCCGCTACCGAAAATATTTGGAAGAAGCCAACGGACGGCGCGTTACCATCCAAATTTGTAACCACAATTTTCTGTTGGCAGACGCCACGCACAGGCAGGAGAAATGGCCGCGGCTGCTCAAAAACTATCAGGCGCTCGTCATTGACGAGGCCCACAAACTGCCTGAAGCGGCGGCGCAGATGTACGGCAGGCGCTTTTCTGTGCAGGACGGCGAGAATTTGTGCCGCCTGCTGGAAAAGAGCCACTGCACTCACACGGCACAGCAGCTACGGGAGCGATTAACGGCACTGCAAGCAGCGTTTTGCGCAGATGAAATAGTAAATGCAGCAGTCGCCTTTTGTCCGAGCAATGTGCAAAATGCTGCACTTTTGTCCGCACAGGCAGCTTTCCGGCAGGCAGCGGTGACCCGTACTGCCAAGCCGCTGCCCGCATGGCCGCTGCACCGGCTGAGAGAAAGTGCCGATGTTTTGCAGCTTTTTATCGAGCAAAATTCGAACTGTATTCTGTATATTCAATACGATTCAGACGGAAAACCAACCCTTTGCGCCGACTGTCGTGACCTGCCTGCCCGGCTGGACAAAGCCCTGTGGAGTGTTCGGCAAGCGGCCATCCTCACCTCCGGCACACTGTCCGCTGGTGGGAATTTTACACATACTGTGCAGCGTATAGGGCTGAACAACCCGCAAACTTTCCGCGCTGAATCGCCGTTTGACTACAAGCGCAACTGTATTTTATATTTTCCAAAACGCACCAGTACGCCGTTTGACGAGGTAGAGTGGTTAAGTCAGGAAATTGAACAGCTGGTGCAAGTGTGTCACGGTCACGCGCTGGTGCTGTTCACGTCCTACGACCAGATGGGCCGCGTGCAGCAGAGGTTGCAGGGGCGAGTGGCGTACCCCTTGCTGACTGCCCGCCGCAACGGGCAGTTGTTCGTGCAGGCGTTCAAGCAACTGTCGAACGCGGTGCTGTTCGCGGCAGGGCCGTGTTGGGAGGGCGTGGATTTTCCGGGGGACCGTGTGTCGCTGCTGATTATCATCCGCCTGCCGTTCCCGGTGCCGGACCCCGTCAGCGACGCGGAAAAGGCCAAGTATCCCGACCTGCACAGCTATATCCAGGCCGAGGTCATCCCGACCATGCAGAAAAAGCTGCGGCAGGGCTTTGGCCGCGCCATCCGCACTGAAACCGATACTTGCACCGTTGCCATTTTGGACCCGCGTGCTGCACCCGGAGGGCGGTACCACAGGGCTGCACTGGACGCTTTGCCCAAGATGAATATGACCCAAGACATCAAGGATGTCGAGCACTTTATCCGCGCCGTGAAAGGCGCGGAATATTTTTTTGCCTGAAACGGCCCCTGCAATTTCGATTCAGCATTGAAATTGCAAGGGGCCGCTTTTATTTTGCCCAAGCATCGGAGGTAATGATTATGCGGGCTGTTTATTTTATCCAGGAAACCAAAAACGCCGATTTAACCATGCGTCAGCAGCAGCTCTTATGTTTGCGCGCGGCGCGCAGGCTGCGCTGGTATTGCTGCGAGGCCGTGTTCGCCGAGGCCGGTACCGAAGCCGCTTCTCTTGCGCTGCGGCCCGGTATGCAGGAGCTTTTGCGCAGCGCTGCCGACGGTGAGTTCGACGTGCTGCTGATCGTGGACGCTGAGCATCTGTTTTGCAGTCCGGCGGAGATCGAGTGTTTGCTTTCCACGCTGCTGCGCTCCGGTGTGCATACCTTTTGTGCCAAAAGCGGCCACTGGCTGGAACCAAATGGTCGACACTGGATGGTGCTGCCGAACTATGATTCGATCAGCCTGGACGATTGGGAGGACTTCGATGTTTAACTTGTTTTGTACACTGCCCGCGCTGCCGGCAGCGGAATCACAACCTATTCCGCTGCGCTGTATCAAAGTTCCGCCTCTGCCTGTCACCCCGAACCGCGCTGTGGTCTACGCCCGCACAGCAGACCGACACGTCGGTGTGCTGGAAACCCAGTACAATTCCGTTTTGGCCGCTGCCAGAGAGGACGGCTGCATCGTGGTCGATGCTGCGATAGAGCATTGCCCCGGCAACAGTTTGAAAAAGCCCGGTTTGCTTCGCTTGCTGAAATTGGTTCGCAAGGGCGAGGCCAACGTGCTGTATGTCCAAGACCTTTCCCGCCTGCATGGCAGCCCTTTTTGGCTGTACCTGTTGTTCTGCTGGATGCAGGATCACAACGCCAAAATTGTTACGGTGGCCTGTGACATCCGCTATTCCTTACATTATGACCTGCACATTGAGCAAAAACTCCTTGAGCGTGCCGCCAGAAAGGGGCGGGATGTGCCATGGATCGTTTGAATGATTCGACCTGTCCTATCAGTACTTGTAAAAATACCGTCAAATTGCAAATCGGAGAAAGCATCGTCACGCTGACATTCACGGGGAAAAGCACAGAAAACACCCGCGCCAAGCTGGTTGCGCTTTTGTCCGAAGCCTACTCGGAACGGGTCAAAAAGTGGCAGTAATATGCCAGATTTGTTGTTGGGTTTGGTGATAGATAAACAGCGTGATTCATGATATGTTGGGTGGTAAAACGAGGGAAACGACGATTAAATCTGGTGCGCGGCGCAGCGGATGACGTGCGATAGACGCTGCGACGTGTGCCAAGCCCGCAGGGCGGGATTTATTCGGCGTTTCTCAATGGAGGTGAAACAAGATGACGAGAGTGGAATGCCTATATCGCGTGTCCACCAAGGGGCAGGTAGACCATGACGATATCCCCATGCAGCGAATCGAATGCCGCAAATTTGCCGAGCAGCAGGGGTGGAATATCATCAAGGAACTGTGCGAAAAGGGCGTTTCGGGCTTTAAGATTTCCGCCGACGACCGCGATGCCATCCAGGAGCTGCGCGAGGACGCCATGAACCAACGCTTTGACGTGCTGCTCGTATTCATGTTCGACCGCCTTGGCCGGCGCGACGATGAAACGCCGTTTGTAGTCGAATGGTTCGCCAAGCAGGGCATCCGCATTTTCAGTGTAAAAGAGGGTGAGCAGAAGTTTGAAAGCCATACTGATTCGCTCATCAATTACATTCGTTACTGGCAGAGCGAGGGCGAGTCGCGCAAAACATCCATGCGCATCAAAACCCGCCTTGACCAGATGCGCGGCGAGGGGCTGTACACGGGCGGCACGCCGCGATATGGCTACCGCGCCGTGGAAAAGGGCCGCCGAAACAAAAAGGACAAGCCGGTAAAAGACTTGGAGATTTGCCCTGAAGAAGCTGCCGTGGTGAAAGAGATTTTTGAGCGCACAGTGTACGAGGGAGCGGGTTCATTTATTTTGGCAACAGAACTTTCGGCGCGCGGGGTGCGCACCCATCATGGGGCACAATTCAATGTCTCCACCATAAACAAAATCCTGCGCGACCGCCAGTATTTTGGCTATCTCATCACCCAGGACATTACTTCACCGCACCTGCCCGAACTGCAGATCATTGACGAAGCCCTGTTCAACGCCGCACAGGAGATTACCGAACAGCGCAAGACGCAGAACGCCGCGTGGCGCAATATCCCGCGCCAAAATTGCAGTGGTGTGCTGCTCGGCGGGAATCTCTACTGCGCCGCCTGCGGCAGCCGTATGACGTCCAGCAGCCCCGGAGAGGGGGCAAAGCGCCCCTATGCCGAGTACATCTGCTACATGGGCGCGAACCACCGCATTGCGTGCAGCGGGCAGAAAGCCTATGTTGCCAAGCGCGTGGATGATCTGGTGCTGCGGGTGACAGGGATGCTGCTGAACACGATCCAGGACACCCCCAAGGACGAATCCATCGAAAAGCGGGTATTGGCCGAGGTAAAAGACTTGGAGCGTCAGTTGGCGGACACCCGCAAACAGGCAGACGAGGCCGCCAAAGCACAGGAAGCACTGGAAATGGAGGTTTCCCGCTGCCTGATGGGACAGAGTCAGTTCACCGCCGAGATGCTGAGCAAGCTGATTGAACAGGCCGCGCAGAAGCACAAAGCCTTGAACCACACCGCTGCCGAACTGGAACAAAAGCTGGCCGACCAGAAGAAAATTGCCGACGGCGTACAAACCTACTACGACCGCTTCTTAGGCTGGAGCATGGAGTTTGGCATGGCGAGCTTGGCGCGGAAACGGATCATCATTGCACAGCTTTTCAAGCGCATTGAACTGGATCGCGGGTACAATTTGCACTTTGAGGTGGACTGGAACTACGAGCAGTTCATCGACAGCGTGAACGTCAAGGGCAAGCAGGGGATCACCGCGGTCGGCATTACACTGCCGCCGAAGGTTCGCCCAAAGGCAGGCAAGACTGCCAAGGCCAGCCAAACCGCGAAGAATGGCCGCAAGCGGAAAGCCGAACCGATCAGCGCATGACGCGAGGTGATTTTCAAGATTTTTCGCGTAAAATACATGATGAACAGCAGTTGGCCTGCCAAAATCGGCAGGCCAACGAAGCTATGGAAATCGACAAGTAAATCAGCACAAAAGAAAAGCGATAGAGCGTTACACTCTATCGCTATTTGGCTGCCCCAGTCCGACTTGAACGGACGACACCCTGATTAACAGTCAGGTGCTCTAACCAACTGAGCTATGGGGCAATATTTTCGCTGCAACGTCAAAATCAGTGCTTGGCAGTCGATGCTATGGAAGAATTTTGCTGATTAACCTTGTGCTGTATGCACTAACCAACTGAGCTATGGGGCAATATTTATTTTGCGCTGTAAGCACGCTTGCTTGATTCAGCTTTTATAGTATAGCAACTGGGCAAGAGAATGTCAAGCATAAATTTCAAAAAAATCAAAATTTTTTAAAAACCTGTTGGGAAGTTTTTTCGGGGGCTGACAGGGTTTTGCATTTTATGCGCGGGTGGGGTGGTATCATCATAACACGCAAAGAGAACAGCGGCCGCTGCCTTTGGCCAGGGCGGCGGAGCTGTTCACAGCATGGTGCGGCGATACAAGCCGCCAGCCGGGCAAAGGGACAGCAGGGGCGCACTGCCGGGTACCAACGTACATATCCGCCATTGGCGGCAGGCAAGAGCAGGGGCGTCAAAGCAGGAACAGAACCCGGCGGGGCATGGTGGAGAGAATCCATAATAGCCGCCAGTCATGCAGCGCGGACAGGCATTGGGCTTGAACAGAGAGGGTGATCCCCGCAGGCAGATAAGGCGGGCTGTGCGGGGCTTCCGCTGTGGGCGGAATGGGAAGGAGGCTGACACAATGAAAGAGCGTGTACGTTTTGCTGTGGGAGCAGCTTCGATGGTATTGGCGGCGTGCTGCCTGATGGGCGCGTTGTTTACGGCGTGGCTGCGCTGCGCAGCCGGGGCGGTGACCCAGGCGGCAGGCTGGGCGGTGATGCAGCAGCTGGATTTGAAGGAACAACCGTGGGCGGCTGGTACCGGCCTGCAGGCGGGTGGTACGCCGCACCGGGTAACGCTGGCGGTGGAGCCGGGCAGCTTACGGGGCAATGAGGGACTGCTGGATCAGGCTGCCTTGGGCGCACCGCCCGGAACGGAAATAGAACAGCCCGGAGATAAGAGTCAATGAAGCGGGCGGGGATCAGTCTGACGCTGGTGGTGATGCTTCTGCTGGGGGCAGCAGCCCCGGTTCAGGCCCAGGCAGAGGAAACCGGGCTGGCGGCGGAGGCGGAAAGCTTTTACCGGTCGGTTCTGGCAGCGAAAGACCGCGAAACACTGCAAACCTATCTGGACTGCTTTTCGGACCAGCGCCGGGTGGAACTGCGGGCAGAGCTCCCCGCAACGCTGCGACAGGGGCTGGATACCGTTTTGCAGCAGATGAAACTGCCGTCCATCACCCCGGTAGAGGAGAACACGCAGCAAAAAGAGACCGGCTGGCAGCTGGATGCCAGCACAACCTGGGACGATGCCGCGGGCAGCTACACCCTGCGCCTGGAAACCAGCAGCGAAGCGGGCGGGGCAGACGCGGTGATCCGCTATACCCTGGCATCGGAGCTGGATGCCGGCAGTGCGCGGCTGCAATACTGGGCGGTGGACAAGACCCCGCAGGGGTGGAGCCAGACGATGCAGAACTGCCCCAAAGTGGCTGCGGCGCTGGATAACGGGGTGTTGACGGCTTCCGGGTTTGATTTTACAACAGGCAAAAAGCTGGTGGTCCAGCTTGCCGGGCTGCAGCCAGCGCGCGGCAGCAGCTTTGGCGGGCAGGGCATTCCGGTGGGGGAAGGAGGGGTTCTGCAAACCGTACATGAAACCGATTATATGGTGCGATACCCGGCGGTTGGGATGGACCTGCCGCTGAATGCACCGTGCTTCCCGGTAGACCAAACGATACAGGACGGGCAGGCAGTGAACTTTGGCTACATGCTGCGCCCGCCGCACGGGGATAGCAGCGCCCTGCCGGACGGCACAAACAATGCGTGGTGCAACGCAGCCTATACGGTAACGGATGCCAATGGCCAGGTGATGGGGTGCTTCCGCGTGGGGGCCGGGCAGCCCGTTGGCGCCGGGCGGTGGGATGCGCCGCTGCCGCAAATCTGCCCCCAAAGCGATACCCAATATACGGTGACACTGACCCTGACGGCGGTACAGGATGCGGCAGGTTCCGGCCCAAGCGGAACCGCGCAGGCTGCGTGCAGCAGCACAGCCCAGGTATTTGTGCAGCCGTAATCATTTGCAACAGACAAAAGCCCGCACGGCAAAGCAAGCTGCTGTGCGGGCTTTGCGCTGTATTGCACGGGAAATTATGGTCAGGGCCTGTTTTTGGCGGCAAAAATATGCTACAATAAACACCAAAGCTTTATTTTTATGGATACGGCAAAAGCCAGCAGGGAGGTGTACGGCAATGCCAAACCGAGAAGGCGGATACGGCGGCTA
>ULVV01055550.1_pt1 | contig 12044 bp, 6 predicted proteins | sample 1959761 | NCBI WGS metagenome assembly ULVV01 (sample SAMEA4835795, study PRJEB28245) | human gut metagenome | biome: gut microbiome; material: fecal sample | place: Denmark | collected 2008
TTCCTGCTCATAAAAAGCATTATAATCCTGATTAGCCGCGCTAACAATACTAAAATGTTCCGGTGTATAAGTCTGTATAACTACATTACCGCTTTTTTCTGCTCTTCCTGCCCTTCCTGCCGCCTGTGTAAGAAGCTGGAAGGTCCTCTCAGATGCCCTGTAATCACTGGAATAAAGTGACATGTCTGCCGCAAGCACTCCCATAAGCGTTACATTTGGAAAGTCATGTCCTTTAACAATCATCTGAGTTCCAATAAGAATATCCGCATTACCATTGGCGAATTCCGACAGAATTTTTTCATGTCCATCCTTGCCTCTTGTAGTGTCCATATCCATTCTTAGCACTCTCGCCTGTGGAAATGTTTTCTTAACCTGTGCTTCAACACCTTCCGTTCCTGCCCTGAAACCCGAAACATACCTTGAACCGCATGAAGGGCATACAGTTATCTTCGGTGCTGTATATCCGCAGTAATGGCACATAAGCCTTCCATTAGCATGCTCCGTAAGTGAAACATCACAATGTGGGCATTTCATAACCTTTCCGCATGAACGGCATGATATAAAGCCAGCCACTCCTCTCTTATTAAGAAAAAGCATTATCTGCTCATGCTTTGCAAGTCTGTCACTCATCAGTTCTCTTAACCTGTTACTGAATATCGTCCTGTTTCCAAGCCTTAATTCTTCTCTCAGGTCAACAATATCAACTGATGGAAGCTCTCCGCTTCCTGCGCGGCTGTCAAGTTTAATAAGCTCTATATGTCCATTCATTGCCGCATAGTAGCTTTCCATTGAAGGAGTCGCAGAACCAAGTATCACTGAAGCACCTGCTTCCTTTGCAATATGGCATGCAACCTCTCTTGCATGGTATCTTGGAACAGTCTCTGACTTGTAAGCTCCTTCATGCTCTTCATCTATTATTATAATTCCTATATTTGAAAACGGTGTGAACAACGCTGAACGTGGTCCAATCATTACACTTATATCGCCTCTCTGCGCCCGCAGAAACTGGTCATAACGTTCTCCCCTTGACATACGGGAATTCATAATAGATACCTTATCCCCGAATCTGTGGTAAAACCTCTGCACAGTCTGAAATGTAAGTGCAATCTCCGGTATAAGCACAATTGCCTGTCTTCCATGATTAAGGACATGCTCAATTGCCGCAAGATACACCTCGGTCTTTCCGCTTCCTGTAACACCATGAAGCAGATATGTCTTATAATCCCCCTTATCATAGTCAGCTATTATTGTATCCACAGCCTTTTTTTGCTGCTTGTTAAGCTCGATATGCTTTCTTTCTCCCGAAACATTTCTTACAGGATTCCTATACATATCTTCTGACCTGACTTCGGCAATCCCCATATCTTCAAATGCTTTGACCGTCTGTGCCGTGATATTAAGCTTGGATTTAATAATGCTTTCATCTATTACAGGTTCCTTAATCAGTGCCTCTAACAGTCTGTATCTTGCTTTTGCATTTTTCTTTGCAAATGCATCAAGATACTTCTGCGCCTGTGCCGTGTCAATAATAAGATTGACCGAGCGTTTTTCCTTCTGTTTAACCTTATCTTTTACAGGAATAACCGTCTTAATTGCCTGATTCATGGTACAGCCATAATTGTGCTTCAGCCAAGCCGCAAGCTTTAACATTCTGCTTACTGCAGTGACCTTTCCCTCGGTAATCCCTGTAATATATTTTATCTTTTCAACAGGATATGCAGCCTTGTCTCCCAAACTTACAACATACCCTGTTATCTGCCTGTTTCCTGCTCCAAAAGGAATATCAACTGACATTCCCAGTTCAATTACATCCGCCAATTCATCCGGAACTGCATACTGGAATGTCTTATCAAGCTGTTCATGTGAAATGTCTATTATTACATCTGCGTACATTAATTACCCTTCAATTCTTCAAGCACTTCTTTGATAAGCACCCTCTCATCCATAGGATACTTCACACCCTTAATCTCCTGATAATCCTCATGACCTTTACCCGCAAGAACAATAATATCACCCGGTTCGCCATGTTCTATCGCATACTTAATAGCTTCTTTTCTGTCTGTAATATCAACATGTTTTCCGGTAGTCTTAGCAATTCCTGTCTTGATATCTTCTATAATTGCCTCCGGCTCTTCAAATCTTGGATTATCTGATGTGATAATAGTAAGGTCAGCAAGTTTTCCTGAAACCTCGCCCATCTCATATCTTCTTTCCTTGGAGCGGTTACCACCACATCCAAACAGGCATACAAGTCTGTGAGGGTGATACTCCTTAAGAGTTGTAAGTATACTCTCTAAAGCCATTGCATTATGAGCATAATCTATCATTAATGTAAAATCATCCGAAACCTTTACAAGCTCAATTCTTCCCTTAACCTTAACATGCTTAAGAGTTTCCTTAAGTGCCTCTTCGTCAACATCGAAATGCCTTGTAATTGCGATTGCACATAATGAATTGTATACAGAAAACTTACCCGGAAGATTAAGTTCAACCTTCATATTAACAAGTCCTGTACAGTCATATGTAAGACCAATTTTACCCGGTTCGTGTAAAAGTTCAATATTCTCAGCCTTAATATCAGCATTATCCCCGATACCATAGCTTTCAACCTTGCATATAGCTCCCTTAAGGATATCTTTGGTATGCTTATCATCAGCATTAACAATACCAACCTTGCACTGCTTGAATAACTTAGCCTTACAATTAAGATAATCCTCAAATGACTCATGCTCATTAGGTCCGATATGGTCAGGCTCAAGATTAGTGAATACGCCTATGTCAAACATAATACCTGCTGTTCTGTCAAGCTTAAGTCCCTGCGAAGACACCTCCATAACAACTGCCTTACAGCCAGCGTCTACCATCTTTGCAAATGACTGGTGAATCTCTATTGATTCAGGTGTTGTATTATGTGCCGGAATCGCCTCGTCTCCTATAATAGTCTCAATCGTTCCAATAAGTCCAGTCTTAATGCCACATGCCTCAAGCACATTTTTAACCATATAAGTGGTTGTTGTTTTTCCCTTAGTTCCTGTTATTCCTATTGTAAATAGCTTCCTGTCAGGATTGCCATATACTGCCGCCGACATAAGTGCAAGTGCAAGCCTTGTGTTATCCGTGCTTACAACTGCTGCATTGCAATCCTTAGCTTCGTACTCGCCATCAAGAACAACAATTACAGATGCCTTATCCTTAATCTGGTCAATATACTTATGTCCATCGCTCACAGCACCCTTAATGCATACAAATGCATATCCATCCTGCATTTTTCTTGAATCAGATGTAATTCCTGTCACTTGCGACTCAGTACTGCCACATACAACACTGTATCTGAAATCTGCGGTTTCGTTTTCTGAACATATTTTTAATATCTCTGAAAGCTTCATACATTAGTCTCCTTATTTTATAGTATATATTACTTATATTACTGCTGCTTTAGAAGTGTTTCAAACTCTTCCATTGTCATCTCAACCTTTCTTGGCTTAGTTCCAAGCTCCGGTCCTACTACCTTTGCATCAGCAAGCTGGTCCATAATTCGTCCTGCCCTGTTAAAGCCTATCTTAAAATGTCTCTGCAGACTTCCTATTGAGCCTTTTTCATTCTCAATAACAAATCTTCCTGCATCAGCAAAAAGTGAATCTCTCTCATCATCGCCTTTACTGCTGCCAGGCATGCTCTCCTGACTTACAGTAGCCTGTGCAATACTCTCATCATAAGATACTTCCTCTGCATTCTCCTTAAGGAAAGATACAACATTTTCAACCTCTTCATCAGATACGAATGCGCCCTGAACACGCAGCGGCTTTGGAAGATTAGATGGGAAGTAGAGCATATCTCCCTTTCCAAGCAGCTTCTCAGCACCATTCATATCAATGATAACTCTTGAATCAATTCCCGAAGATACTGCAAATGCTATCTTAGACGGAATATTTGCCTTGATAAGTCCTGTTACTACATTAACAGAAGGTCTCTGCGTTGCTATAACCATATGTATTCCGGCCGCTCTAGCAAGCTGAGCCAGACGGCATATTGCATCTTCGACCTCACCCGGTGCAACCATCATAAGGTCAGCAAGCTCATCTATGATAATAACAATCTGTGGAAGCTTCTCCATTGGAGGGTCTGTGCCTTCCTTGTTCTTCTTGACAACAACATCATTATATCCCTTGATGTTACGAACCTGCATAGCAGCAAACTTCTTATATCTGTCTGTCATCTCATTAACAGCCCAGTTAAGCGCTCCCGCAGCCTTCTTAGGGTCAGTTACAACTGGTAATAACAGATGTGGTATTCCGTTGTACACACTTAACTCAACAACCTTAGGGTCAACCATTATAAGTCTTACATCCTCCGGCTTTGCCTTATAAAGAATACTCATAATAATTGTGTTGATACATACCGATTTACCTGAACCTGTTGCTCCGGCAATAAGCATATGAGGCATCTTCGCAATATCTGCAATAATAGTCTTTCCTGCAATATCCTTACCAACTCCGAATGATATTGCTGACTGGCTTTCCTTAAATTCCTTAGACTCAACCAGTTCCCTGAAATATACACTTCCAGCTTCCTTATTAGGAACTTCAATACCTATAGCTGCCTTACCTGGAATTGGTGCTTCAATTCTTATATCAGCGGCTGCCAGATTAAGCTTGATATCATCTGATAAAGATACAATCTTGCTTACCTTAACCCCCTGTTCCGGCTGTAACTCATATCTTGTAACTGTAGGTCCACAGCTTATATCAGTTATTGTAACTTTAACTCCGAAAGTAAGCAGAGTCTCCTGTAATCTCTGCGCGGTCATTCTGTACTCAGCCTTTCCGCCGGATGCCGCCCCTGGATTTTTCTTTAATAAACTTATCGGCGGGAACTTGTATACCTTCTTTGGTTTCTTTTCAGGCACAGAACTTTCTGTTATTACATTATCCTGTACATCAGCTTCTGGCTCTTCCTGAATATCTCCAGCATAATCTGCTGCTTCATCTTCCTGCATATCGTATACATCTTCATCCGCATCTGGTTCTGAATACGAATAATTATCCACCATACTGTCAGAAGCATCTGCCTCTTGATACTGTAGTTCTTCTGAATAATAATCATCCTGAATTTCCTGAACAGACTGTGCAGGCATAACACTGTCAGCAGATTTATCATCCGAATACAAATTCTCAAACAAATCATCACTGTCATCAACAATCACCTGTGCTTTATCAACAGGTTTCATTCTGTTATCAGGCTCATATATATCGGCTGAATATTCATCTTTTCTTTCACGGTCAACTTCAATTTCATGTATATCTATCTCTGGCTCCGGCTGGACATCACCTGTTATAAGTGTATCAGAAGTCACGCCTCTTACAACATTATTCATTCTGGCATTGGCAAGATATTCTTCCCTTGCCTTCTTTTCAGCAAGCTGTTTCTCTTTCTTTTCAATTTTTCTTAATCTTGCCTTAGCTCTCTCTTCTTCTCTTAGCCTATGATACTCTTCATCTGACATATCATTTTCATGTCTGCTTGCAGAATGCTGTCTGTATGCCGAATAATCTTCTTTTGCCTCCTGCATCATTCTCTGGCTGTTATTCCTTACATTCTTAAGCCCTGACACAAAAGATTTTTCTGTGATAATAACAATGCATATAATTGCAAGTATCATTAATATTACAAATGTTCCAATAGCCCCTATAGGACTCAGTACTTTACATAATATGCCGCCTGAAAATCCTCCTCCTGCCTTATAATCAGCACAATATGTAAATACTTCTCCCACATTACTCTCCATAACCGCCGGCTTATTATATACACACTGAATCATTCCGCATAATACAATAAGAAGTCCGTACACCGCTACGGTCTTAATTCTTGCAACTCTTATTAAATCCCTGTTTACCATTAAGAAAATAACACTTGCTGCAAGTACAAATGGAAAAATGTATTCCATCACGCCAAAAACACCAAACATAAACCATTTTATTCCTCTGCCCAATGTCCCTGCAAGATTAAAATTCGTAAGTATAAGTATTATCGCACATGCTATCGAAAAAAGTATTATACAATCATTCCTTAACTGATTATCCTGAATCTGCTTATTCTTTACTGGCTGCTTAGACTTAGCCGGCTGCTTTTTCCTGCCTGAAGTATTTGTTTTCTTTCTCTGAGTGGTAGTCTTTTTACCATTCCTGCTGGCTGTATTTGCCATAAAGTTCACTCCTTAATATCGCATTTTCACATTTTTTAATTATAACATTTATCCAGTTTCATGGCAAATCACATTCTTTATATAAAAAAAGAGCTGCCACCACCATGGCAACCCCTTTCATATATGCTATTACTCATCAAATATACTTACAATCTCGCCTTCCATAATCTTGTTCATATTCTTTACTGCACAGAAATTACCACACATAGAACATGTATCTTCCTTCTCAGGCTTAGATGAAGCTCTGTAAGCTCTTGCCTTCTCAGGGTCAATCGCAACATCAAACATTGCTTCCCAGTCAAGAACCTTTCTTGCCTTGTCCATCTTATAATCCCAGTCCATTGCACCCGGTACGCCCTTTGCAATATCAGCCGCATGTGCTGCAATCTTAGAAGCAATAATTCCTTCCTTAACATCATTAAGATCTGGTAATCTTAAATGTTCTGCAGGTGTTACATAGCACAGGAATGAAGCTCCGTAAGTAGCTGCGATAGCTCCACCGATTGCTGCTGTAATGTGATCATATCCTGGAGCTATATCAGTAACAAGAGGTCCTAATACATAGAAAGGGGCTCCCTTGCATATTGTCTGCTGAATCTCCATATTAGCCTTAATCTGGTTAAGAGGCATATGTCCTGGTCCTTCAACCATAACCTGGACATCCTTCTCCCATGCTCTTCTTGTAAGCTCGCCAAGTGTAACAAGCTCTTCAATCTGTGAGATATCTGATGCATCCATAATACATCCCGGTCTGCACGCATCTCCAAGACTCATTGTAACATCATATTCTCGGCATATCTCAAGCACTCTGTCATAATATTCAAAGAACGGATTCTCATTTCCTGTCATCTCCATCCATGCATATATGATAGAACCGCCTCTTGATACAATATTCATAAGTCTCTTATCTGCTCTGAACTTCTTAGCTGTAGCCTTGTTGATACCACAATGTATAGTCATGAAATCAACGCCGTCTTTAGCATGCATTTCTACAACATCAAGCCACTCCTGTGCTGTGATATCCTTAAGTGCCTTATGATAATATACAACTGCATCATATATAGGAACTGTTCCTATTGTTGCAGGACATTCTGCTGTCAGCTTTCTTCTGAATTTCTGTGTATCACCGAAAGAAGAAAGATCCATGATAGCTTCTGCTCCCATCTTTACAGCATTATTAACCTTGTCCAGCTCCATATCAAGATCCACGCAGTCTCTTGAAGTTCCAAGATTAACATTAATCTTAGTTCTTAACTTATTACCGATACCGTTAGGGTCAAGACATTTATGATTCTTATTGGCAGGAATGATAACCTGTCCCTTAGCTATAAGCTGTCTTAAACTCTCGACATCTATATTTTCTTTCTTTGCAACAATTTCCATTTCTTTAGTAACAATGCCTTTTCTTGCAGCATCCATCTGTGTTGCGTATTCCATATGTATTCCTCCATTCTGGATAATTAACAGGAAAATCATAAGCCTTGTGGAAATCCGATTTCGAAACAATCAAATGAAGAGCTAAAAGCCCTCTAAAGAATCCCTACGGTGGCATTATCCACATCAGGTTATGGGTCGGAACTTAATCCCTCTCAGCAGCCACTGCTTACACAGCCCTTATGCTCCCCTGCAAATATAATATGTGATAAGTATAACAAATGTGTTGTATTTGTCAATCATTCTTATTCTCATCTTGACTCTGTTCGCAGTTCATACGCACAGACAGCCGCACATAAGTGCGGCTGTCCATTGCTGTTTATTAATCTTCATCATCAGAAGCTGCTTCTGCAAAGCCCTGACGCTTTCTTGCCATCTCATCGCTTGCAAGATACTCATCGTATGTTGTTATCTTATCAATAAGCTGTCCGCTTGGAACAATTTCCATAATACGGTTAGCAGTTGTCTGGATGAACTGGTGATCGTGTGATGTAAATAATGTAACTCCAGGGAACTTAATAAGTCCGTTGTTAAGAGCTGTGATTGACTCCATATCAAGGTGGTTAGTAGGATCATCAAATACTAATACATTTGCTCCACATATCATCATCTTGGATATAAGACATCTTACCTTCTCTCCACCTGATAATACCTTAACCTTCTTAACACCGTCATCTCCGGCAAAAAGCATTCTTCCAAGGAATCCTCTTACATAAGTAGGATCCGGATCTGGTGAATACTGTGTAAGCCATTCAACAATAGTATCTTCTCTGTTAAACTCTGCAGCACTGTCCTTAGGGAAATAAGCCTGTGAAGTTGTAACACCCCATTTGTAGCTTCCCTCATCAGGCTCCATGTTGCCTGTAATAATATTGAAAAGTGTAGTTGTCGCAAGCTCATTAGAACCAACAAATGCTATCTTATCATCATGATTTACAATAAATGATACATTATCAAGTACCTTAACACCATCAATAGTCTTAGAAATTCCTTCTACTGTAAGTACTTCATTACCAATCTCTCTTGCTGGTCTGAAATCAATATATGGATACTTTCTGCTTGATGGCTTAATCTCGTCTAATTCAATCTTCTCAAGAGCTCTCTTTCTTGAAGTAGCCTGCTTAGACTTAGAAGCATTGGCAGAGAATCTCTGGATAAAGTCCTGTAATTCCTTAATCTTTTCTTCCTTCTTCTTATTAGCTTCCTTCATCTGCTTGATAATAAGCTGGCTTGACTCATACCAGAAATCATAATTACCTGCATAGAGCTGAATCTTCGCATAATCAATATCTGCAATCTGTGTACATACTTTATTAAGGAAATATCTGTCATGCGATACAACAATAACAGTATTCTCAAAATTAATAAGGAATTCTTCTAACCATGCAATCGCATCAAGATCAAGGTGGTTAGTAGGCTCATCTAAAAGCAGAATATCAGGATTACCAAATAAAGCCTTTGCAAGAAGAACTTTCACCTTCTCACTACCGTTAAGCTCAGCCATTGTCTTATAATGAAGATCTGTTCCGATTCCAAGTCCGTTAAGAAGCTGTGCAGCATCTGACTCAGCCTCCCAGCCATTCATATCTGCAAACTCAGCCTCAAGCTCACTTGCCTTGTTACCATCTTCCTCTGTAAAATCTTCCTTGGCATATATAGCTTCTTTCTCTTTCATAATCTGGTAAAGTCTGTCATTACCCATGATTACTGTATCAAGAACATTATATTCATCATACTTGAAGTGATCCTGCTCTAAGAAAGATAATCTCTGACCCGGTGTGATTGAAACATCACCCTTGCTAGGTTCTATCTGTCCTGTAAGAATTTTTAAAAATGTTGACTTTCCGGCACCATTCGCACCAATAAGTCCATAACAGTTACCCTCTGTGAACTTAATGTTAACATCTTCAAAAAGAGCCTTCTTACCGATTCTAAGTGTTACATTGTTAGCACTAATCATTAATAATCTCCTCCAAAAAATACGCATAACAGATAATAATCTATTATAAAAATAATCATACAAAGTTGATTATAGAGATTCTGGAACATAAATGCAAGCAAATATTAATAAAAAGCTATCCTGCTGACATCTGCATCATTAATCCATTCATATCTTGATGGCAGATTAACATCATTTCCTATCATGGCCATTACTTCTATGACTCCCTGCTCTTTAAGACTTCTTATCACATCCATATAATATAAAGACAACATGTCAGTTATAAATTCCTTCGACATAACAATAAGAACTTTCTTACATTTTCCTATGTATTCCTCATCCTCCTCTCTTGAAAATCCCTGCATGTACTTCTTATTAATACTCCAGAAATCTTCAAGTGAATTCCCCATCGCCAGAAAATATCTTTCAAAGCATATACACATTTCATCCTTTTTGTTAAACATATTAAATACCAGCATTTTCCCCCAATCGTGATTATTATTCCGACTTCATAAGTATATCAGCTTTTTCCCGCTTTGTGTTAAACATGTCGTAATCGGTCGTTTTTTCGTCGTAATCCGTCGTTTTTATGTCGCGAACGGTAAAATCAGGCGCAAAAAAGCACGGACATAAATGCCCGTGCCTCTATATACTATACAAAAATATTACGCTGTAATTGTTGTTCCAGTCTTTCCTGCAAGACCTTCCTTAGCCTTCTCAAGATTAGCAATAACAGCCTTTCTTTCCTTATCAGCTGTTACGAATCTGATAGATGCGTCAACCTTAGGGAAAGTTGTAACTGCTGGGAAATGTCCATCTTTAATATACTGGTGAAGATCTGATGCAGAAACTGTATCAAATACCTTCTCCTCTGGTGTTCCCTTTCCTATAGTAAGCTTATCATATGCTGTAAGGAAAAGTAATGTTCCCGCTCCAACAAGCTCTGCTAACTTGGCAGCTGTATAATCCTTTTCAATAATAGCACTTGCGCCCTTAAGATGTGAACCTTGCTGTAATACAGGAATTCCGCCACCGCCCGCTGCAATAACAACCTGATCTGCATCAAGTAATGCCTTGACAGCATCAATCTCATATATATCAATAGGCATAGGTGAAGCAATTATTCTTCTGAACTTACCAGGTTCTTCTTCAACTACATAATTTCCCTTCTCTTCTTCAGCATCAGCTTCTTCTTTAGACATATATCTACCAATAACCTTAGATGGTTCACTGAAAGCAATGTCAAAAGGATCAACTCTTACCTGAGTAATAATAGTTGAAACTGTCTTATATATTCCTCTGTTAATAAGCTCTTCTCTTATGGCATTCTGAAGATCATATCCAATATAACCTTCACTCATGGCTCCGCATACAGACATAGGAGCAACTGTTCTGTCATCAGGATCAAGTCTTGCGAACTCAGTCATTGCTGTCTGAATCATCCCAACCTGTGGTCCGTTACTGTGTGTAATAACAACCTGATACTTAGCTTCTACAAGATCAGCTATTGCCACTGCTGCTTTCTTAACATTCTGCTGCTGCTCTGGAAATGTCTTTCCAAATGCATTTCTTCCTAAGGCAACTACAATTCTCTTATTATCCATAACATAAACCTCTCATACACGATTATTATTGATGTAAACATTATATTCCATGAACCGCCAAAAAGCAAATTTTTTCAATATGTATATAGACATTATGGCATTATAGAATTAGCACCATCAACAATCACACTCTGTCCTGAGAAATAGCATGAATCCGGACCTGCTAAAAATGCAATGACAGGAGCAATATCTATCTCTGGATCACCAAAACGCTTCATAGGATTAAGGTTAACCTGCTTCGCATATTCCTCTGGAAATTTCTCAGCCCATGCCTTAGCTGCTGGTGATTCCGCTCCTGGAAGAACGATATTAACACAGATACCATACTGTCCCCATTCCTTAGCTGCAATCTTAGTCATACCTCTTAAAGCTTCTTTATTAGAACCGTAAGCTAACTGTCCTGCAATACCAAACATACCTGTTGCAGAAGCAAAGTTAATAATTCTTCCTTCATGCTGTTCCTTCATATAAGGGAATGCAGCCTGCATATAGTTAAGAGAGCCGATTACACCACTCTGCCATGCTTTAAGCATATTATCATAAGAAGTTTCTTCAACTGGAGCAGAAGGAACGATAGCCTGTGCGTTATTAACTACAACATCAACTGTTCCATACTTTTCTACAGCAACATTAACAACCTCTTCAACTCTTGCTCTGTCTGCTGAATCGCATGTCATGGCGAAGCCTTCTCCACCTAATTCCTTAATCTCTGCAATTGTCTGCTCAATTGGCTCTGCTCTACGTCCCGTTGCAATAACCTTAACCCCTCTTTTTGCAAGACAAAGAGCAATTCCTTTACCTATTCCCTGACCTGCTCCTGTTACAATAGCAACTTTTTCATTTAACTGTTTCATTAAAATACCTC